>Ga0118677_10003388_pt1 | contig 30241 bp, 24 predicted proteins | sample AliMusrvi5mmetaG_FD_86154 | JGI IMG/M metagenome (GOLD analysis project Ga0118677, IMG submission 86154) | reverse complement strand
GTACGCCTTTGCCATTTCACAACCTCCTCTCGGTGCAGCGATCCAAAAAGTATGGCACTTAGAACTATATCTTCAAATCGTCGGTGAATTGCAAACCTTAAGAAGCTAGCCTTCAAGGGGACTGCCGTCATTCCTGTCGCGGATCTCCCCCCCCTTGCACTTCTACAGGAGATGTTGTATCTTTCCTGTAGAAGTGAAAGGGGACGTATGACCGCCGAACGCATCGACCTTCCGCAAGGCACCCTTGACCTGTTGATTTTGAGGACGCTTGCCCTGGGGCCTCAGCACGGGTGGGCCATCTCTGAGCGCGTGCAACAGATGTCGAGCGATGCGCTGCGGATTCAGCAGGGGTCGCTGTATCCCGCGCTGCACCGGCTGGAGCGACGTGGTCTGATCAAGGCCAGCTGGGGAACGTCAGAGAATAACCGGCGGGCGAAATATTACAAGCTCTCAAAGAACGGGCGCGAGCAGCTTGAAGTGGGGAAAGATGCCTGGGAGAAGTTGACGGCCGCTGTGGCCCAGGTGCTGGGGACGGCCTAGTGCCGTGAACGTGGATATCTGTGGTTTGGGAAGAGTGGCCAATTGAGATCTGAGGTTTCCCCGGTCTCAAAATCGAGACCGGGGGCACCCGGCCGCCTAGCCTCTTATCCGCTTTGCCGACCCACAGGAGACGAATTGGATCGGTTGGTTTGGCGACGCGTGGGTCAGGAGACCCACACGACAGCCGACCGGGAGGTTGGCGCTACCTGTTCAGAGGCTGCTCAGGAGACACATGATGCTGAATGATCTGTATTTTCGTCTTCGTTCTCTTTTCCGGCGGAGTGCCGTTGAGAAGGAGTTGGACGAGGAGTTGCAATTTCACGTTGAGCAGCAGGTGGAGAAATATATCGGGACTGGCCTCACACGCGAAGAAGCAATGCGGCGGACCCGTCTTGAGTTCGGGGGCATCACGCTGGTGAAGGAAAATTGCCGAGAGTCGCGCGGCATCACCTTGCTTGAAACCACTACCCAGGACATTCCCTATTCGCTGCGGCGGTTGCGTAAGACGCCGGGGTTCACCATCACGGTGCTGCTGACGCTGGCGTTGGGCAATCGTGCTCCAGACCCACCGGTCGATAAATGACATGGAAAAACTGGCTCGGACGACGCTCGGAAGCATCAATCCAAACCTGACCATTGTGAAGTTTGAAACAATCGATCAGCAGATCGCCGGGCGCTTTACCGGGTCAAGGATGATTGCGCGACTGACGATGCTGTTTGGCGCATTGGCGCTGCTGCTGGCGATGATCGGGCTCTATGGAGTGACCGCATACGCGGTGGAGCGGCGCACTCCGGAGATCGGCATCCGCATGGCATTGGGGGCAGAACGCGGCAGCGTGGTGGCGATGGTGATGCGGGGAGCGATGATTCAAACGGCGATCGGGCTGGCCATCGGGATTCCGGTTGCGCTACTGTCGGTGCGGTTTTTCAAGACGCAACTTTATGAAATCACCGGCGCGAATGCCAGTGTGATGCTGGGCGCCATTGTGACGCTAGCGGTGGCGGCGTGCGTTGCGGGGATTATCCCCGCGCGGCGCGCCGCCACCATTGACCCTGTGCTGGCGTTAAGAGCAGAGTGAGGAAGGACCTGCAGATTCTACAGTCCCTTCAGAATCTGCGCCTTCTTTGCCTCGTAGTCCTGCTTTGAGATCAGGCCCTTCTTGTAGAGGCTGTCGAGCTTCTTCAGGCGCTCTTCCGCCGAGTCCGGCGAAGCGTTTGAGGAGGCAGGCGGCGCGGCAAATGGCGCATCAGCCTGTGACTGCTCAAATTTTTCAGTGCGCTCGGCAACGCTACGCATCTCGGCCTCAAGCCTTGCGGAGTTCTCGGCTTGGGTGATGGTCTCAGCCACGATATCGCCGCCCTTTAGCCTTTGCGCTTCGGTGAGGTAGGCCATCGCTTTCTCGTGCTCGTTGACCAGCAGGTAAGCAAGCCCGGCGTTGTAGTAGGCGTGGGCCATGTTGCTGTCTTTAACCTTCGGCCACGTCTTGCAGGCAACGATGTTCTGTTCAGACTGGCGAATGGTTCCATCGAAGTCATTCGCCTTGAGCAAGGAAAATGCGACATTCAGATTGCAGTCTTTGTCGTTGAAGAAGTAGAGCTGCTTCTGCTCGGTCCAGTTGATGAACATGGTGGATGCGTCTGTGGCGGCGCGCTGAATGGCGTCGTCGCGCACTGCATTCTCTGGCGGGAAATCGGGCTGCCCGTCTTTGGATTCGTTGACGAGCACCGAATCTTCAACGATCGGGTTGGCCGAGAAGATTCTGCCGGTGGCCAGATCGATGGTCTGCACGGAGCCGCGGAGATGCACTTCAACAGTGGCGCGATTGGTGCGCTCCACTTCGCCCTTGTGATTTTTGTGTTCTGTGAAATCGCGGTGCTGCTCGCCACGGCAACCCGAGACCTTGACGAAAATGAGGGCCGTGGGGCCGAGCACTTTTCCCATGCGCACTGCGGCCTGGTGATCCAGCGAGCCGCCCAGGCTGAGATGCTGCCTGGTAAGCAGAACCTGAAGGTTCTGCCAGTCCATTACGTCCACTCCGCCGGAGATCAACGCGCCGGCTAGCCGGCCGAGGATTTCGTCGGAGCATCGTCCGTTTGCCGGGCCAAATGCAACCTTCTTGATGTTCAACCCGAGGCCTGGAGGATGGGTGAGATTTACGGTGATTTGGGGCTTGGTCAACCTGTCCCATAACTGGGCGTTCGCACTCGGGCATAACAAGGCGCCCGCGCATAGGACACATAGACTCAATAGAACGAGATTGCGGTAGAACTGTCTGTTTTTCATGGATGGTTTATGGTAGCACGGTGAAGAATCGAGTCGGTTTTTGAATGCAAGTCCGGAGTTAATGAGAACGGCTTTGGGAGAGAAGCAACTATTACGGTCGTAACCGTGGTAACCGGGTAGACTGTTCTTTACAACCACAGCGCGCTGGAGGCGGAGAACTCACATGAGAAGGTTTGTTCGTCCGGTGTCTCTGCTTATGATGGCCGCATTGTTTTCAACCGCTGGGTTGCGCAGGGCGGCAGCCCAGGAACCCGACTCCGACCAGGACGGGTTGAGCGATCTGCTGGAGCAAGCCTTGTTGAATCAGTTTGCTCCGACGTTTATGGTCGAGCGGCATGACTGTTCGAGAGTCCCCGCGGAATTCGCGAGAGATTTGAAGACTCCCACGGTGAAAGCGGAGGACGGGACGATCTACGGCCAGGTGTTTCCGGCAAATGCTTCAAGCGGTGGCCTGGCGACGGCGGAGATTCACTTCTACCATCTCTGGGGAAGCGACTGCGGACGCCACGGTCACCCTCTGGACACGGAGCACGTTGCAGTGCTGGTGAGTGCGCCGAGCGGCGTGGCAGAGTCAACCGGATGGAAGGCTATCTATTGGTACGCAGCGGCTCACGAGAATACCGTGTGCGATGTGAGCCAAATAGCACGCGCCTCAACGCTCCACGCCGCGGACCACGGCGCCAGGGTTTGGATTTCGGCGGGCAAGCATGCTTCTTACCTGCATGAGAGACTTTGCCAGGCCGGGTGTGGCGCGGACCGGTGCGCAGATATGGTGGAGTTGCAGCCAGGCAAGATCGTAAACCTTGGTGAAGCCGGCCATCCCATGAACGGCTCTGACTTTATCGCGGCGAGCGAATGGCCTCTGATGGAAAAGATGAGCAACACAAACTTTCCGCCGGGGCCGATAGCACGGCTTGAGAAGCTCCCGGGCACGGACATTGCCTGGTATAACGCCGGCAGGCATCCCGCCCAGGGAATCGTTGCGGTAAGTAGTTCCACCAGGCAAGTGATTGCGAGCGGGGCGCAAAACACCACGTCAGCAATTTCAAGCGCAGGAGATTCAACCGACAAGGCCATCTCTGTAGCGCAAGCGAATACCGGCAACGCTTTGGGGAAGAACTATAAGCACACCAGACACGCGCTTGGCGTCACAGCGAAGCATGTGGGCAAGGCGCTTGGTGTGACCTAGAAACCGGTTGAGCCCAAGTAAAACTCCCGAATTGACCTGCAGAATCTGGATGCGAGCGCTTTCACTGCAGGTGTGTCTAATGGCATGTGTTTGGATTGCCTTGCTACTCCGCTCAAGGTGCCGGTTCGCTGGCGGCGCTTCGCATCGTTGCCGCGATGACACTGCGCGATGGTAGACTTCGAGGGAATTCCAGCCAGAAGGAAATCCGCCATGAAGCGTCGCGAATTTGTGAAGACCATCTCTGCAGTGGGCGCCGGGTTGCTTTTGCCCCAGGGCTCTCCGTTCTCTCTCCACGCACAAGAGGCGGCGGCCGACGCAAGCGTGAAGCGCGTGCTGGTGATGTTCAAGTGCCACTTTGACGCGGGCTTTGTGGATACGCAAGCCGCCGTGGTGCACAAGTACTTTACGGAGTACTTTCCGCAGGCCATTGAGATTACGCGCGCCGCGAACGCCGGCGGCAAGCGGCGGTATGTGTGGACCACCGGATCATGGCTGCTCTACGAGTATCTCGACCAGGCTGCGCCTGCTGAGCGCAAGGCGATGGAAGAAGCGATTGCGCGCGGCGACATTGCGTGGCATGCGCTGCCCTTTACATGGTGGACGGAGATGATGAGCCGGTCGCTGATTGAGGGCGGACTGGGAATATCGCAGGCGCTGGACAAGCGATTTGGCAAGAGGACCTCGGGAGCGAAGACAACCGATGTGCCCGGACACACGCGAGGGTTGATTACGCCGCTGGCGAAGCACGGCGTGAACTTTCTGGATGTGGGGCTAAATCCCGTTCCGGCATTTCCCGACGTGCCTCAATTATTTCTCTGGAAGGATCCTTCCGGCGCGAGCCTGCCCGTGGCGTATCACCGTGACTACGGAGGCAGCGTAAAGGTTCCGGGGTCTGACCTGGTGGTGGCGTCATGCGTGCGAACAGATAACAGCGGGCCGCACACCGCAGAGGAGATCAGGAAAGTGCACGCCGACTACGCTGTGCGCTTCCCAAATGCGGAGATCGTTGCGTGCAACTTGTCGGATATCGCCGTGGCGATTCAGCCGTATCGCGACAGGCTGCCGGTGGTGACCGGGGAGATTGGCGATACGTGGATCTACGGGCCTCCGGGCGATCCGCTGAAGTTGTCGCGCTATCGCGAAGTGGCGCGGCTGCGCGATACGTGGATCGCCAAGGGCGAGTTCAAGTGCGGAGACAAGACAGATTTGAACCTGCTTCGGCACATGCTTCTGGATGCCGAGCACACCGGCGGCGCGGATACCAAGGTCTGGCTGGATTACGACCACTACAAGCCGGCGGATTTGGCAGAGGTGCTGGACACGAAAGGCTACAAGGTAGTTGCGTTCAGTTGGGAAGAGAAGCGCCAGGACCTGCTGGACGGCATTGCCACGCTGCCGGCGAACCTGCGAGCGCAAGCCGAAGACGCCATCAAAGGACTGAAGGCGGTTGAGCCGAAGGTATCGGCGGCAGGCAAGGCGCATCCAGCCAGGGAGCCGATTGAGACAGCGCACTACAAACTCGTGATCGACCCGGAGACTGGTGCGATTATCCGTCTCCACAACAAGACTACAAAGCGTGAGTGGGCGGGCCGCCCGAACCCGATCGGCCTGTTTAGCTACCAGACGCTTTCTCAGGACGACTACAAGCACTACATCGACGTCTACTCGCAATGCCACGACGAATGGGTGGCGCACGACTTCGGGAAGCCGAACATTGAGAAATTCGGCGCGGTTAGCCAGGATTGGCATCCGGGTTCGGCCACGGTGCACGTGGAAGAGACTGCGGCAGAGCACCGCATTGTTGTGAGCATGCGGATGGAAGACGATGCGGCATTTCAATCGGGGGTTGCGGCGTTTCCGCGCAAGGTGTTTTACGAACTAGTGCTGCCCAAAGCCGAAGCGGTGATTCACTTCAACGTTACGTGCTTTGGAAAGCCGGCCACGCGCATGCCCGAGTCGATGTGGGTGACGTTCAACCCGATTGCCGAGGAGTCGGAGGGTTGGACCCTGGACAAGTCAAACGAGGCCGTTTCGCCGTTCGACGTGGTGACCAACGGCAACCGGCACATGCACGGGCTGTGGAAGGGCTTCGAGTACAAGAACGCGGGACACAGGTTCTCCGTGGAGACCGTTGACGCATCGGTGGTTTCGCTGGGCATACGGTCGCCGCTGGTGTTCTCAAACGATCAGCCCGACATGAGCAAGGGCGTGCACTCGAACCTCTACAACAACGCGTGGGGGTGCAACTTCATCTCGTGGTATGGCGAGGATATGTATTTCCGGTATGTTTTGAGGGCTTGAAACGGCCCAAGCTGTGAATGGATCGGAACCCGTCCTCCGCGAGATTCAAATTGAACCTCGCGGAGGATTCTGTTTTTTGCGTCCGTGGTCCGCTTGCGGCCAACCCTTGTACCATCTAGGGGCAGGGTTTAATCGAGGAGCGAAAACGCCATGAAGATGCGGCCGGGGAGTCAAACGGGATTTCTGCTGTGCGGCAAGGAATGGACGGATGGGGAGCCGCTTGAGGTGCGTTCTCCATGGGACCAGGGGCTGGTGGGCCGGGTGACCGTGGCTTCTCGCGCCGACGCGCGGCAGGCCGTACACCACGCCGTGGCCAGCATGCGCCGCACCCGCGCCCTGCCCCGCTGGAAGCGCCGCGAAATTCTGGAAGACGTGGCCGCCGCCCTCATTGAGCAAAAGGAGCGGTTCGCACAATTGATTGTGGCCGAGGCGGGAAAGCCTTTGCGCCTGGCGCGGGGCGAGGTGGACCGAGCCGTGATCACCTTCAAGATTGCTGCCGAGGAAGCCGCGCGGCTGGGCGGCGAGAGCCTGCCGCTGGACCTGAGCGAGGGCAACGAGGGCCGCTGGGGGCTGGTGCAGCGCTTCCCGGTGGGTCCGGTGCTGGCCATTACGCCGTTCAATTTTCCGCTGAACCTGGTGGCGCACAAGGTGGCGCCAGCCATGGCCGCTGGGTGCCCGCTGATTCTGAAGCCGGCGCCGCAAACTCCGTTTACCGCCCTGGCGCTGGGCGAGGTGATTCTAAAGGCCGGCTGGCCCGACGAGGCGCTTGCGGTTTTGCCGTTGAGCAACGCGGACACAGCGTGGCTGGCTGAAAAGGAAGACCGCATCAAGCTGGTGAGCTTTACCGGCTCAGCCAAGGTGGGTTGGGAACTGAAGGCGCACTCAAGCCGCAAGCGGGTGCTGCTTGAACTGGGCGGGAATGCGGCGCTCATCGTCCACGGCGACTGGCCTGACCTGGATGAAGCCGCAAGCCGCACCGCTCATGCCGCGTTTGGCTTTGCCGGCCAGTCGTGCGTGAGCCTGCAGAGAGCGTTTGTGGAGCGCCGGGTTTTCCAGACCTACCTGTGGAAAGTTGTGGAATTCACGGCCAAGCTGGCAGCCGGAGATCCGTCAGACGAGGCCACCGAAGTTGGCCCGCTGGTACGCCCCGCCGAGGCCGAGCGCGTTGAGGCCTGGATCAAGGAGGCGGTTGAAGGCGGCGCCAAGCTGGTGGCCGGCGGCGAGCGGCACGGCTCGGTGATTACCCCCGCAATTCTCACCGGAACCCAACCCGGCATGAAGATACGCGACGAAGAGGTTTTTGGCCCGGTCTTGGCCATTGAGCCATATGACGATTTTGAGCAGGCGCTGGCCGACGTGAACCACTCGCGCTATGGCTTGCAGGCGGGGCTGCTAACCCGCGACGCAGGCCGCATTCTTACCGCCTATCGCGAGCTTGAAGTTGGCGGGCTGATCGTGGGCGATACGCCCAGCTGGCGTTTGGACGCCATGCCATTCGGCGGCGTCAAGGACTCTGGGCTGGGGCGCGAGGGCATTCGGTCGGCTATTCACGAGATGACCGAGCCGCGGATGCTGGTGATGGCCGGGCTCAGCTAGAACCGATTCAACCCTCAGATGCCTTCTTCAGTTTTGGCTGGCCCTGAATCTCAGCCTGATCGGCCGCGGGAAGGAAGTGGCAGAGGTACTCGATGGGGTCCTCGGCTGCTGCCATCTGCTTGAGGTGGTACTTCCAGACGTCGGGTTTGTTTGAGCGGCGCGTAAAGGGCTTGCGGGATACGGTGATGACCTCGCCCCGGCTGTTGACCCGCCGGTAGGACGTGGCGGGGACAGAGAAGCTGATATGGGAGCCCGTCCGCCAGAAGCTTGACGCGAAGTCGTGGGAAAACAGCAGGGCGTAGGAGCGGCCTTCAGAGGCCAGCAGGGCCAGCGCCTGCTCAGTACCCGGCCAGGCAGGGTGAATATGGGCCTGGTACCACTGCCGGAGTTCAAATCCGTTAAAAAGCGCCTGATTCAACAGCCGCCGCAGCTTTTCGTTGCGATCCATGGTGGGAGCCTCAGAAGGTCGGTATCGCGTTCAAAATAAATGGTTTACTTGGAGCCAGCCGGGCGGGCGCTTATGAACCAGATCTTATTGGACCGGGGTTTAAACAATCATTGATTCAATTCTCTCGCTTGCCAATCCCCCAAATGGGAGAAAGTTGTTGCCGGGGTCGTTGGATTGTTGCTAGGCTTGTCGAATATCCACAGGACATTTTACCGGTTCCAGCATATGCCGCCCTCAGGCGAGACCATTTCGAAATTACTTGGGCTACTCTACGAGGCCTCTGCTGCCGCCGACTCCTGGTCTGCCTTCCTTTCTGCCTTAGGTCAGGCAACTGATTCGCAAGCTTTATGGTTTCTCCTGATCGATTCCCACGGACAGTGCAACGCGAAGCTGAGCATTGGATACGACCTTCAGTGGACGCGTAACTACATGGCGCACTTCTGTCAGCATGATGAGGTGCTGCGCCGGTTTGCGGAGGCACAGCAGAAACACGGCGATTGGATTGGAACCCGCGACACTGTAATGCCAGAGAAAGAGTATCTTCGCACTTACATCTATAACGAGTTCACCCGGCCGCAAGACAAACTGCATCTTTGCGTTGCAGCCCTGGGGGGGCTGGATGGCATGGTTCACGGGGGGATCGCGATGATGCGGGCTCCCGCAGCCAGATCGTATGGAAAAGAAACCGTAAAACTGATGACCATGCTCGCCCCTCATGTCCGGCGCGCGCTGAATACCCACCGCGCACTGGGGCAGTCACGCAGCCGGGTTGGCGCTCTCAGGCAGTCTGTTGAAGCCCTTGAGATAGCAGTAGTCAGCCTGCATAGAACCGGGCGGGTTGTGCGAGTGAGCCCGGCGGCGCAGGCAATTCTCGATCTGGGCCGCGGCATTGAACTGGACGGAGGATTCCTAAGGGCCTCGGTCGCCGCAGAGCAGTCCCGATTGGCAGCAATGATTGCCGGTGCGACCGCTACAGGTACAGGCAAGGGCGAAGAGGTTCCTGTTCGCCAGGCAACCGGCACTGCACCCGAGGCCGGCGGCGCTCAACTGTGGACCCCATCATCCGGCGGGGCGATGGTGATTTCGAGAGAGCCGCCCAGCCGTCCGCTGCGGGTTGTGGTCACGCCGTTCCATTCCAACGAGGTGCTGCTTGGCGATCAGCCTGCGGCGCTAGTCTTCTTCTCCGATCCGGATGCCCGGACAGGGATGCGGGCCTCGCTGCTTTGCAGCTTGTACAGGCTCACGCCCACTGAGTGCCGCCTTTCCGGTTTGATCGCCGAAGGATGCGAAGTGTCAGATGCCGCCGGACAGCTAAAGATGACGGTGGGTACTGCCAGGTTCCACTTGAAGTCGATCTTCCGCAAGACAGGCGTGAGCCGCCAGTCTGAACTGGTCAGGCTGGTGTTTGGACTTCCCTGCGTGTAGAGGGCATTTGCGCCTCACCGGGTGTAAACTTCTTTGTCGTCAGCCCATGACAACCAATGGAGGAACGTAATGTTCTCTAGAGCCGCTTTCGCGGGTTTCCTGAGTCTTGCCGCCTTGTTGCTTGCGCCGGTTTTTGTTGCTTCCGCAGTCGCTGAAACTGAAGCTGCCAAGGGCAGTTTGACCAATCCTTTCTATGTTCAGCCGCGCACCGGCGCGCAGCACATTGCAATGGATAGCGGCTGGGAGCTTGCCTCTCGCGATGCCGCAGTTGGCGGGCCAGCCGAGCTAAGCAGGGATACGAAGTGGATTGCCGCGCAGGTGCCGGGCTCAGTGCAGGTGTCGTTGTTTCGCGCCGGAGAGCTGCCGAACCCGTACATCGCGATGAATGCCAAGAAGTACGACTGGGTGCTGGGCAAGACCTGGTATTACCGGAAAAGCTTTACGGTTCCCGCGGCCGCAAAGGGACAGTACGTGTTTCTTTGCTTCGACGGCGTGGATTACTACGCGAAGATCTGGCTGAACGGGCTGGAACTGGGGCGGCACGAAGGGATGCACGGCGGACCGATGATTGAAGTCGGTTCGCTGCTGAAGGCCGATGGGCCGAATGAATTGATCGTGGAAGTGCGCGCCCCCAGCGACGGCATGGCCGAAAAGTTCAAGGGCTTCGCAAACGAGATGGCTCCTGCCGATCCGGCCGACAAGGTGGTGGTGCCATGGGGTTTGAATGGCGGGCTTGGGCTGATTACCGGAGGCGGCTGGGGAACGACGCTGAAGCCGCGGCCGGGCAGAGAAGTCAGCGCGGAAGATTATTTCCCAGTGGGCATCTGGCGGCCCGTGCGGCTTGAGATTGTGCCGCGCACTCACCTGGAGCGGCCATTTCTGGCCACGAAGGAAGCCAATGGCACACTGGCCAAACTGCTGCTGGATGTAGAGGTTCAGGCGGGCACGACAGGTTTCGACGCCGATTTGAACCGGGAATTTGGCAATTACCGCGATGCGACAACAAGCAAGCTGATCGCTTCGCCGCCGGCGCTGCGGTTTCAGTTGATGGATCGGGTTACCGGGCGCGCTGTTTTCACTAAGAGTGTTCCACTTCAGATCTATGACGGGCGGAACTGGGTGAGGCAGGAGATCAATGTTCCGTCTCCGAAACTGTGGTGGCCGAATGGCCTGGGCGATCCTTATCTCTACCGTGCAAACGTGAGCCTTGTCGATCATGGCAACGTCATCGACAACATCGAATTCGACTATGGCATTCGCACCATTCGCAGGCTGCCTTCGGCAGGGCCGAAGACGCAGGACCGCTGGGATGACTGGCAGTTTGTGGTGAACGACCGCAAGTTTTTCGTCAAGGGGATGGACTGGTGGACCAACGATATCTTTCTCGATCTTCCCCGGGACCGCTACGAGTGGAACCTGAAGACTGCGCAGGCCGCGGGCATTCAGATGATGCGCACCTGGGGCGCAGGGATTGTAGAGACGAACGACTTTTACGAGTTGTGCGACCAACTCGGAATTTTGGTGTGGCAGGATTTCCCCATCGGCAATCGCCAGACCGCCGCGTGGCCGCAGGATATCTGGCAGGAAACCGTGATGCAGAATGTCTTCCGCATCCGGAATCATCCCTCATTGGCTGTGTACAGCGGCGGCAACGAATTTGATCCATACACGCCGGGGAACACGGCAACAGTTGGAATCATGCAAAGATCGTTCGAGGACTTTGACGGAACGCGGCCGTTTGTGAGGACGACGCCGGACAAGGGGGATATACACACTTATCCGGATCTCGATCCGACATGGTTCCGGCATATGTACTCGCTGGTGCCGTATGTCAGCGAGTTTGGCCCTCACTCTGTGCCTGAAGCGCGCGCCATACGCGAGTTTGTCGATCCGCGGGAGTTGGATGGGCCGCTGCGCAACGTCAACAGCCAGGAGTTCATGGATGCGCATCCCGAGTTCGTTTATCACAACATGGAATTCGGGTCGGACCGCACCAAGCTGCTGATGGCCCGGGCGTCGCAGATTGACGACATGCGAGCGCCGACGCTGGAAGCGTACTCGGTGGCTGGGCAGGCTGCAACAGGCGAATACATACAAATGGTTTCGGATTTTGTGCAGTCGAACTATCCGGTCAGCACGGGCTTGTCGCCGTGGGTGTATAACACGCCGTGGCCGCTCTCAACGTTCTGCATGTTCGTGGACTATGATGGCCAGCCCGTGGCCTCGTACTACTTTCTTAAGCGGACTTACGAGCCAACGCACGTAATCGCCAACATTCCTGAACTGGTGTGGGGCAAAGGCGAAAAGGTGCCGCTATCGCTGAGCGTGATGAACAGCCGAGGGTCGGCTTTGCCGGGCGTCACGGCCTCGGTGCAGGTAATGGATACGAGCTTCCATTCACTGATGAGAGTGGAGAAGAAACTGGACGTGAGGGCCGACTTGTCTGTCAGCGCGGTGGATATGGGCTCATATGTTATTCCCGCCTCGCTTGAAGACCATTTCTTCCTCGTAGTCACGGAACTTAGACGAGCCGACAACACGCTAATTTCGCGCTCTGTTTACTGGCAGCGCTGTCTCAAGGAGATGGCGGATGATACGTTCCGGGCAAAGTACCGGGCATCGCCTCAACCATCGATAACTTTTGAAAATGGCCCCTGGTTGAAGCGTGAGGTACAAGCCAACCAGACGAAGCTCAAGCTTGACGTGATCTCCGTGCGCGAGGAAGGCAAGAACCGGAGCATCATCCAGGCAAGGGTGAGCAACACGGGTTCGCAGCCGGCCTTTTATGCGGAGGTCAATATCGACGGGACCAAGCGGACTTTTTATGCAACTGACAACGGCTTCTGGCTTGCGCCGAAGGAAGAGCGGCTGCTGGACATCCATGTATGGTGGCGCGACCAGGAGACCCGCTCAAAGGCAGTGTTGACGCTGGGTGCATGGAACGCAGCGCCGCAACAGGCGGGCGTGGGAAAGGGAAGATAGAGAGAGGGATATTGCGGGAGCGCGGGGACCGATGTTATCGGTCGGCGACTCTGGGAATAAAGTCCTGTTGGGAAGCCAGGGTCCGTTCAAGCGAACGGACCCCGCTTTTTTTGCTTGCTTACTTCTTGGCCTTTTGAGCAGCCCAGCGCCTGCGCTGCGCATCGGCAATGCGCTTGCGCGCTTCCGGACTTAGAACGCGCCGCTTCGCGGCCTTCTTTGCCGGGGCCTTCTTGCCTTTGCGTTCAGTTACCTTGACAGGAACCTTGCCGATGCCGGCCAGCAGAGAGCGAACCTGCGTGAGCCTTGCGATCTCAGCGTCGATAAGAGAAAGAATCGTATCATTTGCCATAAGTGAAAGCATAATTGAAAAACCGCGTTTTGCACAGTTTGAGGAGTTGCCTTGGTTAAGTGCCGGCGCGTGTGCCGCCTTGTTTACTCCGGTTTGCCTACGGCGTTTTCTCTGTAGGCCTTCTGTAGTACAAAGAACGCCTGCTTTTTCTGGCCTTGATCCGAGATAAGTCCCTTGCGGTTGAACTCATCCTGAATTCCCACCCGGGGCCGGTTAGGAGAACGAAAATCCATCAGCAGCCACGGGCTCATGCCTCGCAGTTGAGGGATGCGATTGAGCATTCCGATTTGGTGGCGGAAGATACTGGCCTGATACTCTTCGGTCCAGCGATCGGTCTCGGCGCCGTGCAGGCCGGCTTTTGCGTCACCGCCAAATTCGCTGACGATCAGGGGCTTTTGATAGTCGATGCGCCAATCGGTAGTGTCTGCGCCCTCGGGTGGCTGCTCATACCAGCCGATATATTCATTAAAGCCGATTACGTCCAGCGCTTTGCCTAACGGGTCGTCGATGATCTTTGTGCGCCCTTCGGCGCGTACCAGCAGCGCGGCAGTAATCAGGCGCGTGGGGTCAAGCTTGCGGGCATGCGCGGCAAGAGTCTCAATGAATCGCGTGCGTGCGTCGTTGCTGGGAGTTTCATTGGCCATGGACCAGAGAATGATGGCGGCGTGATTGCGCGAGGTACCAATCTCCTCGTCCAACTGCTGCTGAGCCTTGGCCAGCACCTTGGGGTTTTCGAATTGCAGAGCCCAGTAGACAGGATTCTCAGACCACACCAGAAGCCCCATGCGGTCCGCGGCGCGGAGCATGGTTTCGTCGTGCGGGTAGTGCGCGAGGCGAACAAAGTTGCAGCCTAACTCCCGAGCCCAACCAAGCAGCGTCTCTTGATCCTTGTCAGTATTTGCGCGGCCGGTGCGGTAGGGCGCCTCAGCGTGGATGGAGATGCCACGAAGAAAGATGGGCTTGCCGTTCAGCAGGATTTGCGTGCCGCGTGTCTCAATGGTGCGGAAGCCGATGAGGTCGTCAACGCTGTCATGGCCTGCGGTGACTACAACTCTGTAGAGCTTGGGCGTGTCAGGGGACCAGCGCTCGAGCCCCTCGGCCTTTACATGAAAAAGGAAACGGCCGTTCCGATCGGCACTCGCCGCTGTCTTCGCTTTCAGTTCTGGAATTTCGAATTCGACTTTTGTTGCGTTCTCTGCGCCTGCCACATGCACCCAGCCCTCAATGACCGAGTCTTCCGTTCGGCTCAGGTGTACGTCATATTGGTCGATGAAACTGTCCGGTACTTCGATGAGCGAGACCGAGCGCGTGAGGCCGCCATAGTTCCACCAATCGGTTTCGAGTGTGGGCACGCCATCTTCGTGGCGCGTGTTGTCGACGGCCGCGACCGCGAAGTTAGCGCCGGCGTGAACCGTCGCGGTTATATCGCAGTTGAAGCTGGTAAATCCGCCCTCGTGTTCGCAGACCTTTTGCCCATTGACCCAAAACCACGACTTGTAGTTCGCCGCGCCGACGTGCAAAAAAACGCGCGTGTGTTCTTTCGGTTGATAAGTGAAATCGCGCTCGTACCAGATGGGGCCTTCGTAGTAGAGAAGCGACTCGCGCTGCGTGTTCCAATCGGCGGGCACCTTGAGCGTGGGGGCTTTGCTGAAGTCGTATTCGGTGGGGAACGTGTCGCCGGGCTGGGCCTTGCGGTTGAGGAACCATCCGTTGGCTTTCTCTTCATGGTGGAAGCTGAACAGGCCGGAGAAATAAGGATCGACAATGGAAGCCCAGCCGCCATCGAGCGACAGGGCGGGGCGGCGGTCCGCCCCGGTGATCACGACGGGCGCCGATGGTGCCGAAGATACACCTGCAACGGCAATTTTGCCGAACGCGGCGGCGAGGAGAATGACGGCAGGTATGAATGGCGTGCGACCGGCGTTGCGGGCAAGTAGAAGCTTCATTGCAATCCTTCAAGGAGCATTGTCTTAAGCAAGTTCCTATTTTGTGACGGCTGAGAGCTTGCTCGCAGTCGAATGACAATCTTATCGCCCTTGAAGTTAGGATGCATATCTCTGCAGGCTGCCAGCAATCGACGCAAACGTGCAGAGGGGACAAGGTTCGCCGCCTTATCCCCTTTTGTTGCATGCATCAATGCTGGCTTGCCGCGTCTACGCTCCCAGGTACTCGACATGGACATAAGTGCCAAGGCGGACGTTATAGGCCAGGTACCAGCCTTCGTGATCGGGATCGTCATAGATCACGATGTCGTCGGAGTCCCAGAGCCAGCCGTCGCAGAAGCCTACATCGAATGGCGCGACCATCCAGTTCCAGCCGTTGAACCAGAAACGGCCGGGGCCGCCGCCGGCAAGATGCCAATGGTGCGAGGGACCAAAGCCGCCGGTGAAATGGCCATGCTCATAGGGGCGGTCGAGATGATAGTGCGCGTCACCGTGGCCCGTATCGTGGCCAACCCACACTTTGCTTTTGTCCACATGGGGCACGTTGGGGTGGCCGGCCTTGTCGCTGTAGTTGCGATGTTCCTCGGGCGGGTGAGCCGTGTTCTTCGCGGCTGCGGGCCCGCGCGACGGCGGAGGAGCCGCGTGGCCCCCGCCGCCTGCTTTTTCATGCTGGGCAAGGACTGGCACTGCAAGAACGAGCGCGGCAGCCAGAAAAATTTGAATCAGTTTCATTTTTTCCTCCTGTTGGCCTCAAGGAAGCGGTCAGGCGGTAGCAGTTCCTCAGGCGGGTCTTAGCTATTTCGATAGATGCGGCCCAGGCCGGTTGCGGCGAGCTATTTTCACATGGGCCGCAGCGGCGAGGGTCAGATTGAACGCGTCTTTTTCTGTCTTTTCGCCGGTGCGCAAACCGGCGAGCGAATTGAAGGTGCTGATGCAACAGGGGACAGGCTCCGCGCCTGTCCCGTGTTCTTGTTCATAGTTGCACGCTTGCAGGTTGCCCGCCGGTCAGGCGCCCAGGTATTCCACGTGGATGTAAGTTCCGAGACGCGTGTTGTAGGCCAAGTACCAGCCGGGGTGATCCGGATCTTCGTAAATGACGACGTTGTCGCTATCCCAGAACCATCCGTCGCAGAATGCCAGGTCTGCGGGCGAAACAGCCCAATACCAGCCGTTGAACCAGAAGCGGCCGGGGCCTCCGCCGTTGAGATGCCACATGTGGCCGCGGCCAAAGCCACCGGAAAAGCGGCCATGGGGCCACGGATCGGGCCGATGATAGCGGGCATCGTCACGGCCAGAATCATGGCCTACCCACCTGTTGCCGTCCACGTGTGGCGCATTGGGGTGGCCGTCCTTTTCGCGGTAACTGCGTTGCGGTTCGCCTTGATGCGGGGCGCCGCGATACTCCGAAGGGCCGTGGGATGGGGCCGCATGGTTATAAGTGGCGCCGGGCTGCGAGTGGGGCTGCCCTCCCTGGTTCTGGTGTTGAGCAAAGGCGGGGACTGCGAGGACAAGGAGCGCAGGCAAAGCTAGCTTGAAGACTCTCATAGTTACCTCCTCATACTCTCAGGGCGAGCAGCCTCAATGCGCTGCCTCTTTTCCTGGAGTAAGTCACAACCAAACAACAATTACAGGAACACGGCGCCCGGATGCAAGTTGCGGTTGCATCGCGAGGGCGCGCGAGTGTGGTTATGAATGGAGAAACCTAGCGAATCTTCGAACAAATCTCGTGCGCAATCCCAGATTCCCCCAGGGGCTAAAGCCCAAAAGATTCTTGCGCCTATTCGGCACGACTGAAGTCGTGCCCTGACACTTCGTGCAACTCCGGACGAGTTGTTCCGCAAGCTGTGAAGCCTTGTGCTCTGAGAATTGCGACTCGATCAGAGGCTCCCTAACTGCGCTGCGCAGACGCTATGCTTCGACCGGTGCCGGGGCGCGGCGCCATGCGTACAGCGGAAACTGCTCGGCTAACTCGGCAACTTCTCCGCGGATTTTCTCCAGGCCCTCGTCGTCGTTGCGCTGATCAAGAGCCTTGACGATCCAGGCGGCGATGAGGCGCATCTCCGGTTCCTTCATGCCGCGTGTAGTAAGCGCCGGCGTGCCCACGCGTATGCCGGATGGCTTGAGGGGCGGATTGGTGTCCCAGGGAATGGAGTTCTTGTTGACCGTGATGCCGGCCTTGCCCAGCGCCAGTTCCGCCTCAGAGCCGAGAATTCCCTTCTGGAATACATCCACCAGCAGGAGATGGTTGTCAGTGCCTCCGGAGATAATGCGATAGCCTGCATCCGCGAGGCCCTGGCCGAGCACTTTGGCGTTGGCCACCACCTGTGCGGCGTAAGTGCGAAACTCGGGGCGCAGGGCCTCGCCGAACGCGACAGCCTTGGCGGCGACAATGTGCACCAATGGGCCGCCCTGCTGGCCGGGGAAGACTGCTTTGTCAACGGCCGCGGCCAGCGCCGGACCGCAGAGAATCATGCCCGAGCGCGGACCGCGCAGCGTTTTATGCGTGGTGGTGGTGGTGATGTGCGCGTGAGGCACGGGAGAGGGATGCGCGCCGCCGGCAACCAGGCCCGCGATGTGCGCCATGTCGAAAACGAATGTCGCGCCAACCTTGTCGGCAATCTGCCGCATGCGGGCAAAGTCCCACAAGCGGGGATAAGCGCTGCCGCCGCCGATGAGGACGTTAGGCTTCTCGCGCAGGGCAGTGGCTTCCATTTCGTCGTAGTCGATCTGCTCGGTGTCGCGCCGCACATGGTAGAACGTGGTGCGATAAAGCTTGCCGCTGAAGCTGAGCTTGTGACCGTGGGTGAGGTGGCCGCCGTGGGCCAGGTCAAGGCCCAGGATGGTGTCGCCTGCCTTGAGGACCGCCGAATAGGCTGCAGCGTTGGCCTGGGAGCCGGAGTGCGGCTGCACGTTCACGTGTTCGGCATTGAATAGCTGCCGGGCGCGATCACGGGCGAGATTCTCAACCACGTCGGCATACTCGCAGCCGCCATAGTAGCGGCGGCCGGGGTAGCCCTCTGCATATTTATTGGTGAAGATGGAGCCGGCAGCTTCGAGGACTGCCTCGGAGACGAAGTTTTCGCTGGCGATCATCTCCAGCCCCTCGTGCTGGCGGAAGGTTTCTTTGTCAATTGCATCGGCCACTACGGGGTCGGCCTGGGCGAGGGAGAGGGACATGCGCTCGGTCATATTTGGATTCTACAGCGGTTCTTCGCTTTCATTCACAGGCCGGAAATGGCGCCGGACTGCAGTCTGAGACGCGGGAAGGGCACCGGGTATTGGCTTTTCCACAGATCTTCGCTTTTTTTGAACAGTTGCGCTCGAGCTGACCGATCACTCGCAGGGTCAGCGTGTATGCTTTGTGGCGATGCAAACCAATCCTGTTGGCCGAAGTACTTTGTGGCTTTGCAGCGCGATTCCGCTGCTTTCGCTAGCGCTGCTGCCGTCGTGCGGGATTGCGCAGACCGACGCAGTTACGCTGGTTCCGGCAGCGATTGAAGCCGGTTCGCCGGTGTTGATTCACGTGGACGCTGCGGCCGACGTCAGGCTTGAGGGCGATTGGCTGGGCAGGAAGATTCAGTTCTTTCCGGCGCGCGGCGGGCGCGGCTGGTATTCGCTGGTTGGGGTGGATGTGGAGGCGCCGGTCGGGCCGTCCGCGTTGCAGATCCGAGAGCGCCGCGGAGGGGAGGTGCGCGACCTGGGCCGCGCGGTCGATATTCATGCCGCCCATTACCGCACGGGATCGCTGACAGTGTCTCCCAAATTTGTTGAGCCGCCCCCGGCCGAGGCGGAGAGGATTAAAGAGGAGAGTGAGTTAAAGGCGAAGGTGTTTGCCGCAAGTGCCGCCGAGCCGCTATGGGCGGCCAGCTTTCGGGCGCCGGTAACTGCCCAGGCTACCGACAGCTTTGGTACCCGCCGCATGTTCAACGGCAGGCTGGCGAGCGTTCACAAGGGCATGGATTTTCGCGCGGCGACGGGGACGCCGGTGCGGGCCGGAAACAGCGGTACAGTGGTGCTGGCGCGGCCGCTTTATTTTGAAGGCAACTGCGTGATTGTCGACCACGGGCTGGGATTGTTCACGCTCTCAATGCACCTGAGCCGGATTGACGTGCACGAAGGCCAGCGGGTGGCCACCGGGGAGCGGTTGGGGCTGAGCGGGGCGACGGGACGGGTAACGGGCCCGCACCTGCACTGGGCCGTTCGCTGGCAGGGCGCTTATCTTGACCCCGCCAAACTGCTGCGGATGGACCTGAGCGCGGTTCGCTAGCGGGAGACCACTTCCTCTTCGGCTTCGGGCGCCGGAACAGGCACAGCGCTTTCACCCGCCGCTTTCTCTCGCCGCAGTGCCTTGTAGGCCCTGTAGATAAACGAGCCCATGTACCAGCCGTCGATGAACTTGTAGGGAGTTTCGCCGGTGGTGTAGTGGCCGCAAGGCAGTACGCGCACCTCGCAGTTGAGGCCGACGCGCCGGAATCCTTGCAGGGCCTGAAGCGAGTACTCCTTGGGAAAGGTCAGGTCGTAGTTGGCGTAGACCATGAGGATGCGCTTCTCGGGTCCGGCTGCTTCGGCGCTGGCCATCTTGTCGAAGTAATTGCACGGGCTGATGGCCGCCCAGAGTTCCCGCACTCGATCCTGCGTCAAGCCGGCCTCTTCCAGGGCTTCGCGCACGTGGCGGGTGCTTTGGCCCGCCCAGGTTACGTCGCCAAACGCCGTGGAAGCGTGGTTGAAGGCGTTTACCCGGATGCGCTTGTCATGGGTGGAGGCTAGAAATGTGTAGCAGGAGCCCAGGCTGGTGCCCAGCACGCCGAAGTGCTCGTAGCCCTGGTCTTCAAGCCAGTCAAGGCAGCAGCGGATATCGACCACGGCCTGTCGGCATGCGGAGAGCGAACGGCCGATGTTGGCGCTCACGTTGTAGTCCGAACGCTCCAGTTCAACCGGGCGGCGAATGTCGTGGTAGGGCTTGGAGAGCCGGAGAGCCGAGATGCCAAACTTGTTGAAGATGGTGCAGAGAGAGTTGTGGCTGAAGGCGTCCGCGTTCCACTGCGGCAGAACGACGATGGCCTGCTTGGGCCGCTTGGGGTCTTTGTGCGCAGGCGCGGGATACCAGCGGGCGTTGACCAGGTCGTTTTCGGGATAGGGCGTGCGTTCAGGCGAGGTAAAGCGCAGAAATTGCGCTGTCGGAATTTTGCCGTCCGCCGCCTGCTGCTTGAGGGCTGCATCCTGGGCCAGGGTCTCGGGGCGCACGTTGGTGGGGAAGAGCTCCGGATAGCGCTCTTCGAGCCGGTAGTCCGTGGGCGGCTCGTAGCCGAAGAAGGTATCGCTGTGGCGAATGAGGAGCTGGTTGATGCGGACCATGGCCGCCTCAGCGGCTGCGGGGTCATTCACAATCTCGGGACCGGGAACGGCATCGCCAAACCCGTGGTCCCGAAGGAACGGCTCAATCCACTCGAAGCCCCACTCCAGCGGCCGCACCACGCGGTTTTCGTCCCGCGTGGTCAGGCGCGTTTCCCAGTCGTACATCCAGCGGGCATAACTCTCTTTAATCATTGTCTTGATTCAAGTTTACCAGTGCCGGGTGTTGGCAGGATGAAGCACAATGCGGGATGCGGCCCGGTTCTAAGCACGCCTGCGCGATGGGGTGCCCATGAACGCCCAAATCAAGCTGACCACTGTCACCACCGTGATGATTCCCAGCGAGATAACGCAGTATACGCAGTAGACTTCGAGAACGTATTTCTCGATGCGAGTGAGATTCAGCGAAAACGCCAGGGCCAGAACGGCCAGAACCGCCAGCGGAGTTGGCCGCCGGGCAAGCGCGAGCCCCGCAAGCACCAGGTAGCCGGCGATGCCGATTGCGGCCACCGGGACATGTTCTATCTCAGCGAACGGGCTGTGATTTACGATCCCGCAATCCCACTTTTCGTTGATGGAACAGGGCTCGGTGCCGGTGGAATAGTGAACGCGGAGCGCCAGGGTTGAAACCACGACGCCAGCCAGTGCCAGAAGAACGATCAGGTATCTCATCTTTGTAAGTCTGATGCTATCAGGCTGCCGGACGAGACTGGTTTGCCCCAGGACAAGTGCTTGTGGGGCGCGGGGCCGCACCGCCGGTGGAATCAGGATGAGAGGTTACGGCTTCTGGGTCGCTGAAATGCTCCCCAGAGAAATGCTCTAGGATAAGCGCATGAACGAGGAACGTTCGGGGCGCAGAATTGGGTTCTTTGGCGGCAGTTTCGACCCTCCGCATATGGGTCACCTGGCCGTGGCCCGTGCCGCCCGCGCGGGGCTGGGCCTGGATACGATTCTCTTCACTCCAGTGGGGGCGCAGCCGCTGAAGCCGGGGGGAGCGACTGCCAGTTTTGAGGACCGCGCGGCGATGACGCGACTGGCAATCGCCGGGGAGCCGGGCTTCGAGCTCTCGCTTGCCGATGCGCCAAAGCCCTCCGGGGCGCCCAACTACACGCTGGATACGCTGATTTCGCTGCGCGCCGGGCTTGCGCCGGGCGGGACGCTTTTCTGCCTGATGGGTGCGGATGCCTTTCTGGGCCTCAAGGACTGGCGCGGGGCCGACAGGATTCCGTTTGTTGCGCCTTTGATTGTTGCTTCCCGGCCGGGGCAGGCGCTGGAGGGGTTGGAAGCGGCTCTTCCGCTGGGGCTTTCGATGGAAAGCGGAGGATCTGGCGATGCTGCCGGTTCGGATATTGAGGTGCGCGTCTCGGTTTTGCGCAACGCGGCGGGTGATTCGACGCCGTTTTACCTGCTTCCCGGACTCGATGTGGACGTGAGCGCCTCAGAGATTCGCAGGCAGGTGCAGGCGGTTTTGGGAAGCGGGCAAGCAGGCGCCGCGCTGCTTCCGGAGGCTGTGGCAGGCTACATTCGCTCCCACGGCCTCTATCAATGACTTGCCCCGGAGTGATGGAGGGGATACGATGAAGCTCGGAGAACTAACCTAAAGCATGGCAACTGTTCAAGAACAACGTCAGCAAACTCGCATTCTCGTTCAGGCCGCTGCCGCGGTCTGTGAAGACAAGAAGGGTCAGGATACCCGCATCCTCGAGCTCGATCCGATCGATGCGGGCTTGTCGGATTTCTTTCTGGTCACTTCGGCTACCAACGACCGCCAGGCCGTGGCCATTGCCGACGAGATTGAGCACAGGCTCAAAAAGGAATTTGACGCCCGCCCCAACTCAGTGGAGGGCCGCCGCCAGGGCGAGTGGATTCTGCTGGACTATGTGGACTTTGTGGTGCACGTCTTTTTGACGGAGCGGCGGGCTTTTTACGATATCGAAAGGCTGCGCAAGTCCGCACGCCCGCTGACGCCGGCGGAGTTCGACGCCGAGCTGACGGCCGAGCTGGCAGCCAAGACACTCGCAGCCCGCGGAAAAGCTAAGGCCGCAGCGAAGGCCAAGCCTGCCGCCAAGGCTGCGGTCAAGGCTGTCAAGAAGACGGCTGCGAGGAAGGCGGCTCCGGTGAAGAAGACCAAGGCCCCGGCGGCCAAGGAGGCTTCAGCCAGGAAGGCTGCGGCGAAGAAACCAGCGGCCAAGAAGGCTGTCGCGAAGAAATCCGTTGCAAAGAAAAAGACCGCAAAGAAAAAGTCGTAGTCTACATTTCTCGCCGGCTGTTCGACAGCGAGTTCAAGGTACAGCAGAAGGCCTCGAGGGCCGGTAGGCCCTCAAGACAGCCGGCCAGGAAGCCGGCGCTACACGGTCTTAGCGGCCGAGGTGGGTTTTGGCTCTGACCTTGAAAAATTGAGTTTCCCAGTACCCTGCTAAATCTTGATTTCTTGTTTCAGAACGCAAAAAGGCCGCGGCGTTGAGCCGCGGCCTTTCTGCGTAGTAGTGGGTTGGTTTAGAACGCGATGTGAACCGAGAACTCGCTGTTGCGGTTGCCGGACTTGTAGGCCAGGACGTCGGTGTAGCTGGTGACGTCGTTGGTGCCGCCAAGGTTCAGGTAAGTGTTGGCGTGGTTGTAGATGTTGATGAACTCGCCCTTGATCTGGAGGTCGTAACGTTCCTTGACCTTGAAGTCCTTCACGACGCCAAGGTTCTGGCCCCATGTTCCAGGTCCGCGGAAGCTGTTGCGGCTTTCCATGCCGGCTACGAAATGGCAGCCTACGTTCTCAAGTCCGGCGCAAATCGGAGTATCGCTGGTGTTGCCGGCGGTCGGGTTCTTCTGCACGTTGTAGTTGGCGGCCGTGTCATCCGGGAAGTGCATGTAGGAGTAAGTGTTCGGGCTCTCCAACGCGGCGCTGATGTCAGTCATGCTGCTCGTCCGCTTGTGGGCCGGCGGGGTTACGAAGCTGGCGCGCGGGCAAACGGTGTTGGCGCGCGAGCAATCGAACATGGTGAACGGAGTACCTGTTGCCGCGTTAAAGGTTGTGGAGAAGGTCCAGTTGTCAAGCAGCATCTTGGTTGCGCCAGTCAGGTGCTTGGCGTACGGAACCGCCCATACGATGGCTGTGGTCACACGGTGCTTCTGGTCGAAGTCCGAGGTGCCGCGATCCAGAGCGTGGTTGAACGGATCAAGGTAGCCGAGGTTGTCGTTGTTTGAACCGCCATCGGTAAAGGTGGAGCTTGTGTTGTCGATGGAGTGCGACCAGGTGTAGTCGGCGCGGACATTCACGCCGGTGTGGTACAGGTCAGCGCTGCGGAGTTCGCCGGTGAGGCCGTGATAGTAGCTGTCGCCGTCGGCGCCGCGGAAGTTGATGTTCGAGTACTGATAGTTGGTGCGGTTGGATTTGTGGACAATGTCCTGGCCGCCCAGGTAGTTGAAGCCGGAGTAGGAGCGGTTGATGTTGGCGATGGAGTAGTTGTGGATACCGCGAGTGCCGACGTACGAAACGCTGGCGGTGGTGCCGGCCATCTGGCGCTCGACCGAGAGGCTCCAGTTCTGCGCGTAGGCGGGCTTGATCTTAGGATCGACCGCGCGCAGGGTGACGTTGGGCAGCAGCTTGGTGCCGGTGCCGGTACCAAAGATGGAGAAGTTGTTGGTGCTGACAGGGATATTGTCGCCGTTGTTATCCGCTGCGGTGAAGGAGACGACGCCGTAGTTCGGCGGATTCTGAATCACGTTGAAGGTGACGTTGTTGAAGTTGCGCTCGTAGCTGATGCCGTAGCCGCCGCGGATGCTGGTCTTGCCGTTGCCGAATGGATCCCAGGCAAAGCCGACCTTGGGAGCAAACTGCTTCTTGTTCAGGACCCAGAGGCGTCCGCCGGGAGCGGTTTCGCGGGTCTCAATTTGACCATTGCGAAGTGTTTCCCACCAGTTGCTGCCCTCGCCAAAGAAGAAGTTGGCGTCGTTGCTGGCCTTCTGCGAGTGCTGCGGTCCGTAGATCTCCCAGCGAACGCCGAGGTTCAGGGTGAATCCCGGAGTCACCTTGTAGGAGTCCATGGCGTATGCCGCAGCGTCCTGGTAACGGTTGGAGCGGGAGAAGTTGGGGGACTTGGCAGGCAACGCAATGTCGCAAGCGGATGTTTCGATGTAGTGGCCGCCAGCATCCTTGTAGCAGGGATAGGCACCGCCCGGGTCGAGGGCTACCTGGAGGAGTCCGAGGCCGCCGGTCACAAAGTTCTGGAGAGCGCCTTCGCTGCCGCTCTGGACGAGGCCGTCAACAGCCTCTTCATAGGCACCGAACATGCGGTTGTCTTTGATGTTGAGGAAGTTGCCGCCAAAGGTGAACTGGTGCTTGCCTTTGGACCATGCCAGATCTTCACCGATTTGGATGAAGTTCTGCGGTCCGCCGAAGGGAAGGGCATTGCCCGGCGAGGTCTGTGAGTAGCCGGGGAAGTTGACGTAGCCGCCATCCAACGAAAACGGGGTGCTGCCGTTGATGTAAAGGGTGGGGCTGACCGGTGCTTCTGCCAGGGGCTGGGCGTTGTTGAGGCGGGAACCGAGCACCTTGGTGGCCGAGGCCAGCGTGGGGCTGAAAGCCTTGCTGAACGAGATTTCGATGTTGTGGTTGTACTGGGAATTCAGGGTGTTGTAGCCCTTGTAGGGGCTGGCGTTCACCGATCCCGGAGGATTGACCAGGCTCTCCTGGATGTAGCGAACGAACATCGAGGTGGTCTGGTTGATGGTGTAATCGACGCGGTTGAAGGAAATCCACTCGTTGACCGGAGTGCCGCCGCCCGAGTCGGCCGGAATCTGGTAGATGGACTGGCCGAAGAGATTGCTTGCGCAAACTGGGGCGTTCGAGATGCGGGGATCGGCGCAGCCGTCGGTGATGACTGTGGATGTGGGGTCGGCGGGGTCCGCGTCCAGTACGCCGTTTTGCGCGATGGCGACGTTGGTGACGTCGGAATAGTAGGTGTCATCCGTGTTGTGAAGATTAGCGGGGTCAATGGTGTCAGACCACTGTCCGTTGCCCTGGATGGTGGCGCCGGTGAGCTGGGTGCCGTTGATCGGATGCTCAAGCGTGCCGTAGGTATTGAAGAAGTCCTGCATGTTGGCAGCGGACATGCCAATCAGGTCCGAGGTGGGAACGGCGGCAATGATGTTCTGCGCGCTGCGGATGCGGGTCCACTCTGTGGAGGAGAAGAAGAAGAGCTTGTCTTTCTTGATCGGTCCGCCAATGGAGTAGCCGGGCTGGTTGTGCGTGTAGCGCGGCTTGTCGGGAACGCTGGGATTGACGGCGTGAATGTAGTTGTTGTTGTAGCCGGCCGACGCGAGGGTCGAAACGCGGTTGAACTCATAGGCCGAGCCGTGGAACCCGTTGGTTCCGGACTTGGTGGAGACGTTGACAGCACCTGAACCACGGCCGTATTCTGCGCCGCCGTTCGAGGTCACAATGCGGATTTCCTGGGTTGCATCCAGGGGAACAGACTGGCCGACGCCCACGGCATACAGGTCAGTATTCTCGACGCCGTCGAGCAGGATGTCTACTGAGGAGGAACGCGAACCGGAGATGTTGAAACCTACGCCGCGGGCAGCAGCAGTGGGATCGGAGGAGAGGTTGCCGGAGAAGGCGACCAGGCTGTACGGGTTGCGATCCAGGGTGGGGAGGCTGAGGATCTGCTGGGTTTCGATAACCGCCGAAACTTCAGGCCGCTCGAGCTGGACGCCGGCGAAATCGTCGGCTTCGACAACCACTTCAGTCTTGCCGCCGGCAACAGCCAGCTTGGCAGAGAAGTTGTTGTCCGATCCAACAGTTACCGAGACGTGCTCTGTGGCAGTAGCAAACCCAGGTGCGGTGATGCTAACGGTGTACTGGGCCGGATTGAGCTGAGAGACGGTGAACTCGCCTCTGCTGCCAGTGACCGAAACGCGAACCGCGCCGTTGGCGATGTTGGTAACTGTGACCTGCGCCTTGGGCACGAAAGCACCCGTGGTGTCGGTGACGGTACCACTGATCGAGCCTAGATCAGCCTGGGCATGAGCAACTGGCGCCGTGAGAGCCGCGAAGATGCCCGAGAAAGCCAACAGGCTTAACCCAAGGGCCAAATTCTGCAACCGGAAAAATCGCATTGAACTCCTCCAAATTGATGAGGACCGGAAGATCTTGATAGAGCTTCTCGAATCCTGTAATTGTGTTTCAACGTATCGCTTACCGGGGACGAACCCGATCCATGGTTGAATTGCAAAAAGAATCACTTGGAACAGAAAAAAATCGCTTTAAATCCAACCTCTGGAGGGCATCCAGGAATCTACGAGACCGCAGAGGAAGGCATGACTTGTTGAATACTGGTGCAAACAGAGTGCCATTCTTGCTGGTTGGCAAAGATTATTTATAAGCTGTTGAAAACAAGTCACGTATCTCCGTGGCATTGATCACCGGCAAAATGTATAAATATGAAAATGTGTAGTGTTTTGAATGAATATCCCGGAAACGGGCAACGGTTCCAGATTCTGGAGGTTCACTAAAGCAGACCGGCCGGGCCGGTTTGGGATATTCTCCTCCCCATGAACCTCACCCTTGCTCATGTGGGCGCCCGACCCGGCTCAAAGGACGAGATTGACTCGATTGCCGCCCTTTATCTGGAACGGTGCGCCGGGTTTGCGCGCTGCCAGGCAGAGGCGTTCAAAACAGAAAAAGCGCTGATGGAGTGGCTGGGGCGACAGCAAGGCCGCACCCCGGTTGTGGCCGTGCTGCTGGACAGCCGCGGCAAGCAGTTGTCGTCGGAACTCTTTGCGGCCTGGCTGGGCGCGCGGCGGGACGAGGGAGCGCAACATATTGTCTTCGCGATCGGTCCGGCGAGCGGATGGTCCGATGCAGCGCGCGGCCAGGCGCAGTTGCTGCTTTCGCTTGGACCCATGACGCTGGCTCACGCATTGGCCAGGGCGGTGATGGCCGAGCAGATCTACCGGGCCTTTACGATTCTCACCGGGCATCCGTATCACGGGGGACACTGACGAGTGCTCAGTTGTCTGTGGACAGTTGTCAGTTTTCTATGCGCATACATCCGTCTTTCAAGCCACAAGCTGACGAATCGCCGAAACCTGTAAACTGACTAGCGGGAGCCCCTGGCTGAGCTCTGACCACTGATCACTGAAAGCTGAAATGACCGATTCGCGACGAGGACTGATTCTGATCAACACTGGCCCCGGCAAGGGCAAGACCACTGCCGCCATGGGCACGGCTCTGCGCGCCGTGGGGAACGGGATGAAGGTGCTGATGCTGCAGTTCCTCAAAGGCTCCTGGCACTACGGGGAGCTGGATGCGGTGCAAGCGTTCGGAGAGAACTTCATCCTGAAGCAGATGGGCCGCGGCTTTGTGAAGGTAGGCGGCGCCGAGGCCGATCCGGAAGACATACGCCTGGTTCAGGAAGCCTGGGCCGAGGCGCGCAAAGCCATCGGTTCCGGCGAGTGGAACATGGTGATCCTGGACGAGATCAATTACGCCATCAGCTATGGAATGCTGGACGCGGCAGAGGTGGCAGAGGTTTTGCGCGGGCGGCCGGAGATGGTGCACGTGATCCTGACCGGGCGCAATGCACACCCGCTGCTGGTAGAGATGGCCGACACCGTCACCGAGATGCGGGAAGTAAAACATGCCTACGAGAAAGGCATTCTTGCGCAGCGCGGAATAGAATATTGATGGCGCGGCTGAGCCGCGGTTTTGAAGGTGTCAGAGGAACCAATTCCCCCATTTTGAGAAAGAGTCTGGATGTCCTGGTTCAAGCGTGAGAATGGCGAATTTCCGGCCGCCCCGAGCGGTCCGGCCGGCATGCCGCCGGAAGGCGCGGACGCGGAAGGCAAGACGGTTCGCACCGAAGGTCTCTGGGTCAAGTGCATCGGCTGCCGCGCCGTCCTTTTCAAGGCCGATATCGAGGCCAACCAGAACGTGTGTCCCAAGTGCCAGCACCACTTCAAGATCGGCGCTCGTGAGCGGCTGAGCCTGCTGCTCGATCCCGGCTACGAACTTGTGGATGGCGGCCTGCGATCGACCGACCCGTTGAACTTTACCGATATCAAGCCGTACAAGGCGCGGCTGCGCAAGGCCCAGGAGCAGACCGGCCTTGACGATGCAATCCTCAACGCAGTGGGCCAGATGGGGCCGCACCAGGTGGTAGTGAGCGCCATGGAATACGGCTTTATCGGCGGCTCAATGGGAGCGGTGGTGGGCGAAACGATTGCCCGCGCCGTGGACCGCGCCCGGCTGGGAAAGAAGCCGCTGATTATTGTGGCCGCATCGGGCGGCGCGCGCATGATGGAGGGGATCGTCAGCCTGATGCAGATGGCCAAGATCTCAACCGCCCTGGCGCAGTTGGACGACGCAAAGGTGCCATATATCTGCGTGCTGACCGACCCTACCACGGGCGGGGTTACGGCGAGCTTTGCCATGCTGGGCGACCTGAATATTGCCGAGCCGGGCGCGCTGATCGGCTTTGCCGGCCCGCGCGTGATTGAGCAGACCATCCGGCAGAAGCTGCCTGAAGGCTTTCAGCGTTCGGAATTCTTGTTGGAGAAGGGATTTCTGGACGCAGTGGTGCACCGGCGCGACCTGCGCAACTACCTGATTCGCGCGCTCGAATTTTTGGAGACGCCTGTCGCGAACTAGAGTGTCTCTCGTGTCGGCGTAGAGAGAGCGCGGACGAGGACGTCCGCGCCACAGCCGGCCAAACCACCCCAGCGACCGAGACCTGTCGCCGGGGACCCCGGCCGGGAGGCCGGCGTTACAAGTTAGGAAAGAGGCCGTTGGCCCGCATGTGAATCTGCGAGTCAACGGCTTTTTCTTTTATTCATCCGGACTGACCAGGAACATGATCTTCAGAGCGGCTTGAATCTGGCGGGCGCCGGTCGTGCCGTCGTTTTGGCCAATCTGCGTTTGAGAGATTCCAAAAGTAGACGAGGCGATGCTGAGCGATGCCGGTGCGTTGAGGTTTGGATGGTTGAAAACGTTGTAGCTCTCAACGCGCAATTGGATCTTGACCTGTTCGAACAAAGTTTGTGTCTTTTGAAAGACGGCGTCGGTGTTGACGAAGCCGGGGCCATAGAAGGCGTTGCGATGGATGGAGAGGTTCTGGTCATAGGGCGCGTTTGCAAATGCATTGACCGACGGCCCGGTGATCTTGCCGCCAGGGACGATGGTCCCGCGCTGGGAGGGATATGGGGCTCCCACAAGCTGTGGCCGGTCGGTAAGGCCGGTATGCATGTTGTCGGCCGTGCCCCGAAGGTCAAAGGGCAAGCCGGTCTGCACTTGTTGAATCCCCGAGATTTGAATGCCCTCTAGGACACGACCCAGGAATCCGCCATGCAGGTGCGATTGACCGGACCCGATTGGTAACTCGTAGGTGGCGGCCGCGGTGCCGCGGTGGCGGCAATCGAAGTCTGAATTGCCGTACTCCGGTTGATAATCGAAACTGTCGCGTGGCAGTCCCGATCCGCCGGCGCCGGGGACAAGCGGGTCAGAGCCATTGTCGAGCGAGTGCGAGTAAGTGTAACTGCCGGTCAGCGTGAGCCTGTGGGCCTGGCCCTGGATCTTGAACTGCAGTGCGTTGTAGTTGCTGCTCACTACCGAGGTTTGAAAGAGCTCGTGGAAGAACGCCGTGTTGTTGACGGCCGGATCGAAGTCCACCCCGTTCTTATCGGTGCCACCGAGATAGAGCGAGTTGAAGGCGAGAGCCGCTGGGTCCACTCCGGCAGCGATGTCTGCCGCAATCAGGTTCGGCTGCGGAGGCGCGCCATCGATCTCGCGCAAGCCGTGCGTGCCGTGGCCGCCGACATAGTTGAGCTCAGCCGTCAGGCT
>Ga0118677_10003387_pt1 | contig 30245 bp, 32 predicted proteins | sample AliMusrvi5mmetaG_FD_86154 | JGI IMG/M metagenome (GOLD analysis project Ga0118677, IMG submission 86154) | reverse complement strand
TCGTTGTAGTGGTGTTCCATTACTCCTATCTTCCTTCTCTCTCTCTCTCTCTCTCTCTTTTCCATGCATTCATCTCTATTACTTCTTTCGTCCCTCTCAAATTTCGTTTCTCTATAATGAATTTCCCCTATGTCCACGCACGTTCATAGCACGCAGGAGCTAACAGGAGCAGTAAAAGTATAAGCGCCCATAGGCAAGGTAAAACTATCATTGCAATTGATGGCTCCTTGTATAGTTGGAGACGTTGGGGTAGCGGTACTCTGATATTTTCCAGGTTTACCACTCCAGCTTCCACAATCGCAAGTAAAACAATCTTTAATAATAATAGTATATGGGTAATATAAATTATTATAATATCGTTTTCATTAATATTAAATTCATGTTCACAGCCATTAAATAATGTAGCATGTGTGTTACCTCTAAAGGAATAAATATGATGATTCGTACTATCTTTTATCCAAAGATTGGCACATTTTGATAAAAATATTTTGCTTAATTGCTCGCAAAGGGGTGTATACGCACCATTTTTTTCATTTTTAACTGTCTGAGCAACACCCGAGCTTTGTAATGCCAGACGAGTGATTTCTTGCAGGGCAAATAGCATTTGTTGACTATAAATATAATTAGCAATTAGGTGGGCAACATTGGTAAAAATCAATTCATGACTCCACTGAAATTGATAATCACTAAAACCGATAACTTCTAATGCACCATATATTCTACCTTGAAAGGTAATAGGGACAATCATACAAGAACACGGAGAACAGTCTGTTGTATATGATGGGCTTATATAAAATTGTGGATTATTAGGGTAATTTTTTGGAATAAAAATGTTTTTATTATTGGATATAGCGCGAAATACTGCAGAGTCTTCCTTGTTATTTAACTCATTAATTTCTTTTGTTATCTTTTCTGAATTCCATTTTTCTCCCAACTTTGCTAACGTAACATGGCCAATCAAATCTATAGCCTGCTGAGCATGTTTAAAGCGAAAAAGATTACACTCGTCCGCGCGTACCCAATTTAATATATTATGGCAAATATAATTGTAAAAACGGGTGTTTTTTGAACTGTCTTTATTCTCTTCATCTAAACTGCCATAATGATTTTTCAACCACTCACCTAATAGAGCGATATGTATTTCTTGTGCTGCTTTTCGGCGTACATCATATGTTTCATTCCAATACTCAATTTTGCTGTTAAAAGACTCTATTTTTTGATTGTCAAACTGTTGTATTTGTTTTTCTTCAGTATCTAACGAATATTCTATGGATTGTAAAGGATAGTTTGATTGAGGTTTTTCATGACAGTTTTCTGTTATTGTTATGTTAATTATTCTTTCACCATTTAGCTTACTTTTATCAACTTGAATCATTATAGAGAGTATTCCATTTTGCTTAGGGTATGAAAAAGAGAAATGAAATACGTATTCACCGGATTCCAAAATACTACTCATGCGCTCTAAAAAAATTAAGTAATAGGTAATCGTATAAATATCATGATAACTGTAGTCAAGTTGAGGATTTTTAGTTAACGCGACCTGTAACATTCGCAAAATAGCTTTAATACTACTCACTCTTTTCTTTACTTCTTGTTTTGATAGGGGCAGTAGTTGTGCATGCACCATGCGGCGAATAATATCATCATGAGCCAGATGAGTTAGACTACCTTTAGTGTAACATTTGTGAAATGCTTTATAACAAAGCTTTAAGGTTTTACCATAGCGGATATAAAATTGTTTTGTAGTGCTGTTTAGGCCTTGTTCTTTATAAATAGGCCCTACAACTAGTAAATATTTTTTATCGCTTTCATCCAGGGTAATCCATTGAATATAAAATTCCCATGAATCCATAAAAAATGCATCACCCGAAAAATGATTATTACTGCTTGCAATCGCTTTTAATTTTTCCCGCTCACAGAAAAACCAAAAAAATACCCACCATCGCCATTCTTCGCAATGGCGAAAAAGTGAATGTACAGGTAATGGATTGCTGGGTTGGTTGTGCCAAACACTTTTTTCTAGTTCTATCAATGGGTCAATGCTATTCTTAAGAGCATTAAATGCAGGTGGTGGATTTATTTTTTTATTTTTATTGAGTATCTTTTGGAATGCTATTTCAAATTTATCTGTGTCTTGATGGTATTCAGGATTATCTTGTAGTTTTTTTATATCCGTAAAAAGCGTTTTGACGTGCTGACAAAATTTATGACTTTGTTTTTTTATGTCCTCAAGTGTTTCAGTATTATGTTCATCATTTAAATACCATAATTCAGCAATGTTAACTCGACACAAGGCATCATAATCCATAACACGCAGAGGTAAATTTTCGGCAAAGGACAGAATATCAAGCATGGTTTGAAATTCGTAGTGGCGTAAGTTTTTTTTATCATCGAACCAAGACCATGAATTATTCATTTCATTTTCCTAAAATTTAGTTATTTAAGTTTGGGAGTAGCAAGTGTTCCAGATTGAACGTCAATGAGCGCTTTACTAAGGTAAATCAGCCATGCATAGACAACAAGTATTTGTCTTTTAATCCCCCTAAATCCGACTCAAAGATTAATTATTTAAACGACTGCTTATTTTTTGATATCCTAATCCTGTATTTAACAAAAAGTCAATAAATTTAGAAGAAACGCTGTTGAGATTGCTGGATATTGGGGTACAACCACAGTTAACCGCGCCAAGAACCCAGTCATCCAAGGCAAGACTACACATCTCTGGGGCAAGAACAGGCTTAACCGACCCCAGAACACAATCATCCACCCCCAGAACACAATCATCCACCCCCAGAATATCATCATCTCACCCCAGAATGCCATTTTCTCACCCAAGAACACTCTTAATCGTAGCTAACACACTGTAAGTCTCCCAAGACCAACCCCACTCAACCCCCAACCAACGCTATTCTTGCCCCAACTAGCTTCGATCTTACCTCAGCAAACTCCAATCTGACCCCAGAAAACCGCATTCTTGGGTCAGATTGCTCCATACCATTAGACACCCACTACAACTCAATCCCTTCCCAGCTTACTCCAACTACACTCTAACTCATTGCTTGTTATGCCTAACCCCTTTCAAAAAATAAAAGTCAGATGGCTTAATGAAATGTTATAAAATAGTCAGCTTTAACTTTTCAGGCCGATGTATCGGTGCATAAAAGAGCAATATAACGATGCGATGTCCGTTTTGTGGGGCGCAAGAGACTCGAGTGCTCGATTCCAGATTAGTCAATGAAGGAGATCAGGTCCGTCGTCGGCGTGAGTGTATTAGCTGTAAAGAGCGCTTTACGACCTTTGAAGTCGTAGAGCTGTTGATGCCACGGGTGATTAAACGCGATGGTAATCGAGAAGTTTTTGAAGAGCATAAATTACGCTCAGGCATACTTAAGGCGCTGGAAAAAAGACCGGTTGCAAGTGATGCCATTGAAGCAGCGATTAGCCGGATTAAGAAAGAAATAATGGAATCTGGTGAACGTGAGATTCCGGTACAAGCCTTGGGTGAAAAAGTAATGAAAGAACTCAGCTTATTAGATCACGTTGCCTTTGTCCGTTTTGCGTCTGTTTATCGAAGTTTTCAGGATGTGAGCGAATTCACTGAAATGATTGAAAGTTTAAAACAAAAATAATGACCGACTCACCAGATGCTTTTTTCATGGCTAGAGCCATAGAGTTGGCAAAGAAGGGTCGTTATACCACCGATCCCAACCCGCGTGTCGGCTGTGTTTTAGTTAAAGATGGAGTGATTATTGGTGAAGGTTGGCATGTCAGAGCAGGCTTTGAGCATGCAGAAATCAATGCCTTAAAAAGTGTTCCGCACGATCAAAACGCAGCAGGTGCAACGGCTTATGTCACCCTGGAACCCTGTAGTCATCAAGGTAAAACGCCCCCCTGTTGTGATGCGTTAATCAAAGCCAAAGTGGCTAGAGTCGTGGTTGCCATGCAAGATCCTAATCGTCTGGTATCGGGGCAGGGTCTTCAAAAATTACTGGCTGCAGGCATAGCGATTACCTGTGGTGTTTTAGAACAGGATGCGCAAGCCTTAAATCCTGGCTTTATCAAACGGATGACTCAAAATCGACCTTTTGTGCGCAGCAAACTGGCTATGAGTCTGGATGGTCGAACCGCTTTGGCATCGGGTGAAAGCAAATGGATTACCTCGACCCAGGCCAGAGCCGATGTACAGCGTTTAAGAGCACAGAGTTCAGCTATTTTGACGGGCATTAATACGGTCTTGACAGATGATCCACAAATGAATGTGCGGGGTATTGAGGAAGTGCTTCAGCCGATTAGAGTGGTTCTGGATTCTCAGTTAAAGATGCCATTGACTGCAAAGATGGCAGGCTTGGAAGGGCGGTCACTTATTCTAACAGGCTCTAACGATTTAAATAAGCGTCAAGCATTGCAAGCTGTTGGTTTTGAGGTCTATCAATTAGAGACCAAAGATGACCACCTGGATTTATCAGCCGTCATGGCGTTCTTGGCAGAACAGGAAGTTAACGAGGTACTGGTTGAAGCGGGTTCCCTATTAAATGGCGCTTTGATGGCGGGAGATTGGGTCGATGAATGGATTGTTTATATGGCACCTTGTGTCTTAGGTGATCAAAGTCGTGGCTTGTTTTCTATCCCCGGTTTACACACCATGGCTGACAAGAAAAACTTAAGTTTGCGAGAGGTTAGGCAGGTGGGTCCTGATTTAAAGTTAACGCTGTCATCAGCGAGTTAAAGGAGTTTAATGTTTACAGGTATCATTCTTGCGATTGGAAAAATAGCGGCCATTGAGCATAAAGCCGGTGATTGTCGTTTAAAAATCGATACGGGTAAATTATCCTTAAGTGGGGTAGCGCTGGGTGATAGTATCGCCGTTAATGGCGTTTGCTTAACAGCGGTGGAATTAGGGTCGCAGTCATTTATTGCCGATGTATCGAATGAAACCTTGTCCAGAAGTACCTTAAAGACAGCAACCATTGGTATGTCAGTTAATTTAGAGCTGGCTTTAACGCCTTCTACCCGAATGGGCGGGCATATTGTCAGTGGTCATGTGGATGGGATTGGCAAAGTGATTGAGAAAAAAGCCGATGCGCGCTCGGTTAAATTTACGGTTAAAGCGCCCGACAATCTGGCTAAATATATTGCCGAGAAAGGCTCTATTTGTATTAATGGGATTAGTCTAACGGTCAATGAGGTTAATGGTGCCCGCTTTAGTGTTAACATTGTCCCTTACACCCTTAAAGACACGACGCTGAGTGAGGCGATTATCGGTACAGAGGTTAATCTTGAAGTCGATTTGCTGGCGAGATATATGGAACGCTTAATGCAAGGCGAGGCAGCCGCTAACAGTCATAGCGGTATTACAGAAGAATTATTGCATAAGAGCGGATTTTTTGGCTAATGAATACAATTGAAGAAATTATTGACGATTTACGTCAAGGTAAGATGGTTATCATCATGGATGATGAAGACCGTGAGAATGAAGGTGATCTAGTCATGGCAGCGGCGTTTACTCGCCCTGAAGACGTCAACTTTATGGCGCGTTATGGAAGGGGGCTGATCTGTTTAACCTTAACCAGTGAGCGCTGTCAGCAGTTACGTTTACCGTTGATGGTGAATGAGAATAAAACCTCACATTCAACTAACTTTACCGTGTCTATCGAAGCGGCAACGGGCGTCACTACCGGCATTTCGGCGGCGGATCGGGCCAGAACGATTCAATGTGCGGTTGCTCCCGATGCGAAAGCGGATGATTTGGTGCAGCCCGGGCATATCTTTCCCTTGATGGCTAAACCCGGTGGGGTATTGCGTCGTGCGGGTCATACTGAAGCGGGTTGTGATTTAGCCAAGTTAGCCGGTGTTGATCCTTCGGCGGTGATTGTAGAGATTTTGAATGAAGATGGTTCCATGGCCAGACGGCCTGATCTGGAAATCTTCGCCAAAGAACATGATCTTAAGATGGGTACGATTGCTGATTTAATTCATTACCGTATTCAACACGAAAACACCCTGGAACGGATTAGCGAGTGTTCGTTCCCGACCGAGTTTGGGGATTTTCGTTTGTATGCTTATCAGGACAAAAACGACAATAATGTCCACTTGGCCTTAGTCATGGGACACGTATCCGGTGATGAACCCGTTCTGGTGCGCGTTCATGCCCGTAATTTACTGGATGATGTATTCTCGTCAAAACGTAATGAGGGTAGCGTCTCCATTAAAGTTGCTATGGAGAAAATCGCCAAAGAAGGACGCGGTGTTTTAGTGGTCATTCGCCAAAGTGAAGACAGTAAATCATTGGCTGAATTGATTCATCGCTACCAACTGGAAGACAATGGCGTCGTTGCGTCAGGTGCTACTGAGGCAGCAGACTGGCGGATGACAGGAACAGGCTCAAGAATCCTGGCGGATCTTGGGGTTCGTAAATTAAAAGTGTTGGGTACGCACAAGAAGTATATCGGCCTGTCTGGATTTGATTTGGAAGTGTCTGAGCACGTAGAAAAATAAAGCAGAACCCCATGGGGTTTTAGAAAACAGAATTTTAGTATATTTAAAGTAGAGAAATAATATGTCAACTATAAAAACGTTTGAAGGAAATCTATTAGTTCAGGGTGGTAAGTTTTGTATCGTCGCCTCCCGTTTTAACAGTTTTATTGTTGAGCAGTTAGAAGCAGGCGCTATTGATGCGCTGGTTCGTCATGGTGCAGATAAAGAAAACATCCACTTGGTAAAAGCCCCCGGTGCCTTTGAATTACCTTCAGTTGTACAACGTGTTGCAGCGACTAAAAAGTATGATGCGATTATTGCGCTGGGTGCAGTCATCAGAGGTGGCACACCGCATTTTGAATATGTAGCGGGAGAATGTGTTAAAGGCATAGCGACAATCTCCTTGCAATATAATATTCCAGTCAGCTTTGGCGTGTTAACCGTAGACAGTATCGAGCAAGCGATTGAACGTGCAGGCACAAAAGCAGGTAACAAAGGGGCTGAAGCGGCCTTGTCTGCGATTGAAATGGTTAGTTTATTTAATAATTTGGAAGCCTAATGAGTCAAGCCCGTACCAATGCTCGTAAGGCTGCTGTGCAAGCGTTGTATCAATGGCAGATGACAGGGCAGAGTTTAGTTGAAATTGATCGCCAGTTTCTGGAAGAGGAGCGTCTAAAAGAGGCTCAAAAAAGTTATTTTACTGAGTTGTTTCATGGTGTACCTAAAAATTTACAAGTCATCGATGAGACTTTAACCCAGTTTGTTGATCGTCCAGTGGATACCATTGATCCCGTAGAGCGTGCTATTTTAAGAATAGGGACCTATGAATTACTGAATCGTTTGGATATGCCTTACCGGGTGATTATCAATGAAGGGATTAATCTGGCCAAGTATTTTGGTGCCGATGGCAGTCACAAATATGTGAATGGTATTTTAGATAAAATCGCACAACAAAAGCGTGCTGTGGAAATTAATGCCCATGCTCAACGCAAGGCACAAAACAACACTTAAATGGCGCTAACCGAGTTTTCACTCATTCAACAGTTTTTTACCCAACAAAAAGTAAAGAACGCTTCAACAGACCTCGGGATTGGCGATGATTGTGCACTGTTGTCGATTCCTGAGGGTTATCAGCTCGCTATCACCACCGATACCATGGTGGAGAATGTGCATTTTTTTGCCGGTACTGATCCCGAAGACTTAGGGCATAAATTACTGGCGGTTAATTTAAGTGATCTCGCCAGTATGGGTGCCAAGCCGTTGTCTGTGACACTGGCTTTAACCTTACCCCAGGTGGATGAGTCGTGGTTACAGGCGTTCTCTAAAGGTTTTCTGAGCTTGGCAGAAAAATACGGCGTTGATTTAATAGGCGGAGATACCACCTCTGGCTCGTTAACGTTAACCGTACAAGCCATGGGGCTAGTGCCTAAGGGTCAGGCCTTGTTACGCTCGGGTGCAAAACCCGGTGACTTTATTTATCTGACCGGCAACATTGGAGATGCCGGGCTGGGTTTAAAAATCAAACAAGGTTATGTGTGTGAAAATCCCCAGCGACCTTTGCAACAGTTTAATCACCCTGAACCTCAGGTTGAGGCTGGCTTGGCTTTACAATCCGTAGCGAATGCCTGTATTGATATTTCTGATGGCTTAGCCAGTGATTTAGGACATATTTTAGAACTCAGTCAGGTAGGGGCTTGTCTGGAGTGGGAGGCTTTACCCTTAACGACAGAAGTCCAGGCTTATATTAAGGAAACCGGCGATTGGTCTATGCCGCTAACAGCGGGCGATGATTATCAGTTGTGTTTTACTATCCGTCCAGAACAGGTTCAACATCTCACCATTCCCTGTACAAGAATCGGCGTTATTGAAACGCAGTCTGGCTTACGCGTGAGTAAGTCGGGTATTATTCAACCCTTTAGTAGCAAAGGTTATGAGCATTTTTCTTAATGCCGAGTACGGCAAAAACAAATTAACACCTAAACAAATCATGGCTGATCCTGTTTTGTTTTTGGCCTTTGGATTTGGGTCTGGGTTAGCCAGGAAAGCACCCGGAACTATGGGAACCTTGGCAGCTATTCCTGTTTACTGGTTATTTTATCAAACTCAAAGTCTTTTAATTTATAGCGTGTTAACCGTGCTGGTCACCGTGGTGGGTATCTGGATTTGTGATGAAGCGGCTAATAAATTAGGTGAACACGATTTTGGTGGCATTGTCTGGGATGAAGTGGCGGGGTATTTGATTACTCTCTGGTTCGTGCCTTTGTCTTGGCAAACCATGCTTGCAGGTTTTGTGTTATTTCGCTTTTTCGACATTATCAAACCCTGGCCTATCAAGTGGTTAGATCAGCATGTACAAGGTGGCTTTGGCATCATGATTGATGATGTTTTGGCAGCGGTGTTCGCGGGTGGCTTGTTATTTTTGATCATCAACTTGGGTTGGATCAGTTAAATAATCGATGGTTAGAGAAATAAGCACATCCCTGTTTGCGTAACTCTGTTAGTATCTTAGGTAAGATTGATTTTCAAATAAACAAAAACCGGAGTGCAATAGCTTCAGCTATTGCCTGTAAAAATAGCTAAAGCTATTTTACTCCACCTTTAGGTTGTTATCCCAGTGAACTAAAGCTTCATGTTATGGCGGTTTAACATCTGAAAGACTCTTGCTAAAAAGAAGCCACAAGGGATTAGATCTATGCCGTCTCTAGTTGATGATATCCAAGGATTTACTCTGTTGGAGTTGCTGATGACTGTCATCATTGCAGGCATTCTGTTGGGGCTGGCAGTACCCAGTTTTTCAGATCTGATTGTAAAGTATCGTTTAATAACGGCGACGAATGATTTTGTAACCTCGCTAAACTTTGCCCGAAGTGAATCGATTAAACGGAGTCAACAAGTAGTTGTCAGAAAAATTAGTACTCAGTGGGAAGGGGGATGGCAGGTTTTTGTTGATATTGATCGTTCGACGCCGGCCAGACAAAATGTAATGGATGCAACTGATATTCAGCTGAGAGTTTATCCGGCTTTGCCAATCGCTTTTACCTTAAGAGGGAATAGCAGTTTTCTTAACTTTATTCGCTTTCAGCCAGACGGGGGTAGCAGTAGTTTCGGGAGTTTTGTGTTCTGTGATAACCGGGATGGTAAAAATATACCACAAGCCAATACAGCTAAATTGATCACGGTGAATGCAGCCGGACGGTTACATTTGGGACTTGATACCAATAAAAATGGGATACCCGAAAAAGATGATGGAACAGAAATTGTCTCCTGTACGGTCTCGCCGTTTTAGCTTGATAATGGCGACTGAGGCGGGTGGTTTTACTTTAATAGAAGTATTAGTCGCATTGGTGGTGTTAGCGGTTGGTTTACTTGGGCTGGCCGCGTTACAGGTGATGAGTCTTAAATACAACCAAACCGCTTATAACCGTAATCAGGCGACCGTAATTGCTTATGACCTGGCTGATAGAATGCGGGCGAATGCGTCAGTGAGCGGAAATTATTTGACGACGACTTTGGCTGAAACTGCGGCGAGCTGTAAATCAGGAAGTACACCCTGTACACAGTGTATTGATCAAACTAATCGGTGTTCACCGACTCAATTAGCGGTTAAAGACCTTTATGAATGGAATAATTTATTAGTCAGTCAACTACCCAATGGAACGGGTTCTGTCACACAGTCGGGAGCGGTCTACACTATTACTGTTAACTGGGATGATAATCGGGATGGCACTATTGATAACCTTGATCCCACGTTTGCTATGAGCTTTCAATGAGCGTCAGGCGAGGGAGTCGTAAAATTTTTTCTCAGCAACAGGGATTTTCTTTAATAGAGATTATGATTGCCTTACTGATCAGTGTATTTTTATTGCTGGGGGTTATTCAAACATTTATCAACGCGCAAACCACTTACCGTTTGCAGGAAAGCATGTCCAGAATGCAAGAAAGTGGTTCTCTGGCGTTGGAGATTATTGGCCGGGATTTAAGAGCAACAGGCTATTGGGGTTGTATGAAAGGCTCGACAGGGGATTTATTGGGGACCGATGCGACGATTACGTTAAAAGCCGCTTTTGTCACTGTTCCAACCGGTGGCTGTGGTAGTGTGGTTGATAAAACCATGGCGTATTATCTCGCAAAAACATCAACTATCGTTTATACAATTGTTAACGGTGTGTTACGCAAGAATACGAACAATCAAAATAATGACTTGATTGAAGGCGTTGAAGCGATACAGTTTTTGTATGGTGAAGACACCAATGGGGATCATGCCGTCAATGACTATGTGTTAGCCAATCAAGTACTTAACTGGGAGCATGTCATCAGTGTGCGGGTGGTGATACTCATCACCAGTCTTGAAGATAATCTCACGGCTCAACCGGCTCCATACCTCTTTAATAACATAACAACACTGCCAACCGATCATCACTTAAGGCGGGTTTTTAGTGCGACCTTTGCACTTAGAAATCGTCTTCTTTAACGTATAAAATGTGTCAGTCAAAGCAACAGGGCGTGATATTAATCATTAGTTTGGTGATGTTGTTATTACTGACCTTGATTGCGGTGTCCGGGATGCAAACAACGACACTGGAAGAAAAGATAGCGAGTAACAAGCGCAATAGAAACCTTGCTTTTCAGGCAGCAGAATCTGCCTTACGTGAAGCCGAACAATTTATTCAAGGAGCCGATACGGCCTTTAATCCCTTAAAGTTAAGTAACGGCCCGTTTCAGGGTGCTGATTGCTCTAACGGTTTATGCCCAACGACAAGCACCGCAATATGGGCAGCGGCTGATTTTAACTGGAATCTAAAAGGGCGCAGTTATACGGGTGTTCTACAGACTATTCCTCAGCAACCTCGCTATGTCATTGAGCTATTGGAGCAAAAAGTGAACGTAGATTCTAACAAAATGAGTGCGTTGTTCAGGATAACAGCAATGGCTTGGGGAAGTGATCCTAATGTCGTTGTTCAATTGCAGAGTCTTTATAATTTGAAGGTTAATTCTTTTGTCTATTAGCCGGTTTATAAAGGTTCAACTATTCACCATTAGCTTATTTGTTAGTTTTGGTTGCTTTTCAGCGACGACGTTTACCCCAGCGTCACAGCCGACGGGTTGGTTATCCCGACCCAGTTTAAGTAATAACAATCTGTTGTCAAATGCTGAAGTCATCTATCAATTGAATTATGATAAAAACAGTTGGCGAGGCGATATTTTAGCTAAATATATCAATAACCAGGCAGTCGTAGCGAGTAATGGGCCGTGGGACCCGAATACGGCAGGCCTTTTATTGGATACAGTCAATTATGACACGGGTAGAAAGATAGTCACTCGTAATGGCAGCGTTAATATTGCTTTTCGATGGGCTAATTTATCGGCAACCCAGCAAACCAGTATGGGTGATGCAACCACAGGGCCTAAACGGCTTAACTTTGTACGGGGTGATCGCAGTAATGAAGAACCATCAGGGTCACTTTACCGGACACGGGACAGTGTATTAGGCGATATTCTACATTCGCCCTTAGTGGTCTGGAAACAGGATCTGTCAACACAACGTCTCTTTGTCGGAGCCAATGATGGCATGTTACATGTTTTTAATACGGCGAGTGGGCAAGAGGTGTTTGCGTATATTCCTTCGATGTTAATCACTAACTTAAAGAATCTAAGCACCAAGCCTTATGTACATACCTATTTTGTTGATGGGGGCATCGCAGTAGCTAATGTTGATTTTTCGGGTGTTATTAAAACTGTTTTAGTCGGTAGCTTAGGGGCAGGGGGCAAGGGGCTGTATGCCTTGGATGTGACCAATATTACGGCAGTTGATGAAGCTTCGGCGGCCAGTAAAATTAAATGGGAAATTACCAACGCTTCAACAGGGTATACGGCGCTGGGCTATACGTATGGCTCCCCTCGTATCGGCAGATTAAATGATGGAACTGCTGTGGCGATAGTGGGTAATGGTTATTTGAATACAAGTAATGGGCACGCGATTTTATATCTTATTAATCTGGATACAGGAGTCTTGATTAAGACGATTGATACAGGGTCTGGTACGGTATCGAGCCCGAATGGTTTATCAACTCCAACACTTGTTGATAATAATGGTGATGGAAAAGTCGATGTGGTTTATGCGGGTGATATTGATGGTCATTTGTGGAAATTCAATCTTAGCGGGCCAACGCCAAGCCTTTATGCAGTGCTTGATAATTCAGGGGGAACCAAGGCATTATTGACGACCTCTCCTTTACAAGCTATCACTACTGCACCGGCTGTAATGACGCATTCTACTGGCGTAGGTAGAATGGTAGTTTTTGCAACGGGACGTTTTTTAACCAGTACCGATTTAACCGATACCACACAGCACGCCGTTTATGGGGTATGGGATGGCGCTCCAAGTCTAAACACAACCCAGTTAGCGCAAACACTAACTGCGGCGACCGACAGTTTGGGTAAAACTCGCATAGTGACGGCGAATGTGCCCAATTGGACGAGTGGCACTGGTCACCATAATAGCTGGAAAGTCTTGTTACCCGCTGGCGAACAAGTGACCGGAGAGTTTCCCTTTGAAAGTAATGGCCGCTTTTATTTCATGACTAGCAATCCAACGACTGTTAATGCCGTACTTCCTAATGGGGCGAGTTGGCTTTATGAGTTGCAAATGAGTTCCGGTGGGTCGCCTGATTCACTCATCTTTGATCTTAATAATGATGGACTTTTTAATGGGTTAGATTTGGCAACGGCTTGTACACCGACTGCCTTGGTGAGTTGCATTCCTGTAGCAAAGTTACTGGGTGCGGGTGTTTTCTCTCAACCCACAGCGGTTGAAGCCAGTGGTTTTGATACCTTATTATTTACTAATCATCCTGATACTGCTTTTGGTGCAGGTTATACCGTTAAGAGTGTCGTTTCTACCGTTAATGGGCGTATAAAAACAACGGTCACCACCTACAGTAATAATGCCACTTATACCCGTGTCGAAGAGACGTTAAGTAATGGTTTAAAAACCATTACCCAGACTTATCGTAATGGAGCTACGGTTGTCACTACTGTCAGTGCAGGGAATGATAGTCAATCGGTGATTACCAGCAGTCCTGAAGAAGCGTCTTCACTGGATATGTTTGGGCGTCAATCCTGGTGGGAGATTTTTCAATAAATGGGCTTTTACATTAAGAAACAGTTTGCTTTCACTTTAATCGAATTAATGATGACAGTGGTTATTGTCAGTCTATTGGCGGGTATCGCTTATCCCAGTTATCAGGAAATAGTGATGAAGTCTCGACGAGCTGATGCAAAAGGGGCGCTAATTGGTTTAGAAAATGCCATGGAAAGACATTTTACTGAAAGTAATACTTATTTAGGGGCAGGTACAGTCGGTGGTAATACCGGAGCACCCACAGTATTCTTTGCAACCAGTCCGACACAGGGTAGGGTGGTTTATTACCAATTAACGATTAGTGAGGCAACTAGTACTTCTTATTCCTTAGCTGCAACACCGACTGGACTTCAGGCTAGTGATAAATGTGGTGCTTTAACGTTAACGAGTGTGGGGGTTAAAGATATTGTGGATGAAGCGGCTGGTGTGACTGTGGGTAGTTGTTGGTGATTTAATAGCTTGAGCAACTGCTCATTCTTGGAAGGTCACTCTATATCCTCATCTCTGGCATTGATATGACCTTGAATAAATAGTGTGGGTAGCCCTGTTTTTCAAGTCATTTCGATTTTCTATTAACGAAGCTTTATAGGATAATAGCCAATTGTTAAATTAAACTATCAAGCAAAATAAAGTAGCTTGTACAAATATTACGAGTGAGGATTCATGAAGATAGCAGTCGCGGGTACGGGTTATGTGGGACTTTCAATGGCAGTGTTGTTATCTCAGCACAATGAAGTAGTTGCTCTTGATATCGTTCCAGAAAAAGTGGCTCTGTTAAATCAGAGGCAATCGCCTATAGAAGATACCGAAATTGAGGACTATCTAAGTCACAAGGTTCTTAATTTTAGAGCGACACTGGATAAGCACGAAGCCTATATCAATGCAGATTTTATCATCATTGCAACACCAACGGATTATGATCCTGAGACCAGTTATTTCAATACTCGCTCAATTGAAGCAGTGATACAGGATGTTTTGAGTATTAATCCGGCTGCTGTGATGATCATTAAGTCAACAGTACCGGTCGGTTATACAGCGAAGACGAAAGCCCAGTTTAATTGCGATAATCTTATTTTTTCACCCGAATTTCTTCGTGAAGGTCGAGCGCTTTATGACAATCTACATCCTTCACGCATTGTGGTGGGCGAGAAGTCCGAACGGGCACAAACGTTTGCTAATTTACTTCAGCAAGGTGCTGTCAAACAAAGCATAGATGTTTTATTAACGGGTTCAACAGAAGCAGAAGCAATCAAGTTGTTTGCTAATACTTACCTAGCGATGCGGGTGGCTTATTTTAATGAGTTGGATACCTATGCAGCTACGCATGGCTTGGATACCAAGGAAATTATCCAAGGGGTTAGCTTGGATCCACGTATCGGTGATTTTTATAATAATCCATCCTTTGGTTATGGCGGATATTGTTTGCCTAAAGATACCAAACAATTACTGGCTAATTATCAAAATGTACCCCAGAACTTAATGCACGCGATTGTTGAAGCCAATTCAACCCGCAAGGATTTTATTGCTGATAGTATTCTTAAGCTTAAACCTAAAGTAGTGGGTATTCATCGCCTCATCATGAAAGCAGGATCTGATAATTTTAGAGCCTCCAGTATTCAAGGGATTATGAAACGAATTAAGGCAAAAGGTATTGAAGTCATTGTTTATGAGCCTGTGATTGAAGAAGCAAGGTTTTTTGGTTCCAGAATCGTCAATGATCTTGTGCAATTTAAAAATGAAGCCGATGTGATTGTTGCTAACCGAATCACCGATGACATTGAAGATGTCGCAGATAAAGTCTATAGCCGTGATTTATCGGGCAAAGATTAATGTTATTCTGAATAAATACTCATTCCAATTTATTCAACGGGGTAATGGATAGATACGGCAACTAACGGGGTATAATAAAAACAACAACCAGTAAAATTAATTGGTTAATTTTACTGGTCTGCAACGTGGTTTACTTTTTAAAGAAGAGGTGCTTCCCGTTTATTATTTTAAGCCGGATTGAGCAGGTTTAATACGGCTTGTGCCTGCTCTGCCGCCTCGTGTCCCAAGCTGGTTAAATAACCGCCATCTTCTTGTGTTACCAGTCCCTTGCTGTATAAACGCCTCGTTGCTGCAATGGCTTCCGGGGCTGCGGTTTTATGTACTTTAATACCTTCTTGGGTAGTACTGAGGTTATACCGAACCAGAATATTTATTTCGTCTACAAGATCTTTAGTATAGGGCATAATGAATCCTTATAATGTGTCATTTTAATCCACTATCATAATGCTATTTCAATATAACGAGTATCTTTATTTATAACCGATTACAATAATTAGCGACAAGGTACTGAGAAAAAAGGAAGTATTTTTAAGTGGGCGCTACTGAGATTAAATGGCGTGTTTACTGTCAATAACGGCGTACCGAACTATCAGCATTGCAAGACCAAGCGTCGATTCCACCCGTTAAATTGGCAATATTTTTAAATCCAGATTGAACCAGATAGTTGGCAGCTTGTTGGCTACGCATACCATGGTGGCAAATGACAACAATTTCATCGTCTTTATTCAGCTCATTGATGCGGTTTGGGATTTGGTTGAGCGGAATCAGTACGCTGTGGGTAATATTAGCGTATTTAAATTCATGAGGCTCTCGTACATCCAGTAAATATAAGTTTTCTTGTTGCAGAATTTTATTTTTTAGCTCTATTGCAGATAGTTGTTTTACAAACATAGGAATCCTTATTGATTAATGAAACGGTCTGGTTTACTGTCGATTTCAAAGCCTGATCTAAGTGATGCATCATATAGAAAATCCCTTCGAGCAGCAAATTCTGTGCGTCATTTTTTCTGTTGTTTACTTGTTGTTACCCCCCCTTTTTTTTTGCAAGATTTTGTTAGAATTTAACACAATTGATAAGATGATTTTGCTTGGTTTTTAGTTTATCTTATGAAGAAGTCCAGTTTATTAACCTAAAGCCTATTAAATATAAAATTAAATGGTAGTAATAATACTTGCTAACTGAGCATTATTCTGCTAAAAATGCCCAGTTTTTATTTATCCTGTCTATAGGAGTTAATGGATGACCGATAGTACTAAAGCGACTACCTCACCTTTCAGTTTTAAGCCTTATAAAGAAACAGAGGGCGAAGAATATATGAATGAGCTTCAATTGAAACATTTTGAGGCTATTCTTAAAAATTGGAAAGCAGAATTAATGCATGAAGTAGATCGTACTGTGCATCACATGCAAGATGATGCGGCTAATTTCCCCGATCCTAATGATCGAGCCACGCAAGAATCAGAATTTAGTCTTGAGCTGAGAACCCGTGACCGTGAGCGGAAATTAATCAAGAAAATTGATGACTCTCTTAAAGAGATTGAATCGGGCGATTATGGCTTTTGTGAGTCCTGTGGCATAGAAATAGGTATCCGCCGCCTTGAAGCAAGACCTACGGCTAGTTTATGTATTGATTGTAAAACACTCGATGAAATTCGGGAAAAACAAATGGGCTAACTTAGGTTTGTTGTGCCTGATCAACCAATTTATAGAGGTCGGTTCGCGCCATCGCCTACCGGCCCTTTACATTTAGGATCAGTTTTTACTGCCTTAGCAAGTTATTTACAGGCTCGATCACGCAAAGGTAAGTGGCTATTGCGTATTGATGATCTTGATATGCCACGAAATATAAAAGGGTCGGTTGATAATATATTACGAACTTTGGATACCCTGGGTCTACATTGGGATGAGAGTGTTGCTTTTCAAAGTCAATCACTTTATTATTACCACGAAATTCTTAATAAATTAAACGACGATAAACATATTTATCCTTGTCGATGCAGTCGAAAAACGCAGACAGCCCGATATACCGGCTTTTGCCGTGATAATTATTTCAATCTTGATATTCCACATGCTTATCGCGTTAAGACTGATGACTCTGTTATTTCATTTGTTGATGAATTACAAGGGATTATGACTTACCCAATTGCTGAGCAAGGCGATTTTATTTTGAAAAGAAAAGATCAGGTTATTGCTTACCAATTTGCAGTAGTCGTTGATGATCATCTACAAGCGGTTAACCATGTAGTGAGAGCTTGTGATTTGTTAGATTCGACCCCGAGACAGTTATATCTGCAAAGGTTACTAGGGTTTGAACCGCCAGTTTATATGCACGTCCCTGTTATTATTGATGAAGCAGGGTATAAACTCAGTAAACAAACGCAGGCTCTGCCCGTTGATTTAAATAGATCTAATGACGTTATCTTTGGTGTGTTGGTATTATTAAAGCAAAACCCACCGAACTGGCTCCAACAAGCGACAGTAACCGAGTTGCTGGATTGGGCTGTAGCGCATTGGAACCCAATGACTTTAAAAAATTGTAAAGCTATTAATAATGAGTACTTAACGTGCAGGTTGCTGGAGCAGTGAACTCTAATCATATTGAAGCTAATATGCAGTCGATAGCTTTATGCTTTAATTTTTATGAAAAATAATGAACTGCCATTTGTAGTGGTTTTTCAATGGTGAGCAAATGACAAAAACACATAAATCTGATTTGGAAAAGGCTTTAAACTTATGTAAAGGGGCCTTTATATGGGCAGCCGTTTTTAGTATGGTCATTAACATATTGCAGCTTGTTCCAACCATTTATATGTTGCAGTTATATGATCGAGTTGTTCCAACAGGCAATCGGTCAACGTTACTGATGCTAACATTAATCATGTTAGTGTTATTTTTAACGTTGGGTGCTTTGGAATGGGTACGCTCTCAAATTTTGGTTAGAGTGAGTTCACGACTGGAAATCTTGCTTAATGAAAGATTATTTAATGTCTGTTATAAACAAGCGCTTTATTCGGGTGGGCAACAGGCTTCGTCTCAAGCGTTGGATGATCTGACTTCGTTAAGACAATTTTTAACTGGAAATGGCCTCTTTGCTTTTTTTGATGTGCCATGGATGCCTGTTTATATTGCTGTTATGTTTATTTTCCACCCCTCTTATGGATGGGCAGCTATAGGCGTTGCTATTATCCTAATTATTGTTGCGATAATTCAAGAGAGATCGACTGCTAAAATATTAGGTGAAGCTAACGCCTTGGCAAATGTAGGCAGGGGCTTAGTGAATAAAAACTTGAGAAACGCAGAAGTGATTGAATCAATGGGTATGTTGCAGAATATCCAGAAGCGATGGGTAGAAGGCACCCGGCAGGTTCTTGTTTTACAGGCAACAGCAAGCTCACGTGCTGGATTAGTGAGTGGTTTATCAAAAGTTATTCGAATGTCTTCACAATCGTTGATTTTAGCGTTAGGTGCGTATTTAGTTATAGAGAATGAAATAACCGGCGGTTTGATGATAGCCGGTTCTATCCTGTTAGGCCGTGCGCTTGCGCCAATAGATATGATGATTGGTTCATGGAAAGGATTTGTCGGAGCGCGTGGTCAATACCATCGTCTTAACGAACTATTACGTCAGATTCCAACTGAACTTGAAAAAATGACTTTGCCAGATCCTGAAGGTTTTTTTCAGCTTGAAGGTGCGGTAGTAATCCCCCCAGGTGCAAAATTACCAGCATTAAAAGGCATTACTATGACGATTGCTAAGGGCGATGTAGTAGGCGTTATAGGGCCAAGCGGCTCCGGAAAATCAACGTTTGCTCGGGCTTTACTTGGAATATGGCCAACAGCAAATGGTAAGGTTCGTTTAGATGGCGCCGAGGTATTTTCCTGGAATCGCAAAGAATTAGGCCCTTTTATTGGATATTTGCCTCAAGATATAGAGCTTTTTGAAGGTACTATTAGTGAAAACATTGCCAGGTTTGGTGATATAGATCCAGAAAAAGTGGTTAATGCGGCCAAAATGGCTGATGTTCACACTATGATTTTACGTTTACCGCAAGGTTACGATACGCATATAGGAGCCGGTGGGGGCAATCTTTCGGGTGGTCAGCGTCAACGCATTGGTTTGGCTAGAGCTTTGTATGGAGATCCTGTTATTGTCGTACTGGATGAGCCAAACTCGAATTTAGATGAACAAGGTGAGGCTGCCTTAGGTAATGCTATTATCAGATTAAAGCAAAAAAAGGTCACCGTCATTATCATTACCCATCGTAATAATGTGCTAGTTAACGTAGATAACTTACTCATCTTAAATGATGGACTGCTGTCTGTTTATGGACCCAAAGATCAAGTCATTGCTCATCTGCAAAAACAGCAAGTTGTTGCCACACAAGAAAATCCACCCCCAGAGTCATCAGCTACTCCTTTGAAATCACCTTTATAATGTACCTATGAACAAAAGGCCTGCACCACTAACCACAGAAAATGGCACTACGATTGTTACTGATGATAGTTCTATACGTGCTATAGGCATTATTATTCTTGTTGTCACCCTCGGTATTTTAGGCGGGTGGGGTTATTTAGCTCCGATTGACAGCGCCGCCTTAGCGCCGGGTTTTGTTACCGTCAAATCACACAGAAAAACAATACAGCATTTAGATGGAGGTATCGTTAGCCAATTACTGGCTAAGGATGGTGATATTGTCAATGAAGGTGATGTGTTACTCATCCTGGATAGCACTGAAGTTAAAGCTCAATTAGACATTCTTCGTGGACAGCAGATAACATTAGAAGCGCAGTTAGCCAGACTGATTGCGGAACGGGATCAGCTTAATCAAATTATATTTCCTAATGATTTACAAAATATTTCAGACACTCATATAGTCGAAGCCAGACAGGGTGAAACCCAAATATTCAATGCGAGAAAAAATGCGTACCAAGGTGAGATTTCGGTTTTAAATCAAAGAGCCAGTCAACTGGTTTCAAAAATTAAAGGGTTAGACGGTCAGCGCCGCAGTAAACAGGAGCTGATAAAGTCCTATGGGGAAGAAGCTCACGATTTAAAAGAATTATTAGCAGAGGGCTATGCAAATAAGCAAAGACTCCGGGATATTGAGCGTAATTATGAAAACGCAACAGGCGAGGTGGCTTCTTTAACCGCTGAGATTGCGAGTAGCGAGATCCAAATCGGCGAAACAAAACTACAGGTTCTGCAATTACAAAAGAAATTTCAGGAGGAGGTGGCCGCAAAACTCGGCGAAACTCAGTCCCAACTGTATGATGTAACGCAGCGTTTAGTGGCTACTAACGATAAAGTACATAGAACAGTCATTAGATCTCCAGCCGGTGGACGGGTCTTAGGCTTATCTGTTCATAATTTAGGTGGGGTTATTTCACCGGGTAAGCCTATCCTTGATATCGTCCCACAGCAGGAAGAGTTGATCATAGATGCGCAGGTATCACCCTTAGATATCGATAGAGTGAGTGTGGGCTTATTAGCAGAAATTAGGTTTAGTGCTTTTAAGCAAGCTATAACGCCTAAAATGCAAGGGAAGGTTATTAATTTATCGGCTGATAGATTAACCGATGAGAAAACGGGGGCGCCTTATTATCAGGCTCAGGTTGAATTAACGCCTGAGAGTTATGAAAAACTGGGGAATTTAGAGCTAGTGCCCGGAATGCCGGCAGAAGTATTTATTAATACCGGAGAACGCACTGTTTTTGAATACTTAATGCAGCCCATTAGTAATGCCTTTGCCCGTGCCTTTATAGAAGACTAACGTATGATAGCGATGAAAAAAATAAACCGGCTGGTTCTTTGTTTGATACTCATGAATTCGAGTACAGGACATACTGAAGACTTATTGACTATTTATCAACAAGCACTTGAAGCTGACCCACAGCTAAAAACGGCGGCCATGAAGGAGCAGATCGGCTCAGCACAAAAAGGCCAATCGTTGGGAGCCATGCTGCCACAAATTAGTGGAAATGCCAATTGGTCTTTAAATAACCAAAAGACAAACTTATCAGGACCATCGGCTTCAAAAAATTATCAAGGTAATCGCTATACCGTTTCTTTAACCCAGACAGTGCTTGATTTTGCAAAGTTTTGGGATTGGCGGCGTGCTCAAGAAGTCGAAAACCAATATGCATTAGAAAACATCAGTGCGCAACATGAACTGATGTTTAAAGTAGTTGAAAAATATTTCAACGTGTTGGAAGCTCAAGACCAGTTGTATTTTATTGAGTCTGAAAAAGAAGCTACCATTAAACAATTGGAACAAGTCCAGAAACAATATGCCAAACAACTCATTTTAATTACCGATATCTATGAAGTAGAAGCTAGACTAGATCAAATAAAAGCGTCAGCAATTGAAGCGGAAACTCAACTAGTTATTGCTAAGGAAAGTTTAAAAGAGCTAACCAATAGTGAGCCAGTGGGGCTTTTTAAATTACGAGACAATATTGATTTCAAACCGCTGGAGGGTAAGTTGGAAGATTGGATTGCTGTAGCCAAAAGTGAAAACCCGCTTTTAGCCGCGCAAATTAAAGCCATAGCTGCTGCTAGTGATAATGTAGCGGTGCAAAAATCAAGATATTTGCCAGTGGTTGATATGCAATTAAGTTACAACTCTACCAATACGGGCTATCAAAGTATTTCTCTAGGAACCAGTTACGACACGCAAGTTGCCGCAATCAATGTTTCTGTGCCGCTTTTTACCGGTGGTACAACAACTAACCGGATGTATGAAGCTCAGTATAGATTATCTATCAGTCAGTATGAAAATGACTCTAAAATCCGAGCGCTAATCAAGGAAACCAGTGATTCGTTTTTAAGTTCTAATGCCAGTGTTAAACGCATTAAGGCGACGCAAAAGGCCTTGGAGTCTACTATTAAAGCGAGGGAGTCTTTAGAAACGGGGTTTCGCTACGGCAACCAAACTATTGGGGATGTTATCATCGCCCAGCAAAATGAATATAAGGCGAAGCGCGATTTATCCGTAGCAAAATATACTTATATAAAAAATAAAATACGTTTTCTACAATCCACTGGTTTAATTACCGATACTAATATGCGGGAAGTAAATGATTGGTTGCAATTAACCGTTCACACCCCCGACAGCTAAACAGGCAATAACATAACTCATTTGATATCTTTTGTGATATTGAAGCTAGCGTAAGCTCGGAAAAATACACCTACGGTAGAGAAGGCAAACCATTTCGTAACAACTCATTTACTTGTGTGATAAAGTGGCACAAAATGAAGTAGAGCGGCAAGCGCAGAGGCGAAAGTAAAGCCACATAGCTTGGATTATAGGCTCATTCGTTCCAAGGGCTGTCAAACGTCGACCAAAACCTTTTCCTTTGTTGACCACACCAAGAAACGAAGCTCGCTCAACTCTACGATATTGATGTTTTGTATCTTAGGCGTAATAAAAAACGATTACAATATGTTTTTGTTGGTTCTAGTTGGATGATATGATTAATAGACAGTTTAGTGTTGCCCCGATGTTAGATTGGACGGACAGTCGCTGCCGTTTCTTTCATCGCCTGATTTCAGAGCATGCGCTGTTATACACCGAAATGGTGACGACAGATGCTTTAATCCACGGAGATCATCATCGTTTTTTACAACACAGGCCAGAAGAAAGTCCCGTGGCTTTTCAATTGGGGGGGAGTAATCCTAAAGATTTAGCGGCTTGTGCCAAAATAGTCGAAGATTATGGCTATGATGAAGTCAATTTGAATGTGGGATGTCCCAGTGAGCGCGTGCAGAATGGTCGTTTTGGGGCTTGTTTAATGGCAGAACCCCAGTTAGTCGCTGAATGTATTGCGCTAATGTCTCAGTCTGTTAATATTCCGGTCACAGTTAAGTCGAGAATAGGTATTGATGACCGGGATTCCTATGAAGAGTTGGTGGATTTTATTGCAACAGTGGCAACGGCGGGGTGCGAAACATTTATTGTACACGCCAGAAAAGCCTGGTTAAAGGGGTTATCACCCAAACAGAATCGGGAAGTTCCCCCCTTACGTTACGATGTTGTTTATCAATTAAAAAAAGATTTTCCGCACTTAGACATTATTATTAATGGCGGCATTACCTCATTAGATCAGGCTGAAGGATTACTGGAACGGGCTGATGGGGTCATGCTCGGTCGTGAAGTCTATCATAACCCTTATATCCTGGCTGAGGTGGACAAGCGTTTTTTTGGATCCACTAAAGAGCCGATTTTCCGTCAAGAGATTGTGCATTTATTAATTCCTTATACGCAGGAATTGCTTAAAACGGGGGGGCGTTTAAATAGCATCACACGGCATATCCTGGGGCTTTTTCACGGTGAGTTTGGGGCGAGGGGATGGCGCAGGCATTTGAGTGAAAATGTCGGTCAAGCCGATGCGGATGAGTCGGTTATATTGGCAGCGTTGGCTTATACTTTTCGATCAGATATGGAAAATCTGAATTGCTGAGAAATGAAGATCTGCATTTGGTTGCTATCCATTTTTTGTGCTAGACTAAAGGTTATATTATTTTGGTGGTGAGCATGATGGCATCAATTACTTTTGAGACTATCAAATGTGTTAAAAAACTCAAGGAAGGTGGTGTTCCAGAGACACAAAGCAAAGGCCAAAGTATTGGTCACTGCTTTTTCAGAAGTAATGGATACCCTGCACAATGTGTCAGACATTAATCGGCTGGAGCGTGAATACTGGTGGTTAAGTAGATGGTAGGTTTGTTGGGTGGCATTTTAATTGATCTAGTGCTAATAAGAACATGTTTTGTTTAGGCTAACTATCGTATGTCGGATTTACGTAAAGAATTAAACAATATTCTCGATGGAAAGCGATTAACACCTTATTTCCAACCGATTATTTCACTCTCAAACAAAAAAATCTTGGGGTATGAAGCCCTAATCCGTGGGCCGATTGATAGTGCCCTGCATACACCATTCAGTTTATTTAATGCTGCTGATAAATACGATTTAAGTACAAAACTTGAATTTCTTTGTCTTAAAATAACGCTTAAGCGTTATGTCGATCTGGACATTAAAGAAAAATTATTTATTAATGCTAGTCCACGTGTTTTATTAGAATCCGGTTTTAATAAAAACAAAACTCTCAATTTATTTGATTGCTATGGCATTAATCCCCAGTCTATTGTTATTGAGTTAACCGAACATGCGTCTGTTGATGACTACGAAATTATCCGCACCTATGTCCAATACTACCGAAGTATGGGCTTTCAAATTGCGATTGACGATTTTGGTGCAGGCTATTCTGGATTAAGGCGTTGGGCAGAATTACTGCCTGAATATGTAAAAATAGATAAATACTTTATTCGAGACATCCAAAAAGACTGGACTAAATTAAATATTGTCCGATCAATTCAGGATATGGCAAATACGCTAAACTGTGAGATTATCGCTGAAGGTATAGAAAATCAGGCTGAGCTTCAATCCATAGAAAAAATCGGAATCGCTTATGCCCAAGGCTGTTATTTTGCCCAACCGATGGCTACTCCTAATAGTGGTATTGATCATTCACTATTTTCTGCGACTTCTGTGCATTCTCAAGATCTTGAATATGATTTGTTTAATACGATCGCAGTGAAATTTATCATTCAAAAGATTATGTCAATTCCTTCGAGTACGCACATCAGTGATGTGATGAGTGTTTTTAAAAATAGTCGAGAACTTAATATCTTGCCTGTGGTTGATAACAATATCGCTGTAGGCATTATTTTTCGTGAGAAGTTCCTGAATAAACTGTTTTCCAGTCACTATGGCATAGAATTATACGGAAAGAACCCAATAAATACGTTCATTGAAAGCACCCCTTTGTGTTTTGATAAAAATATGCCAATTGAATTAGTCAGTAAACAACTGACCACTTTGATGAGCAATGATCCGGCTTTTATTATTACGGACAATTGTGAATATTTGGGCATAGGCACCGTATTAGACTTACTTGCGGAATTTACCCGTCAACAATTAGACAATGCTAAGCACGCCAACCCTCTTACCTTATTGCCTGGTAGCACCCCTATTAACAAACTTGTAAATCAGTTACTTGAAAATAAAAAACCGTTTAGTTTCGGGTACTTTGATCTGGATAACTTTAAACCATACAATGACGTTTATGGTTACGATGCGGGTGATGAAATTATCAAGGCCGTTGCAAAAACACTATCGCATCACGTTCCACCAGAATGTGGGCGGGTAGGACATATTGGTGGGGATGATTTCATTGTGGTTTTTACATGCAATGACTGGTTATCGCGATGCGAAAATATTTTGGAGACATTCAAAAATGAAGTTCTATCTTATTACAATGAAAAAGATATAAATACGCAGGGTATTATTACTGAGAATAGGAAAGGAGAAAAATGTTTTTTTCCATTGATCAGTCTTTCAGTTGGTTTAGTCAATCAGCTATCAACAATTCGTTGCCGATCTCATGTTGATATTGCTGATTTAGCGTCAGAGGCAAAAAAAATCGCCAAAAATATTCCAGGTAATAGTTATTTTATTAATCAACGGCTATCTACTTAACCCATATATTTAACAATGTATAACATATTAATTTTATTATAGGTGGTCACTCATTTCTGATCTTGTGGCGAAATGTAGTGCCATTGTTTCGTGATTGTAAATATTAATAAAGGTTTATTGTCTTCTAATTGGTAATTAGTGCGAGTTTCAGATTAGTTTTTTGCAGATCCTGTGGATGCGGCTTATAAGGCGTTGGGCGTGCAGTAAGATCGCAATGGATACAATCATAAAAAAGGGCGTATAAACCGCCCTTTTACAGCACACTAAAAGGTCATATTATTTAGCGGCTGGGGTCTCTACCTTAGGGGGTTCAGCAGGTTTATTTGTTGCTGGAACTGTTTCTATATTTCTATCTTTATCTTTAACAACTTCTTCAGCTATTGTTTTTCCATTTTTATCTTTAACTTTTTCAACGATGACTTCTTCAGCGACAGGCTGTCCTTCTGGGGTTTTATTTGCAGCAGCATCGGGTGCTTTGGCGGGTTCGTCTTTAACCAATATTTCTACTTTTGCGTTTTTACGTAGTGCTTCCACCATTGATTGAACTTTTTTACGTTGCAAGTAAGGCGTCAGTTGATCTTTGACTGAATCAAGTGAAGGCGGGGTTTGAGCGCGAGAATCTTCTCTTAAGATAATGTGCCAGCCGAATTGAGTTTGTACTGGCGTTTTAGTGTATTTACCCTTTTCAAGTTTAGCGACAGCTTCTGAGAAAGGAGCAACCATTTGTCCAGCAGTGAACCAGCCTAAATCACCACCATTTTGTGATTCTTTAGCATCTACTGAATTTTTGTTTGCTAATTTAGCAAAGTCGCCGCCTTTATCCAATTCAGCAATCAACTTTTTAGCTTCAGCTTCTGTTTTAACCAGAATGTGACGCGCTTTATATTCAGTACCATTGAGTGCTGAGATTTTGCTATCGTATTCGGCTTTAATTTCAGCATCAGTAACTGGATTTGCTTTGATATACTCTTGTACATCAGCTTGAGTTAACAAGGTCTTTTTTGCGCTCTCAAGTTGAGTAACTATAGACTCAGATTTATCCAATTGTTTCTGAATGGCGTCTTGAACTAATATTTCTCGCTGAATAAGTTCTTCAATTAGTTTTTCTTTAGGGAATGACTGACCGTGCCCACGCTCAGCGATTTCTTTTTCCAGTTCTGCTAATGTTGCTTTTGAAATGTATTGACCATTGACGACAGCAATGGCATCGGCTTTGGAAACGGTCGGCGCCGCAGAAGTGACACTTTCAGTACCTGTTTTTTGATCACAGCCTGCTAACAATGCAGTACCAGCGACTAGCAAGGGGATAATCTTTTTTTTCATTTATAAACTTCCTTTAGTTTCTTCAGAGGGTGATAGAGCATTAATGCCTAAGGCATGAATTTGTTGTTTCATTAAGTCGCCCAACGCCTGATAGATGAGTTGGTGACGTTGAACCAATGATTTTCCTTCAAAAACGGCTGAAATAATAGTGACATGATAATGACCACCGCCGCTGCTTGCACCGGCATGACCAGCATGTGCGGCGCTGTTATCAAGGATTTCCAGTAAATCAGGTTTTAAAGCGTCATTCAATTGTTGTTTAATTTGTTCAGATGTCATTACGGGAATACCTTTTTAAATGGTTTAACGATTACTTTATCATAAACACCGACATCGATATAGGGGTCGCTATTGACCCAAGTTTGAGCGGCCTGAAGACTCTCAAATTCGGCGACTATCAGACTGCCGGTAAATCCTGCATCGCCTGGGTTTTCAGTATCAATTGCAGGATGAGGTCCGGCTAAAACCAGACGTCCTTCATCTTGCAAAGTCTGTAGTCTTTTAATGTGCTCAGGTCGAACAGAAAGTCGTTTTTGCAAGCTGCCTGTTATATCCTCGCTAATAATTGCGTACAACACAGATCATTCCTCACCGTCTGGAATATATTTATATAAAAACAGCATTTGTACTACCATAAAAACAACCATTAATCCGGGTGCTATAAAGGTTTTAAAAGTAACCCAATCATCCGTGTTGTAATTGTACATAACATAGACATTAATAAATCCAACACTGATAAAGAAGCTAGCCCAGCTAAAGTTTAAGCGTTTCCAGATTAAGGCCGGAAGGGTTAAATTACTAGACATCATTCGTTCAATAAACGTTTTTTTTCCAATAAAATGGCTGCTTAAGAAAGCAATGCCGAACAACCATTCAATAATGGAAAACTTCCATTTTAGATATTGTTCATCATGTAAATAAATGGTCGCGCCACCAAACACAATGACCAATCCCAGCGTAATTAGTTGCATGGTTTCAACTTTACGGTACCTGATAAAGGCATAAGCAACCTGTACAATGGTTGCTACAATCACTACAGCCGTCGCAATATAGATATCGTAAAGCTTATAGGCTACAAAAAATAAAATAATCGGTATAAATTCAAGCAGTTGTTTCATATTTTTACAAGGATGAAGTGGGAGCAGTTATAAGCGCATAAAGTTCCCTAGGGATCAATCTGCTCACTACGAAGGATAATTTATGTTTATTTATATTGTCTAGGATCTTAAATGCTTGGCATTGTAGAATTTTTCATTACGAATGTACATGCCTGTCATCGAGTTTCTGCTAGAATGCATGTTATTTGGAGCGTTTTCGATGGACAAAAATTTACAAACTGAATTAGAAGCAGCAGCATTTAGACGTTTTGTTAAGCACTTACAACAGCACACAGAAGTGCAAAATATCGAATTAATGGTATTAGCTGATTTTTGTAGAAACTGTCTGGCTAAATGGTACGCTGCTGCAGCTGAAGAGCAAGGCGAAGCAATTGATTATGAACAGGCAAGAGAATTGATATACGGTATGCCTTATAGTGAATGGAAAGATAAGTTTCAAAAAGAAGCAACCCCTGAACAGCTAGCAGCCTATAATCAAAAACAGCAAGCAAAGACTGATAAATAAGTCTTACAATTCACTATGTTCTTCAACGGTTGCATCTGCTTCAAAATACCGTCCCCCATCGTATACTAACTCACACAACAACTGGATAAATAATATGATATTCAAACAATTATTCGATACAGAGACCTGGACTTATACCTATTTAATTGCTGATCCTGTTAGTAAAGAAGCTCTATTTATTGATCCTGTTAATACCCATATTGATAGCTATATAGCCTTACTTGAAGAACAGGGCTTACAGCTTAAATATTCACTTGAAACTCATGTTCATGCCGACCACATCACCGCAAGTGGCTTGTTGCGCCAACGCTTGGGCGCACAAACAGCGGTTAGTGAACTATGTGGCGCTGCGACTGCGGATGTTCAAATCCAGGATGGAGATATTTTTACATTAGGCGCTAGTGAAGAAATTAAAGTGCTTGCTACGCCGGGTCATACCCGTGGCAGCATTTCATTTCTATGGCGTGACCGGGTTTTCACTGGCGATTCTCTATTGATCGGTGGTTGTGGACGTACTGATTTTCAGGGGGGTAATCCCAGAGCGCTTTATGACTGCATTACCCAACGATTATTCACATTGAAGGATGAGACACTGGTTTATCCAGGACATGATTATCAAGGGCGTTGGGTTAGTAGCATCGCGCAAGAACGTACAACCAATCCACGTTTAGCCGGAAAAACACGCGAGCAGTTTATAGAGATCATGAACAATTTGAATCTTCCTAAACCGCGATTGATCGATGAAGCTGTTCCTGCCAATCGATATTGCGGCCTGGATGAAAATGAGCGTCAAGATGCAGTTGCTGTAAGAGAGTCTATGTGTCCGGTTCGTAAACAGATTACCTCTCAGGATATGGTGGCAGAAGCCAAACAACACATTACCGAAGTCAATATAGCAACTGCAAAACAATTACTGAGTGAGGGTAATATCGTGCTTGTTGATACTCGTGAAGAAAGCGAATATGCATCGGGTCATATTGAAAATGCACTGCTCCTACCTCGCGGTATTCTGGAATTTAAAATTGGTAATAGTCCAGAATTAATAGATAAATCCAAAGCAGTGTTAATTTACTGCCGCACTGGAGGGCGTTCTGCAATGGCGGCACAAACCATGCAGGAGTTAGGTTATAACAATGTCTTGTCCCTAGCGGGTGGCTTTGATGCTTGGCAAAATGCCTAACGAAGACTGATACTCGATGTTCAAGTTTTTAAACTTTTTACAGCCTAATCCATAGCAGTCTCATCCAGCAGCTCGGCATTTTAGGGAAGCTGTCGATTCCAGGATACCCAAATCTCTCCCACTCATGTGTTT
>Ga0118677_10003386_pt1 | contig 30256 bp, 4 predicted proteins | sample AliMusrvi5mmetaG_FD_86154 | JGI IMG/M metagenome (GOLD analysis project Ga0118677, IMG submission 86154) | reverse complement strand
CAAACCCTCCCCGGTGCGCAACTGCGCTACTGGGTCAGCGCCGGAGGCCGCCTGGTCGCGCTGTTGGGCTTTGGCGCCGCCGCCTGGCAGTGCGCCCCGCGCGACCGCTTCATCGGCTGGGGCCACGGGCAACACCAGCGAAACCTCCACATCATCGTCAACAACGCCCGTTTTCTAATCCTGCCATGGGTATGCTCGAACAACCTCGCATCCAAAATATTGGGGCTGGCGGCCAGGCAACTTCCGGGGGACTGGCAGCACCGCTATGGCTACCGCCCGCTGCTGCTGGAAACCTTTGTCGAAAAAGACCGTTTCACGGGCACCTGTTACCGGGCGGCCAACTGGCTCCATGTAGGACAGACCCAGGGGCGGGGCAAGCTCGGCCCATCCGGCAAGCAGAGCGTCCCCATCAAGGACGTATGGCTGTATCCCTTGGGAAAAGGCTTCAAAAATAGGCTGATCCGGTAATTTTCGAAGACGGGTTGGTCGAATATTTACCCTGCTGATTACCGTCCATGGCCTGGTTTTCGGCATCCCTGCCGAAATGACGGCAATTCCGGCTTGCCCGGACTTGTGTATAACGTCGAGCGCAGAGCGTCACTGCCATTAAGTTAGCGTCTCATCATGATGTAGGAACGGGCTTTAGCCCGCGATTAGACACCCATCGCGGCCTAAAGGCCCGCTCCTACGAGGCTTAACTTAATGGCAGTGGCTCAGGGCCGTAGGGCGGATACAGGGATGTGATCCGCCGAATGCGAAAACACCAACAACATTCGGCGGAACCCGTCCATGGTTCCGCCCTACGGTCCTTGGGAACGATACATTCGTAGGGGCGGGTTCCAAACCCGCCCAGCCCAAGGTCGGGCGCATCTCTTTGGCGAACGCCAAACATTCGATTGTCGGGCAATGGTGGAGATGTTGATCGACGGGACTTAAATGGTATCTTCAAGGAGCAAAGTCATGAAACCGGGTGAAGTCGATTGCCTGCTGACCATCGGGAAGCGTGATTATGATATCGGCAAACCGTTTGCCCCAGTGGATATCATTGGCGTAATAAAACTTCTGGGCGTATACGGTTTGCGAGGAGGTTTCGTCGAACCCACTTAAAGTCACGATGATAGTCGCATCCCCAAGCTGTTCTGGTTCAATGCCATACAACGGGCTGTCCTTGTCGATGGGGTGCATAACGCTCAAGCTTAACGCGAATACAGGGGTTGAATCGCGGACCAATTTAAGGTCACGGAACCGTCTGAACACTTGACCCTCAGCCGTGGTTTCATGGCGAAGCAAAGTAGCGTGGACCGAGGCTTGCAAAATCAAGTTATGCCGACGGTTTGCGGCACGAACGATCAGGGTGGGAATGCCATTGACGGAATGGATAGTGGCTACCCGGCTAAAAAGAACGCGTGCCGTGGGACGGGAAAATCGGGCAAACATCAACCCGGTCACCATAGCGAAGCCCAACATGCCCGTTAGAATTTCGACCGTCGAAACAATATGGCTAAACAGCGTAATAGGGCGCATGGCACCATAACCGACTGTGGCGATGGTTTCCACACTGAAGAAAAAGGCATCGGTAAAAGAACCGTTACGGGCATTTTCGATGCCTCCGTCTTGAACAAGATAGGCCAGTGCAAAAAGAACATTGACCAAGACAAAAAAACCACTCGCAAAAGCCAAAAACCTAGGCCACGACAGATTCAGTAACAGATGGTAAAGATCGCTCCAATCAAAGCGGCCAAGACCTAATTTAACATAACGTGAACGCCCAATTTTGATGCTTGGGTATTTTAAGCCCCTGAATCTGCGCTTTTCTGTTAGCAAAAAATATCGCTCCTGTACCGCCAGGTGCTGGTTACAACCCAATATTGTTGACACAGCCGTCATACCGACAGGGATTCACGCGGGGCTGTCCCTGCCCCGCGCCCTTCGGGTCAATGCGAATCCGCTCCCGACGGATTTGTGCCGGTATCAAGAACACAGGGAGGTCAATGTAGACTGCCCTCAGGACTACTGGATTTCTGCAATCCCTGCCCTGAACGACGGATAAAGCCTTAGTTATTTGGCATTGTGGTTACAAACCGGGACTTATTCACATTTAAGGTTTGCTAACAGCGATTGAAGGCGGGAAATTCTGGAACATTTTCGCAACTCCATCGGCTACAGACTTTTGATTTTTCTGGGGGTCGTCCGATACGGTTCCTTCGGCAGTCGCATGCCACAAACCTTTCTTGGTCTTCGCGTCTAATATATCAACTAGCAAAGTGCCGATAGTAAAGTAAGAAACTGTGGAGGTAGCAACGCCCGCGCCAGCCCATCCTCCAGCAAACCCCGGTCCATACCAACCACCAGGCCCCACATTGTTATACATGGTGTTGATTTGCTCTTGTTCCTTGGAGGTCACATGCGCTGCGATTACCGCATCAGCCTGTGGCTCCGGCACTTTCCGCCACCCCTTGGCGAAAAGCTGCCCGTCAATTTCGGCAACAATTCGATCTGCCATCAAAGGGTTCTTGGTTGTCGGCGTCTTAGCCCAAAAATAGGTTTTGTAATGAGAGAAATCGACTGCGGCATCATAGTCTGTGTGTACTTCGACTGTCGAACAAGCGGCAATGAAAGGTAACACTGCCCAACAAAATATTTTTACGGCCCGCATAAACTACTCCAATAGGTTGTATGAGTGGATGCCACGGCAATGACGGATGCAAAGCCGTTCATAGGTACATTATGGCGCAAGAAGGATGCTTAACGCCAGTCCCCTCACCATCTATCAGTATTGTACCCCCTTTCCAAAAGGGGAAGAACCTCGCATCCCCGGCCTTATCTTAAAGTGAGGAAAATCGCCGCACTCCAAATTTGCTGGGCTGAACGATGATCAAGGACAGACCAGTGAAATCACGAGAACTAATGATGCTATTGATTGTCATTAGTAATTAAGTGTGTTGGTTGTCACATTATTCTATAAAACAATGGGGTTATCATGAAAAACGTCTACGGGTTGTTATCATTTATGCTAATGTTGGGTTTGTCCGGGTGCAGTGGTGGAGAGGCAGACATTGGTGATTTGAAATCGTCTATCGGCATGAGCAAGGAGGAAGTGGAAGCTAGGTTTGGCAAGCCGCAATCTTCAATATTGGAAGCCTCTATCGACCACCCCGGCGGTTACTGGGTATACAAAGTCAAATCTGGGGCGAGTTGCAAATTGCGTTTCGACCTTCCTCCTAGGGTCATTGGCGCGGATTGTTGACGTTTTGACCTGTGCATACCGACTCGGTTTTGGAAACCGAGTCGGTTAGCTGGCTACCCACACCTTGTAAAACTCTGTCCTGAACCTGTCGATGGGTGACTAGAAAATTTTAGCAACTGATCTTATTCCCGACCAAAATGCAGCCACCTGCTGGTGCATTTTCATTAATGTTGTGATGACCACCACTTCCCACATCGCCACCGGACACGACATCGCCTACGACAACGATAGGGCTGATTCCGCCAGATAACTGGTATTGGTCATCGTTAAAGGGGTTGCTCCCGGCTGTATTATTGTTGTAACGGGCACCGTATTTGGGTTCGACGGCCCCCGCAATATTCCCGGCATTGTTTGAGTTACCTTGGCCCCCAACAATTGCACCCGACGCAGAGCCAAGCACAACCATATAATTATTGCCCCCATTACCATCATTGAGTATGTAATTCGGGTCGACCAGCAACGTGCGTATGCCAATATCCGGCAAGTCAAAGTGTTGGCTAAGGTTGCTTAGGCTATCGCTGGCGGCCAGACCGGTAACAGTCACAACGCCTGTGGACTGGGTGGTACCGTCATAATTCTTCGTGTCCGTTACAGCAGCTAGGTTCAGGCTGGCCGGGTTGATGACGGCCTGCCCTGCGGCCTTGGCCAAGGTGTAGTTGTCCGCACTACTTCCGCCTAGGGTCAGGCTGCCGACGGACAAGCCATTCGGCGAAGCCCCACCGAACGTATAAGTGCCGATGTTCTTGCTGTCCACCGTGGCACTGCCAGTTAAAGTCAAGCTATCGGTCGCTATTAAATTGTTGATGGCAAACAGCCCACCGCCGATGCCAGTCAAACCGTTGTAAACCCGCGTGGCACTGATGCTTAGGGCCAAGGGGTTGATTTGCCCTATCGCCCCGGACAGAGTGACGCTGTAGTTCAGCCCATTGTTGCCGTCGTTGACGGCGTAGCCGCTGTTGACCACCAGGGTGCTGCCGTTCGCCCCCAGCACGTTCTTGCTGGCGAAGCCCTGTCCGTTGAGGGTCACGCTGTCCACATGCCCCGCCGGCGTTTGCAGGCCAACCACGGCGGGGGTGAGCGATGAACTGGTCGTCCCGTCGTAGACCTTGGTGTCGGTGACCGCGTTAATCGCCAAGGGGGCCTTGGTGATGCTGCTGGCGGTGTTGGGGTCGAGGGTCACGCTGTAGTTGTTGCCGTTGTTGCCGTCGCCGATGGCGACGTTGCTGGCGTTGACGGTCTTGTTGCCGATCCCGAAGTTGGGGTTGGTATAGGTGATCGTCGCCGCCGTGACTTTGTCGCCGCCCACCAAGGGCTGGCTCAGCGCGGCCAGGTCGGACGGGGTGGTGGTGTAGTCTGTTGTGGCGGTGTACTGCTTGGTGACGGGGTTCGGGGTCAGGGTGACGGGCAACGCGTTAACCAATAAATGAGCATTCTTGAAGTCAAACGCATTACCATTGGCGGAAGTGACAGGGCTTGTATCAACAGAGATGACATAACCTGGGGCGGCAATGACATTGGCTTTTGCCCCAGAACCCAAAGAAGTCACGTTAGGGGTTCCGCTATACGACGTGCTGGAATCCTGGACAAAGGCATTGTTTGCAGGTGTCGCTTGTCCTGTACCATTACCCGAATAATAACCACTTGCCGTCCAATCACTGGCGACCGTCGCGGTATTATCCGTTCCATAGGTTTTTTGCAGGTCAGTTGCCGTGAAGGTGATGGTCGGTTGATAAGCGAATAGGTAACGGTTGCCAGCAGGCAACAAAGTGCTGGGAATGTCGGCGTAACTCACATGCCATTGAGCAATATTACCACTGCTCAAAATACTGCCCACACCAAAGCTGTCTTTAGTCGGATCGGCGGAGTACACCAACCACTGTGCCCCTGCGTTCACGGAGACGGCTCCCGAACCGGAGTTGTTGACGAAAAGCTGGTCGGCGGACAAGGTGACTGCGGTGCCGCCTAGAGTAGCATTGTAACCAGTGACCGTGCTGCCAGTGGCTAGGGTGATGCCTTCAGTTGTTGCGGCAGACGAGTCGTACAAATTCACGGTGTTGAATTGGGAAGCCACGCCACCCGATCCGATGGTCAGCATGCCCGTGGTGTTGCCCACTTTGATAGCACCACTGCTTGCACCGAAGGTGGTTGCCAAGGCGGTTAGCGTGGTCGTCTGGTTATTTAATAGGTATATTCCACCCAAACTGGCCGTACCGCCGAGCGCGGCATCGCTGCTAATGGCGTTGATCACCGCCGCCGCCGTTTGGATTGGGGCGGTGCCGGTGACGGTTCCTCCACCTGCGTCGGTTCCCCCAATGGCCCCACCTGCTTGTAGGGTCAACGTGTTGGCCGTGACCGTGAACGGACCCGAACCGCTGGGGTTGACAATATTGCTATTGGGTGCATTTAGTGTCAAATCAACAGAGGCAGTACCGATGGGTCCATCAACTATGAACGTATTGCCGGCCAAAGTACCTAGCGTGACGAGGATTCTATTACTAGCTGCGCTTGTACCATTGATGCCAAGATTAATCCGGCTGGTGTTCAGCGTATGGTCTTCGACCAAGCTGATGTTGCCTGCTGTTCCGGTGCCGTTGGTAATGAGGTTTAACGGGGTTCCCGTCGAGCCAGTGCCGGCTGTCGTGTTGGTATACACCGGCGCGGCTATGCCGATGCCCCCGGCTGCATCGAGTGTCACACTGCCGTTGGCGGTGATCCTGGCACTCGTTACCCCCTTGCCATCGCCATTAATATCGCCCGTCGTGGTCTTTAGAATCACCGCACCCGTTCCACTCGTAGTGACGCCCGACGGCGACACACCCCACGTTAAATTTCCCGCCGTAACGGAGAACGAACCGACGACCAGACTACGGCTATCAATAAACTTGATGTCGCCAACACCCTTGGAAAGGGCCGAGAATAAGGGAACGGAATTTGTCGGGTTATTGCTGTAAAGATCAAATGCGCTTCCATACAATAGCAGCCCCGTATTTGCCCCGGTTCCTGTCGTGATGCTGGCCAACGCCCCCTCTGTAATTACGCCGTTGGCACTAAGGCCCACACTGCCCGTGCCGCTATTCACCGCGCCGGAGACGTTCAGTCCCGTGGTGTCATTCAATAAGAAACCACCGTGGGTAGTGAAAGCATCGAGGTTGGCAATTTGATTGTTTGCTGAATATAGCTGCGCCGAAGTCGTCCCCGTGCTGCCGGTGCCACCGGTTAAAGTCAGGGCGGTGATTGTACCGCTCGAGTTCTGGCTAATATTGCCTGCCGAGGCCAGCGTCACCGTGCCAGCGGTGGCATCAGCAGAGACTGCACCATTCAAGGTGATATCGCCCGACGTTTTAGTCGTCAAGCTGACATTGGTGCCTGACACGGAACCCGTGCCCCCGACTGTTAAAGCACCCGTGTTGGTGATGCTGGCATCGCCGAGTTTATTAGTCGTCACCGCCCCGGTGACGTTCAGACCTGTGCTGACATTGTCAACTAAGGTGAAATATGCACCAGTGCCTTGTGTGCTGAATGCACCAAGGTTGGCAATGGCGTTGGCATTGCCCAAGTTCACCAACCCATGGGTGCTGCCCGTCAAGGCATTGGTCGTGATGACCGTGTCCGCATTCTGCGTCACCCCGGATTGAAAGTCGCTGACATTCGCCCAGCCGATCAGCACCCCGCCATTGCTGGCGGTAAGCGTGCCGAGTTCCGCCTGCCTGCCGTTGTAGACATAGACCGCCTGGGAAGAACTGCTGGTCGTTTGCAACGTACCGGCCAAGTTGATATCGCCACTGCCGCCGCCGTTGACCACGACTAGCCCTGTGCCGCCATCGACAGTGCTGCCGCCTGCACTGCTCACGCCGATGCCATTCAGCGTGACCCCGGTCGTCCCCGTGCTGCTGGCACTCCCACTGGTGACCGTGTACCCGCCCAGGGCCAATGCACCCGTCGAGTTCACGATGGCGACCGTGCCGCTGCCATTGCTGGCATGGCTGACGACATTGCCCGCCAAGCTCAGCCCGGCTGCGTTTGTATCCGTCAGGCTAAAATTGCCATCGGTGGTGAACGGGCCGAGTTGGGCGATGGCGTTGGTTGTGCTGTTAAAGATAGCCTGCCCGGTGGTCGCGCCCGTGCCAGCCGTTGCACTACCCGTCAACAGGCCGGCGGTAATCGTACCGGAGCTTTGCGAAATGTCGCCATTCCCCGCAATCAGGTTCACCGTACCGTTATTGTTGGCCGTGACGTTGCCGTTCGAAGTGATGCCGTTGTTGCTGCCGTTGGTCTCCAGGTCAACACTTAAGCCAATCACTATGCCAGTCACGGACAGCGAGGCTCCGTCGTAGAGAGTGAACGCTCCAGAGCTATTGAACCTGCCGAGTGTGGCAATGGCATTGCCGGTTTGGTTTAGTTTGACGCTGCCGCCGATTCTGCCGGGAAAAGCGCCCCCGGCGAGGGAATTGGCTAGGATGGCAGTGCCCGAAGCCTGCGACACGCCACCAGCGAAGTCGTCGTTGTTACCATTCCCGCCGATGACCACGCCGCCGCCGGTGGCGATGATCTTGCCCAGTACCGCCGAACTGCCGTTTTGCACGATGACTGCCGATGCATCGGCACTCGTGGTGGTCAGTTTACCGGCTAGGTTAATTGCACCAGCGCCGCCGCCGTCCACCAGAATGTCACCGCCGCCCGCGTTGACGGTGCTGGTGCTTGAACTGCTCACGCCGTTGCCATAGAGGCTCACCGCCCCGCCGTTGCTGTTGACCGCGCCGGCAATGTTCAAGTTGACCGAGTCGTTTAGCGTGAACGTGCCTTGCGTGGTGGTCGTACCAAGCTTGGCAATGGTGTTGGAAGGATTATTCAGATTGACCGAGGTCGCGCTGCCGGACAGAGTGCCATCGACTTCGAGCAACTGGCTCTGGGTGAGTCCGCCGGTAATAGTCAGCGTGACATCGCCACTGCTATTCAATCCGTTGGTTGATACGCCGCCATGCGACAGTGATCCAATAGACAGTGTATGGCTATCGGTGAATATTACCGTGCCGGTTCCGGTGACATCGCCTGCCGAACCAGCACCAGCCAAGAAGCTGACCTGATTGCCCGTGTTAGTCAGCGTGTGGCTGCCGCTACCCAGCAATATTAGGCCATTCGCAACTATCGCGGCAACTGAACCGCTGCCTTGGGTGCTGCCGTTATTGGTCTCGCCCCCCACACCACTGGCATCCAACACGATGTTGCCGCCGCCTGAGTTCAACTCAGCATTGATGGAGATGTAACCGTCTGTGCTAGTCGCACCCTTATGCAGATCGATATCGCCTGCCGTCGTAATAATTCCGGTGGTGCTGATCGGATTCACCTTGCCATTGGTCACTGTAGTGACCGCGTAGCCTTGGTTGTTGGTGAAATCCACGCTGCCCATGTCACCGGCCAAGGTGCTGATTTGGTTGTAGGGGCTGCCAAGCTCATAGCTACCCCCGCTGCCAAGCAGTTGCAGCCCGCTGGCGATGATGCCGCCGCTGGTAGTGTCTTCCGTGCCACTGCCAGTGGTTTGCAGCAGCAGGTTTTTGTATGCGCCCACTGAACCCAGCGTTAGCGCGGCATTGATTGAGATAGCCCCCGAAGCCTGCACCAGCCGCAAATCATCGTTGACGGTAGTCGAAGCATTGACGGTAATGCCGCCAGTGCCACTGGCATTGCCGATTTGGATAGTGTCAAAACCTGTCTTGAAGACTTGGTTCGTTCCATTAAATAATGATGCAGCAAGGTTCAGCGTCCCGCCCGAACCGCCGACAGCTATGGGCGCGTTCGGTGCCTCAGGTTGAAGCAACAGAAAGCCGGAAGATGAAATGCTGGGGCTGTTAGGTGTAGGGAAGTTCAGTGTGTCGGCGGTCAGCGTGAGGTTGCCGCCGCCCGCGGATTGTACGGTCCCTAACAAACTGATGATGGAATTGGTGCCTCCCAGTGAGTGATAGGCTTCCAGGCTGATGTTGCCCATGTTGGTGTTCATAGCACTGTGAGCGTCGGCGCTAATGCCAAAACTGGTGATATTGCTGGAGTTTGACTCATTACCTGCCTTGCCAGTCAAACTTAAACTGCCAGTACCGCTGGAACTGATGTTAATGGAACCGATACCCGCTGTTGCCAGCAGAATCCCGGTGTTAGAGTTAGAAGCATTACCCGTCCCTCCACCAGAGCCTAATAAGCTGATTCCGTTGTTAACCGTGCTGATCGTGATAGTTCCGCCCTGACTCGCATCGAGTTCGATGCCATTGTTATTGCTAGCCGTGCTACTAGTATCGCCTGTTCCGACAATGAAAATGTACCCGCTGCCGGAGGTTTTTAGATTCACATCCATACCAGCGGAGCCGGCAACGAGTTGGATGCCATCGGCATAAGCTGTTCCGTCACTTTGTTTACCCGTGCCCGTCAGAATGATATTGCCACCGCCAGTGGTACTCCTGGCATCCAGCGAACTCGCGCCTAGGCTAATGCCGATATTGCCCTGATTGCCGCCGGCGATAGAGTTGTTGACGGTGGACAAGCCGCCCGCAGGGCCGGTCCCTGAGGCATCGCCGCCGCCTAACGTGATGTTGCCGCCATGGCTGGCTAGGCTCGCACCGAACAGGCTAATGCCGCCGATCTGGTTGCCGTCTACATCGGATGCCAGCAAGATATTGCCGCCTACAGTGCTCAGTTGGGGTCCGCTGGAAACCCCGGATTGACCGACCAGGATGTCGTTGTCGGATTGTAGCGTGATTGGCGCGATGGCCACGGTGGCTAGTATGTTTTGGCGCACAAACAGGTTACCGCCCACACCAGTCGCGTAAAGGGTCACGCCGCCCACATCATTGGCTGTGATGCCGCCGATTTGATCGACAGACAGACTAGTACCGTTGTTGAAATTCACACTGCCGATATCAGGTGCGGACAAATGGTTGACCAAGTTGGTCGCCGTACCCAGCGCGTAGTCGGCTGAGATGCCTTGCAGCACTAGGGTGTCAGCGGTGATGATGCCGGTCGTGTTTTGCGTGGCACCGGCGGTGGCGTTCAGGGTGACAATACCCACTCCACCGTTCACCGCGCCGTTCAGGGTGATGGCGCTGCTTGCGCCGCTGGCGGTCAAGCTAACGCCGTTGCCAGACACGGAACCCGTCCCGGCCACGGTCAGGCCGCCAGTATTTGTAATTGAGACCAGCCCCGCCGTGCTTTGCACCTTGCCAGTGACGGTCAGCCCGCTGGCCACCGCGTCGTTCACGGTCAAACCGCCCCCGGCAGTCAATCCCAAGCTCCCGCCAAGATTGGCGATGGCGTTGGCTAGTCCCAGAGTCACCGTGCCGCCGGTATTACCAAGCAGTGTGTCGGCAGTAATCAGGCCGTTATTAGTCTGGCTGATCCCGCCGCTTGCCCCCAGTATCGCCCCACCCGTGCCGGTGTTCAAGTTCTCCGCAATGGAAATATCCCCACCTGCATCAATCTCCAAATTCTGATCATGCGTGTTGACCCCTTGCGTGGCACCCACAGTGCCAATAGTAAGGCTACCTTGATTCCCAAAGCCTATCCAACTGCCGCTAGTGTCGATGGCCAGCTTACCCACATTATTTGCGGCAAACAGGCCGAAGTTGCCCGTCCCAAGCAATTGCAGCCCTGCCCCGACAATGCCTGCCTTGGGAATGCCTACCCCATAGTTCTCGCCGACCCCGCCATTGAGGTTGAGGGTCACGTTGCCCGTGCTGCCGCTATCTACTATGCCGGTGATGATCAGCCGGTTGCCGTTAGTCAGGCTGAAATCGCCATGAGTGGTAAATGCTCCCAGATTGGCGATGGCGTTGGACTGCCCCAGCGTCGCCGAGGAAGCCGCGCTGCCGGTCAAGGCGCCTGCTGTGATGATGCCGCCGGTTTGGCTGATGGCACCCGCCGAGACGAGGGACACGTTCCCCGCGCCACCGTTCACCGGGCCGTTCAAGATAATGTCATTGCTTGTCGATACAACTTGACTATTCAGGCTGTTGGCGAGGCTGACTGTAGAGTTTATGACCGCTGTTTCGGTGGTCAGGCTGATGCCATTGCCAGTCACAGAACCCGTGGTTGGAACTGTCAGGTTGCCGCCGATGTTGACCACGTTCACCGAGCCACCAGTCGCGCTGGCTGTCAGGTTGGCTGCTCCGGTGTTCGACAGCCAGATATCGCCGTTACTGGATTGGGCGTTCAGGTTCGCGACCACCGTGGCAACCGGCACACCGCTGGACCCGATGGCTGTGGTTGTCCCGGCACTGCCGATGTTGACGGTGGAAGCGGTCAGGATGCCGGCGGTATAGGTCAATGCACCCGAGGCATCCAGTTTAATGGTTCCCGTGCCAGCGCTCAAGTTATTGCCCAGTGCGATGGGGCTGGTGGATTGTAGCGTCAGGTTGGCATTTTGCGTGGTGATGTCACCATTAAGGATAAAATTCGTATGGTTGGCGGTAGTGAAGGCGACCCCCGGATTCACGGTGATGTTGTTACCGCTGACACTATAGGGGATGTCCGTGCTGATCAAGCCGCCCTTGGCGGCGGCGACAGTGCTGTTGGACACCGCCGCCGTGCTGTTGCTGCCGACGGTCAATGTGTTGAAGGACAAATCCACCCCGACCAGGCTGTTACCGTCGGAGAGCCGCACCGTCGCGGCAGGGCTGCCTGCACTATTGCTCAGGTAAGACAACAAGGTATTCCCGCTGGGGATGGTGTTGGCTGGCAGGGGGATATAATAGAAACCGCCCGCATCGGTATCGGCGGTGTTTAACGAGTTGCCATTCTGCGCCATTTGAATGACATCACCCGCAGCACCCCCAATCAAGGTGCCGGAGACGAGTTGCGTCAACGCCTGTAGGTAAGGATAAGTATGGCCGTCAACCATGACCCAGGTATTGGTGAAATCCCAATGGGGGTTGACATTGCCGTTGGCGTTGGTGGCTGAGGTGAAATTGGCTTGCGTCTGCATATCGGCGGTGGACATGCCGGTTCCGGCCGCGCTAGTCGCTAGCCCCGAGGTTGTGGTGTCCCAGAAAGTGCCGTTTACGGTACTATAGTTTTTACCGACCAGCCCGCCACTGCTGTCCACTCCGCTAACTAGGCCGGTACTGTAAGCGTGGGTGATGCTGCCATAGTTAGCACCGACCAACCCGCCGACAACGTTGGCACTACCACTGGCGGTAACCGCACCGGTGCTGTAGGCGTTGATGATGGTGCCACTGTTTTCGCCGACCAGCCCGCCACTGTAGCCACCACCACTGTCGGTGACCGCAGCAGTGCTGTATGCATTGCTGATAGTACCCCTATAGTTGAAGCCAACCAACCCACCGTTATAGCTTGAATTACCGCTACCGTTGACAGTACCGGTGCTATAAGCGTTGGTAATGATGCCCGTGTTATAGCCCACCAACCCGCCGAGATTGCCTGAAGGATTGTCTGCTACCGTGCCAGAGCTGTAGGCGTTGGTTATCGTGCCAGAGTTGGAACCAGCCAGCCCGCCGACATCGTTTTGACCCGTCACATTGCCGCCCACCAGCCCGACATTGCTGAGAGTCCCGCCCGAAAAGCCAAACAAGCCAATTTCACTTGCCGAAGGCCGGTTGATGGTCAGCCCGCTGATGGTGTATCCGTTGCCGTTGAAGTTACCAGTGAAGTTTATCGTTGCATTGCCGACCGGCACAAATCCGGTGGCGGTGTTCCATAGCCCCGAGGCGGATTGCAGTTCGCCCAGGTTAATGTTATTGGCGAGGGTGTAATTGGCGTTCAGGTTGACCGCCATCAACTGCAATTGGTGCGCGTTGGTAATGGTGGTCGAGTATTCGGACAGCAGGAACGGACGGGTGTTACCGTTGCTCATCCACCAAGTGCCGGTGAGGTCCCAGTTCGGGTTGACATTGCCATTCGCCGAAGTCGCCGAGGTGAAATTGGCCAGATTCATCATATCGGCGGTTGCCATGCCGATCCCGCAGGTGCCGGGTGTTGTACAAGTACTGGCGGCTATCCCTGAAGTGGTGGTGTCCCAGAAACTGCCGGTGACAGTGCCGCCGACGCTTAAGCCGACCAAACCACCGAGTTGGCTTGCGCCGATGCCATTGACCAAGCCGGTGCTATAAGCATTGGTAATGCTGCCATAGTTCAAGCCGACCAGCCCACCGGCCCGGACTGCGCCGTTGCCATTGACTATGCCGGTGCTATAAGCGTTGGCGATGCTGCCATGGTTAACCCCAACCAGCCCGCCGACATTGCCGGTGCCGCTGACTGTGCCTGTATTATAGGCGTTGCTGATGCTGCCGCCATAATCGTTCCAACCGACCAGACCGCCTTCTCCGCTAACCGTGCCAGTGTTGTAAGCGTTGGTGATGCTGCCACTATTGAAGCCAACCAGCCCGCCAACATAAGCGTTGCTACTCACCGTGCCAGCGCTGTAGGCGTTGGTGATGCTGCCGATGTTATAGCCGACCAAGCCACCGACCGATGAGTAGGTATCACCGTTGCCATTGACTGTGCTGGTGCTATAGGCGTTGGTGATGCTGCCATAGTTCAAGCCGACCAGCCCAGCGGCCCTCAAGTTTGTCCCGATGACAGTGATCGTGCCAGTGTTGTAGGCGTTGATGATGCTGCCGTAGTTGACGCCAGCCAGCCCACCCACATTGTATTGACCGCTCACGCTGCCGCCCACTAGCCCGACATTGCTGATAGTGCCGCTAGCCTCGCCAAACAAGCCGACATCCGCGATATTAGGCTGGTTAATCGTCAAGCCGCTGATGACATAGCCGCCGCCGTTAAAGAGTCCTGTGAAGTTGACTACCGGCACAAACCCTGTGCTGATGTTCCACAGCCCCGACGCGGATTGCAGTTCGCCCATATTGATATTATTGACCATGAGGTAACTGGCGGAGGGGTTGACCGCCATCAACTGCAATTGGTGGGCATTGGTGATGGTGGTCGAGTATTCGGACAGCAGGAACGGACGAGTGTTGCCAGGGCTGATCCACCAGGTGCCTGTGCCACTGGTGAAGTCCCAGCCGATGAACGAGCTTTGTGTCATCATCTGTCCGGTGTTCAGGCCAGTGATGCCCGTGGAGTCTCCGACCCCCACGCCGGAGGACTGGCCCGAGGTTTGGGCATCCCAAAAACTAGCGGTGACGTTGCCAGTGTTGGAGCCGACTAAGCCGCCGACATATTGACTTCCGCTGACCACGCCCGTGCTGTAGGTGTTGCTGATGCTGCCACTGTTAGAGCCAGCTAGCCCCCCGACATCAATGGCGTTGCCCCTAACCGCGCCCGTGCTATAGGCATTGGTGATGGTGCCACTATTAGCACCGACCAGCCCGCCGACAAAATAGGAGTTACCGCTAACCGCGCCGGTACTATAGGCGTTGATAATGGTGCCACCGTTATTGCCGACCAGCCCCCCGACTCCATGTGCATTATTGCCATTGACTGCGCCGCTACTATAGGCATTGGAGATGGTGCCAATGTAGTTGACGCCGACCAACCCACCGACCGAGAATCCGCCGTTGCCAATGACCATGCTGGTGCTGTAGACGTTGCTGATACTGCCGTAGTTGCTGTATCCCACCAGCCCGCCGAGATATTCTGAATTATCTCCGCCGGTAACAGCGTCTGTCGAATAGCAATTGCTGATAGTGCCGCTGTTGCGTCCCACCAGACAGCCTGCACAATAAAAATCATCAGAAACAAGACTGTTGACAGTAAAATTATCAAGATGAAGATTCTTAACCGAACCTCCGGAGTCGATTTGGCCAAATAACCCGAGGTGTTTATCTCCGCCGTTGAAAGCAGCATTAGAGATTATATAGTCGTTACCGTTAAATGTTCCCGTAAAACCTGAGCCCCCAGCCTTTGCGGGAATGATTGCCGTACGGCAATCATTCCCGCAAAGGCTGGGGGCTCAGGTTTTACGGGAACATTTAACGGTAACGACTATATAATCTCTAATGCTGCTTTCAACGGCGGAGATAAACACCTCGGGTTATTTGGCCAAATCGACTCCGGAGGTTCGGTTAAGAATCTTCATCTTGATAATTTTACTGTCAACAGTCTTGTTTCTGATGATTTTTATTGTGCAGGCTGTCTGGTGGGACGCAACAGCGGCACTATCAGCAATTGCTATTCGACAGACGCTGTTACCGGCGGAGATAATTCAGAATATCTCGGCGGGCTGGTGGGATACAGCAACTACGGCAGTATCAGCAACGTCTACAGCACCAGCATGGTCATTGGCAACGGCGGATTCTCGGTCGGTGGGTTGGTCGGCGTCAACTACATTGGCACCATCTCCAATGCCTATAGTAGCGGCGCAGTCAATGGCAATAATGCACATGGAGTCGGGGGGCTGGTCGGCAATAACGGTGGCACCATTATCAACGCCTATAGTACCGGCGCGGTTAGCGGTAACTCCTATTTTGTCGGCGGGCTGGTCGGTGCTAATAGTGGCACCATCACCAATGCCTATAGCACGGGCGCGGTTAGGGGCAACGCCATTGATGTCGGGGGGCTAGCTGGCTCTAACAGTGGCAGCATCAGCAACACCTACAGCACGGGCGTGGTCAGCGGAAGTCAATATGTCGGCGGCTTAGTCGGCTCCAACACTGGCAACGTCACCGCTAGTTTTTGGGATGCCCAAACCTCGGGCCAGTCCTCCGGCGTGGGGGTCGGAGACTCCACGGGCATCACTGGCCTGAACACCGGACAGATGATGACACAAAGCTCGTTCATCGGCTGGGACTTCACCAGTGGCACAGGCACCTGGTGGATCAGCCCTGGCAACACTCGTCCGTTCCTGCTGTCCGAATACTCGACCACCATCACCAATGCCCACCAATTGCAGTTGATGGCGGTCAACCCCTCCGCCAGTTACCTCATGGTCAATAATATCAATATGGGCGAACTGCAATCCGCGTCGGGGCTGTGGAACATCAGCACAGGGTTTGTGCCGGTAGTCAACTTCACAGGACTCTTTAACGGCGGCGGCTATGTCATCAGCGGCTTGACGATTAACCAGCCTAATATCGCGGATGTCGGCTTGTTTGGCGAGGCTAGCGGCACTATCAGCAATGTCGGGCTAGTGGGCGGCAGCGTGAGCGGTCAATACAATGTGGGTGGGCTGGCTGGCGTCAACTACGGCAGCATCATCAACGCCTACAACACTGGCACGATCACTGTCATCGGGACAAACTTGAGGGCCGCTGGGCTGGTCGGCTTGAACTATGGCAGCATCACCAACGCCTATAGCACCAGCACAGTCAATGGCAACGGTGATACCTACTCATCGGTCGGTGGCTTGGTCGGCTATAACATCGGCAGCATCACCAACGCCTACAGCGCTGGCACGGTGAGTAGCAACGCTTATGTTGGCGGGCTGGTTGGCTTCAATAGTGGCAGCATCACCAACGCTTACAACACTGGCACGGTTAGCGGAGAAGGCGGTCTGGTCGGTTGGAACGATTATGGCGGCAGCATCAGCAACGCCTATAATACAGGCACAGTCAGCGGCACCGGCAATGTCGGCGGGCTGGTTGGGGTTAACCATGGCAGCATCGCCAACGCTTATAGCACCGGCATAGTCAATGGCAACGGCGCAGTCCGGGCCGGTGGGCTGGTCGGCTTGAACTATGGCAGCATTACCAATGCTTATAGCACCGGCTTGGTCAATGGCATCGGCGCAAGCCAACTCGGTGGTTTGGTCGGCTTAAGCGTCGGCGGCACTGTCACCGGCAGTTTCTGGGACACCACCACTTCAGGGATAGCCGCCAGTACTTGTACAACACCCGGCACCTGCGGGATCGGCATGGCAACCGCCGATATGATGAATCTGGCCAATTTCACCTCGGCGACTTCGGCGAATGGCAATGTCAACCCGAACTGGGACCTCACCGGCACTTGGTGGATGAGCAACGGTAACACCCGTCCGTTCCTGCTGTCCGAATACTCGACCACCATTACCAACGCGCACCAATTGCAGTTGATGGCGGTCAACCTGAACGCCAATTACACCCTCGCCAATAACATTAACCTGGGCGAACTGCAATCCGCCTCGGGGCTATGGAACACCGCCACCGGATTTGTGCCGGTCGGCAATGCAACGATAAACTTCACTGGTAACTTCAACGGCAACGGATACACCATCAGCGGGCTGACCATCAACCGGCCTTCGGCAAGTGAAATTGGCTTGTTTGGCTTTTCGGGCGGGACTCTCAGCAATGTCGGGCTGGTGGGCGGCAATGTGACGGGTCAAAACGATGTCGGCGGGCTGGCTGGTTCCAACTCTGGCACGATAACCAACGCCTACAGCTCTGGCACGGTAGCAGACAATCCTTCAGGCAATCTCGGCGGGTTGGTGGGCTATAACACGGGCATCATTACCAACGCTTATAGCACCGGTACTGTCAACGGTAGCGGTAATTCAAGCTATAACGGTGGGTTGGTTGGCTTCAACTATAGGGGTACTATCAGCAATGCATACAGCACTGCTGCGGTCACCGACAGTGGTGGTGGCTACAGTGGCGGGCTGGTCGGCGAAAACAGTGGCACCATCATCAACGCCTACAGCACCGGTGCGGTTACCGCCAGTGGTAGTGCCAACGTTGTCGGCGGGTTGGTCGGTGCTAACTATGGCAGCATCACCCACGCTTACAGTACCGGCCTAGTTAGCGGAGTGGACAGCAGTGGCGGGCTGGTCGGTAAAAACTATAGTACCGTAAACGGCACTTTCTGGGACACCACAACCTCGGGGCTAGCGACTAGCGCGGCCGGAACCGGCATGTCCACCGCCGATATGCAGACGCAAGCCAATTTCACCTCAGCCACCAACGCCAACGGCAATGTCAACCCCCATTGGGATTTCACCAATACCTGGGTCATGGTTGACGGCCATACTTATCCTTACCTACAGGCGTTGACGCAACTCGTCTCCGGCACCTTGATTGGGGGTGCTGCGGGTGATGTCATTCAAATGGCGCAGAATGGCAACTCGTTAAACACCGCCGATACCGATGCGGGCGGTTTCTATTATATCCCCCTGCCAGCCAACACCATCCCCAGCGGGAATACCTTGTTGTCTTACCTGAGCAATAGTGCAGGCAGCCCTGCCGCGACGGTGCGGCTCTCCGACGGTAACAGCCTGGTCGGGGTGGATTTGTCCTTCAACACATTGACCGTCGGCAGCAACAGCACGGCGGCGGTGTCCAACAGCACTGTCGCCGCCGCCAAGGGCGGCTTGATCAGCACGGACATCCCCTATAGTGTCAGCGGTAACAACATCACCGTGAATCCGGGGGTCGCCTTCACTACCGCCAACCATACGAATTTTATCCTTAATGGTGACATCACCACGCAAAATGCCAACCTGACGCTACAATCCACCAGCCCCATCGCACTGGGCAATAACTTGAGCGCTGGCACGGGAACCATTAAACTGGATGCCTCGGGTGCATTGACCTATACCGCCGGCATCCTGACCGCTTCCACCGTCAACATCGGCAGTGCCGGGACAACCACAGCCATCGGGTCCAGCGGTGTGCCGGTTGCCACGGTGGTCGCGAACCTGAACGCCCAATCCAGTAACGGCGATATCTGGCTGTCGAACACCGGAGCAGCCAACCTGACAGCCAGCGCGACTGGTGGCTCGGTGAACGTGGTCAACATCGGCGGCAACCTGACAGTTCCAACCACGGGTTCTGTGACTGGCAATGGCATCAGCCTGACCACCGAAACAGCGGTCATAAACTCTACAGTCAGCCTCGCCAACAGCCTGAATAGTCAAGTTGTATCGACAAGCAATGACATTATCTTGAACGGCCCGGTGAACGGTGGCGCGGGGAACGTGTCCCTCGTCTCGGCGGGTGCCATCAGCCAAACCGGCGGCATCATCACAGCAGGCGCCTTGACCGGCAGCGCGGCTTCCTCGGCGACGCTGGGGCAGTCCAACGCCATCGCCAATCTGGGAGCATTTACCACTCATGGCGATTTCAGCCTGACTAACGGCAACCGGCTGATCATCACCGGCATAGTAGATAGCGGCAGCACGGGCAACGTGACCCTCAACCTCAATGGCGGGGTCGGCGAGAACTATGGGGTAGGCATTCCCAAGGCAGGCATTGTCGGGGCAGGGCTGCAATTGCTTGGGACGGGCAACTTCGGCCTGTTTGCCGCAAATAATGTGGGTAAGCTGGCCATCGACACTAGCGGCAGTTGGATAGGCTTTGGGAATCAAGGTAGCCTTACTATTGGCACTGTGGGTGCCACGCAAGGGGTCAACACGCATGATCAGAATTTGGAGATTGATGCAGGTGGGGATATTTCCATTGCGGAGAACTTGAACACCGGCACGGGTGGGGCGATACTGGGGGCAAGCGGCGGGATCAGCCAGACTAATAACGGCCTGATTACTGCCGACACACTGCTTGGTAATACCGGCGGCACGGTGACTCTGGGACTAGCCAACGCCATCGCCAATCTTGGCGGGAGCTTGGGATTGACTGCCGGGGGCGGTTTGACCGTGAACGACGCGGTGGCCAGCGGGCTGACCGTCACTGGCAAGGTGCAAAGCACGGCGGGGCTGGTCTCAATTACAAATACTGGCGGCCTGACCGTGGCCGGGACGGGTTCCGTGTCTGGCAACGGCGTTAGCTTGACCGCCAGCGGCGCAAGCAGCGCCATCACCCTGAACGGCGCGGTGAACGGTGGAGTGGGTATTGTCACCCTGAACGCCACCGCCGGTGCCACGCAAAACACGACCGGCATCATCACCGCTGACACCCTAGTGCTGCAAGGCATCTCAGCCGACTACGCGCTGGGTACGGCGACCAACTTGGTCAACCATTTGTCCGCACCTGATATCGGCAGTGTGAATTTCAACAACGGTACTAGTCTGTCTGTCGATCAAATCGGCGGCATCACAGCCAATGATGTGGGCGGCGTGACCCTTTACGCGACTGGTGTGGGCGGTAACCTGTTTGTGCGCCAAAACATACTAGCCACCGTGGCCATCGCGCCAATCACGCTACAATCCGACAACGACATCCTGGTCGGTCAATCCGGGGTTTCCAGCGGACCCCAACTGAGCACTGTAGGCGGCAATATCTTGCTGGCATCCGATGTAGACGGCAACCAGATCGGCGGCATTAGCCTGTTCGGTGCGAGCCTAGCCAGCCATGGCGGCAACATCACGTTAGGCGGCGGCGATGCCTCAGGGACCGGCCCTGCGGGCGGCTTGTCCACCGTCAACAACTCTATCGCCGGCGGCAATCAGGGCAATATCGGCATTAGCCTAGGCGCGAGTTCGCTGGATGCCAGGAGTACCACTGGCGGTGGCAATATCATTCTGACGGGCACGGGTAAACAAAGTGACGGAACAGCTTATGCCGATGGCATCCAACTCGTTGCCGGCTCCGCTGGTATGGATGTGAATCTAAAAACCTCCGGCAGCGGGTACATTTTCATTGTCGGAACAGGCGATACTAGTAGCACGGCTAGCAATAACAATGGCATCGAACTCGATGCGAGTCAGGGCGGAACTATCACGATCAGCACGGTTAACAACGGAATCAGCTTATTAGGCTCTGGTGGAGGGACGGGTAATGCTTCTAACTCTAACACCGGGATTCTGCTGGCAACAGCGGGTATCGGTTCCATTAACATCAGTTCCAGCGGTACTGGCAGTTTAAGTTTGACTGGCAAGGCAGGTAATGAGTCAAACTCCAGCAATATCACCAGTTTTGGCATTAGCGCCGACGCTCACAGTGCTATGAACACCAACATGGGCAACATCAGCCTGGAAGCCTATCACTCACTGGGAGGCACCAATTCCATCATCAGTTTGTTAGGGACCGTACAATCCGCGGGCGGCGGCAACCTCACGCTGACCGCCGACACACTGAACTTCCCTACACCTAACAGCCCCAGCATTTCATCTTCCGGCTTTCTGTTGCTTCAACCTGAGGCACCGAACGCGCCCATAGCTGTCGGCGGTTCGGGCGGGACGCTGAACCTTGCTGCATCATTATTTAATGGAACGAACCAAGTCTTCAAGACAGGTTTTGACACTATCCAAATCGGCAATGCCAGTGGCACTGGCGGCATTACCGTCAATGCTTCGACTACCGTCAACGATGATTTGCGGCTGGTGCAGGCTTCGGGGGCTATCTCAATCAATGCCGCGCTAACGCTGGGTTCAGTGGGCGCATACAAAAACCTGCTGCTGCAAACCACTGGCAGTGGCACGGAAGACACTACCAGCGGCGGCATCATCGCCAGCGGGCTGCAACTGCTTGGCAGCGGGGGTAGCTATGAGCTTGGCAGCCCCTACAACCAAATCAGCACCTTGGCCGGTGACATGGGCAGCGTGGATTTCACCAACAACCAAGGCTACGCGGTCACTACAGTGACCAATGGCAAGGTGAATCCGATCAGCACCACCGGAATTATTACGACGGCAGGCGATATCGATCTGCATAAGGGTGCGACTAGCACAGACGGTTACATCTCCATCAATGCTGAGTTGAACTCAGGCGGCGGCAACATCGTGTTGGATGCCAGTGGTGTGGGGGGCGAGACCAATAACGGCAGCACCCAAGGCAGCGGTTCAGTTGCCGCGATAGTTGCGAATGGCCTAATATTGCTGGGTAGCGGCAGCCACACGCTGACTAACACGGGCAATCAGGTCAGCTTCTTGGCTGGTGCTGGTTCGGCAGGCGATGTCACCGGAACCGGCACGGTAATATTCACCGATAGCCATACACTGTCTATTGGATCACTGTCGCATGGCGGCGTATCAACCAACGGATTGAATAGCAGTGGCGATGTCACGCTGACTATTACCGGCGGACTCACCCAGAGCCAGTTGCTCGAAGTCGATGGCACTCTGTCCGGCAGCGCGACCTCGGTCAATCTGAATAATCCTTCCAACACCATTGCCAAGCTTGGTACGACCACCACGCAAGGCACGTTCACGCTAAACGACTCGGTCAACTTGAACATTGCCGGCGCGGTCAACAGCAACGGCGGGGCGGTGAGCCTCTATGGCAACGGCGTGAGCAGTTCAAGCACCAGCACCGTCAACGCGGGCGGCGGTGACATTCTGGTGGACGGCGGCGGCGCTGGTGCAATTAACCTAGCCGGTAAACTGACCACCACGAGTGCCGATGCATCGGCAGTCATCGTGCAAAACGGCAGTTCGGCGGTACTGGGCAAGATCATCGCCACCGGCGGCGGCGTGGTCATCGGCGGGAATGGTAACAACGACGACTTCGCTGGTGGCGTGTCGCAGGCTTCGGGCACTGCCATCCTAGCCAATTCCCTCGCCGGGGGCGCTTTTCCCGGCAGAATCGGCGGCAGCGTCAAACTAAACCAAACCGGCAATGCCATTGCCACACTCGGCAGGTTCAATAGCTCTGGAGCGTTCACTCTCTACGACGGAGCCTCGCTGTCCGTGACTGGCATAGTGATTGGCTTAAGTGTTGACCTGGAGACCAACGGCAGCAACAACGGCATCACTTCGAACGGCAACGTCACGGCCAACAATAACGGTACGGTGAACCTGATTGCGGGGAATGGCGACATTTCGCAAAGCTCCGGTACGATTACCGCCGGCCTGTTGACGGGTAGTGCAACGGCTGGCACGGGCGCGACCACCGGGCAGGCTATCTTTAACAGCACAACCAACGCCATCGCCCAACTCGGCCCGTTCACCACCGATGGCAATTTTAGCCTGACGGATACAAACGCAGCCGGGCTGAGCTTGGCGGGCAATGTCGTCAGCCATGCCAGCAATGGCAGCGGCACGGTCGCCATCGTGAACTCGACGGGTGCATTGGCCCTGGGCGGGTACACGGTCACCAGTGGGAGTGCCAGCAGCACGGGGACGACCGGGGTCACGCTGAATGGCATCGGCGTGAGCAGTGCAGGCGGCAGCACTGTCGATGGCGGCACAGGGCTAGTCGTGGTCAACGGCGGCGGCAGTGGCGATATCAACTTGGCCGGTACGTTGCAAACGACCAGCAGTTCTTCCCAGGCGGTCTATGTCTACAACGGCAGGCAGGCGGAACTCGGCACGCTTACCGCCAGCAATGGCGGGGTGCTGATCGGCTGGGCGAATGTCAGCGACTTTCAATCCGGGGTGACGCAGAATGCGGACACGGTCATCACGACCAATGCCTTGACGGGCAGCACCCATGGGTTGGTGAACTTGGGCAATGCCAACGCCATTGCCAACCTTGGTGCATTCAGCACACAAGGCACTGGTGCATATTTCACCTTAGTTGACAATGTCAGCACAGGTCTGAACGTCACCGGGGCGGTGACGACTAATAAACTCGGCGATGCCAGCATCACCAACACGGGTGCTTTAACAGTCGGGGGCACGGGTTCCGTGTCAGGCACCAATGTCAGCTTGACGACTAAAACGTCGGGCGATATCACCTTGAATGGTGCAGTCTCTGCTGATGCCACCGCTGGCACGGTGACGCTGGCCTCGGCAGGCAATATTAGCCAGAACTCGAGCGGTACAATCACCGCCCTGACTTTAACCGGTGGCACCGGCAGCACGGGGACGACTTCGGCGCAGCTATATTCAGCAAACAATCAAATTGCCAACCTCGATGCTTTCACTACCCACGGTGGTTTCTTATTGAATGACACCACGGGACTGAACGTCTCCGGCGCGGTGAATAGCGGCACGGGCAGTGTGGGCCTTAGTGCCAACGGCGTAATTACAGAGGGGGCGTTGGCCAGCATCACGACAGGAACCGGGGCAAATACGGGGCTGCTATTGTATGGAAGCGCATTTGATCTTTACAGCAATAACCCGACAAATTCCGTTCCCTTATTCTCGGCCCTTTCCAAGGGTGTTGGCGACATCAAGTTTATTGATAGCCGTAGTCTGGTCGTCGGTTCGTTCTCCGTTACGGCGGGAAATTTAACGTGGGGTGTGTCGCCGTCGGGCGTCACTACGAGTGGAACGGGTGCGGTGATTCTAAAGACCACGACGGGCGATATTAATGGCGATGGCAAGGGGGTAACGAGTGCCAGGATCACCGCCAACGGCAGTGTGACACTCGATGCAGCCGGGGGCATCGGCATAGCCGCGCCGGTGTATACCAACACGACAGCCGGCACTGGCTCGACGGGAACCCCGTTAAACCTCATTACCAACGGCACCGGAACAGCAGGCAACATCAGCTTGGTCGAAGACCATACGCTGAACACCAGCCGGATTAATCTTGGCATCAATGGTACAAGCGCAGCTAGTAATAGAATCCTCGTCACGCTAGGTACTTTGGCCGGCAATACGTTCATAGTTGATGGACCCATCGGTACTGCCTCTGTTGATTTGACACTAAATGCACCCAATAGCAATATTGTCAACCCCAGCGGTTCGGGTCCGTTCACGGTCACGGCCAACACGTTGACCCTACAAGCAGGTGGGGCCATTGGGGGAACCGACGCAGGTGGAGGAACCGTCACCGGCACCGCCCCAATCCAAACGGCGGCGGCGGTGATCAACGCCATTAGCAGCGATGCCGCGCTCGGCGGTACGGCCAGTTTGGGTGGAATATACCTATTAAATAACCAGACGACCACGCTAACCGCCTTGGCAACCACCTTCGGTGCAAGCAGTGGTGCTATCAAAGTGGGCAACACCACGGGCATGCTGACCATCGGATCGGGTGGCGTGGCTTCCCAATTCAACACCGTGAATTTGTACGACTCGTCTGCCGCAACAACTGAAGGCATCACCCTAGCCACTGGCAGCACGGTCACTGGTTACAATGCTACTCTAGGCGGCACCGCAGTCACCTTGTCCGCCGACCAGCTTTTCGTCAACAACTCCGGTTCGGGAGCCGTCTCCGTGAACGCAGGGGCACAGTGGTTGGTGTACTCCGCCGATCCGACTAAAGACAGCTTTGGTGTGGGCAGTATTTTGAGCAGTGGTAATATTGCTCAATGGCATGTGAGTTACGCCGACATTCCCAGCACTTTGTTGCCTGCTGGCAACCGTTACCTATTCGCTTATCAACCGACCATCACCTTCACGGCAACTGACCTGCAAAAAACCTATGGAACGGATAATACCGCGACGGTCGCCAGTGATTGGACGGCAAGTGGTTATTATTCGGGTAATGGTACAGGACAAGCGACACCTGCAAACAATGCCTTTGTCCAGGATTCCAGCACGTCGTATAGCGGAACCCCTAACGTGACTTCTTTGGGTTCTGGGGCAAAAGCCAATGTCATTGCCGCCCCAGGTTATGTCATCTCTGTTGATACAAGCCCTGTCACTTCCGCCAATGGTAATGCGTTTGACTTCAAGAATGCTCATTTATTGGTTAACGCGTTGCCCGTCACCCTGACCCCGAACCCCGTCACCAAGCAGTACACCGCCACAACAGACTACACCACCACCCCGTCCGACCTGGCCGCGCTGAGCCAGCCCTTGGTGGGCGGCGACAAAGTCACGGCGGCGACGATCACCTATACCAACCCCAACTTCGGGATCGGCAACAAGACCGTCAACGCCAGCAACGTCGCCATCGGCGACGGCAACAACGGCAACAACTACAGCGTGACCCTCGACCCCAACACCGCCAGCAGCATCACCAAGGCCCCCTTGGCGATTAACGCGGTCACCGACACCAAGGTCTACGACGGGACGACCAGTTCATCGCTCACCCCCGCCGTGGTTGGCCTGCAAACGCCGGCGGGGCATGTGGACAGCGTGACCCTCAACGGACAGGGCTTCGCCAGCAAGAACGTGCTGGGGGCGAACGGCAGCACCCTGGTGGTCAACAGCGGCTACGCCGTCAACGACGGCAACAATGGGCTGAACTACAGCGTCACTCTGTCCGGGGCGATAGGGCAAATCAACCCCTTGGCCCTAAGCATCAGTGCCACGCGGGTTTACAACGGTTTGACTGGCATCGGCGGTGGGCTGTTTGCCATCAACAATTTAATAGCGACCGATAGCTTGACTTTAACTGGCAGTGCCACGGTGGACAGCAAGAACATCGGCACTTATACGTTCGGTGGGGCTTCGCCGAATGGCTTGTCCGTCGGCAGCCTGACCCTAGGCGGAAGTAGTGCGGACAACTACACCTTGGCCAAGGCCGCAGGGCAGGCCGTCATCAACCCGGCCAGCCTGAACCTAGCTGCTGTAACGGACACGAAGAATTATGACGGTACCACCCAGTCCACAGGCGTTGTGACTGTTACCGGTCTGGCCGCCAGCGATAGCCTAAGCAACCTTAGCCAACACTTTGACTTGCCGGATATTGGCATACGCACGTTGCTGGTCGACCCGAATTACATACTCAATGATGGTAATGGGGGCAATAATTATATGGTTGTGCTTGGCTCTGCGTCGGGTGCAATTGTTGGGGGCCAAGGTAACTCAAACAATGCCGGGAATATTGCGGGGGCCGTCGAACCCAAATACGGTGCCCGTTACAACAATAATACAGCCGGGAGCAACCCCTTTAACGATGACCAATACCAGTTATCTGGCGGAATCAGCCCTATCGTTGTCGTAGGCGATGTCGTGTCCGGTGGCGATGTGGGAAGTGGTGGTCATCACAACATTAATGAAAATGCACCAGCAGGTGGCTGCATTTTGGTCGGGAATAAGATCAGTTGCTAAAATTTTCTAGTCACCCATCGACAGGTTCAGGACAGAGTTTTACAAGGTGTGGGTAGCCAGCTAACCGACTCGGTTTCCAAAACCGAGTCGGTATGCACAGGTCAAAACGTCAACAATCCGCGCCAATGACCCTAGGAGGAAGGTCGAAACGCAATTTGCAACTCGCCCCAGATTTGACTTTGTATACCCAGTAACCGCCGGGGTGGTCGATAGAGGCTTCCAATATTGAAGATTGCGGCTTGCCAAACCTAGCTTCCACTTCCTCCTTGCTCATGCCGATAGACGATTTCAAATCACCAATGTCTGCCTCTCCACCACTGCACCCGGACAAACCCAACATTAGCATAAATGATAACAACCCGTAGACGTTTTTCATGATAACCCCATTGTTTTATAGAATAATGTGACAACCAACACACTTAATTACTAATGACAATCAATAGCATCATTAGTTCTCGTGATTTCACTGGTCTGTCCTTGATCATCGTTCAGCCCAGCAAATTTGGAGTGCGGCGATTTTCCTCACTTTAAGATAAGGCCGGGGATGCGAGGTTCTTCCCCTTTTGGAAAGGGGGTACAATACTGATAGATGGTGAGGGGACTGGCGTTAAGCATCCTTCTTGCGCCATAATGTACCTATGAACGGCTTTGCATCCGTCATTGCCGTGGCATCCACTCATACAACCTATTGGAGTAGTTTATGCGGGCCGTAAAAATATTTTGTTGGGCAGTGTTACCTTTCATTGCCGCTTGTTCGACAGTCGAAGTACACACAGACTATGATGCCGCAGTCGATTTCTCTCATTACAAAACCTATTTTTGGGCTAAGACGCCGACAACCAAGAACCCTTTGATGGCAGATCGAATTGTTGCCGAAATTGACGGGCAGCTTTTCGCCAAGGGGTGGCGGAAAGTGCCGGAGCCACAGGCTGATGCGGTAATCGCAGCGCATGTGACCTCCAAGGAACAAGAGCAAATCAACACCATGTATAACAATGTGGGGCCTGGTGGTTGGTATGGACCGGGGTTTGCTGGAGGATGGGCTGGCGCGGGCGTTGCTACCTCCACAGTTTCTTACTTTACTATCGGCACTTTGCTAGTTGATATATTAGACGCGAAGACCAAGAAAGGTTTGTGGCATGCGACTGCCGAAGGAACCGTATCGGACGACCCCCAGAAAAATCAAAAGTCTGTAGCCGATGGAGTTGCGAAAATGTTCCAGAATTTCCCGCCTTCAATCGCTGTTAGCAAACCTTAAATGTGAATAAGTCCCGGTTTGTAACCACAATGCCAAATAACTAAGGCTTTATCCGTCGTTCAGGGCAGGGATTGCAGAAATCCAGTAGTCCTGAGGGCAGTCTACATTGACCTCCCTGTGTTCTTGATACCGGCACAAATCCGTCGGGAGCGGATTCGCATTGACCCGAAGGGCGCGGGGCAGGGACAGCCCCGCGTGAATCCCTGTCGGTATGACGGCTGTGTCAACAATATTGGGTTGTAACCAGCACCTGGCGGTACAGGAGCGATATTTTTTGCTAACAGAAAAGCGCAGATTCAGGGGCTTAAAATACCCAAGCATCAAAATTGGGCGTTCACGTTATGTTAAATTAGGTCTTGGCCGCTTTGATTGGAGCGATCTTTACCATCTGTTACTGAATCTGTCGTGGCCTAGGTTTTTGGCTTTTGCGAGTGGTTTTTTTGTCTTGGTCAATGTTCTTTTTGCACTGGCCTATCTTGTTCAAGACGGAGGCATCGAAAATGCCCGTAACGGTTCTTTTACCGATGCCTTTTTCTTCAGTGTGGAAACCATCGCCACAGTCGGTTATGGTGCCATGCGCCCTATTACGCTGTTTAGCCATATTGTTTCGACGGTCGAAATTCTAACGGGCATGTTGGGCTTCGCTATGGTGACCGGGTTGATGTTTGCCCGATTTTCCCGTCCCACGGCACGCGTTCTTTTTAGCCGGGTAGCCACTATCCATTCCGTCAATGGCATTCCCACCCTGATCGTTCGTGCCGCAAACCGTCGGCATAACTTGATTTTGCAAGCCTCGGTCCACGCTACTTTGCTTCGCCATGAAACCACGGCTGAGGGTCAAGTGTTCAGACGGTTCCGTGACCTTAAATTGGTCCGCGATTCAACCCCTGTATTCGCGTTAAGCTTGAGCGTTATGCACCCCATCGACAAGGACAGCCCGTTGTATGGCATTGAACCAGAACAGCTTGGGGATGCGACTATCATCGTGACTTTAAGTGGGTTCGACGAAACCTCCTCGCAAACCGTATACGCCCAGAAGTTTTATTACGCCAATGATATCCACTGGGGCAAACGGTTTGCCGATATCATAATCACGCTTCCCGATGGTCAGCAGGCAATCGACTTCACCCGGTTTCATGACTTTGCTCCTTGAAGATACCATTTAAGTCCCGTCGATCAACATCTCCACCATTGCCCGACAATCGAATGTTTGGCGTTCGCCAAAGAGATGCGCCCGACCTTGGGCTGGGCGGGTTTGGAACCCGCCCCTACGAATGTATCGTTCCCAAGGACCGTAGGGCGGAACCATGGACGGGTTCCGCCGAATGTTGTTGGTGTTTTCGCATTCGGCGGATCACATCCCTGTATCCGCCCTACGGCCCTGAGCCACTGCCATTAAGTTAAGCCTCGTAGGAGCGGGCCTTTAGGCCGCGATGGGTGTCTAATCGCGGGCTAAAGCCCGTTCCTACATCATGATGAGACGCTAACTTAATGGCAGTGACGCTCTGCGCTCGACGTTATACACAAGTCCGGGCAAGCCGGAATTGCCGTCATTTCGGCAGGGATGCCGAAAACCAGGCCATGGACGGTAATCAGCAGGGTAAATATTCGACCAACCCGTCTTCGAAAATTACCGGATCAGCCTATTTTTGAAGCCTTTTCCCAAGGGATACAGCCATACGTCCTTGATGGGGACGCTCTGCTTGCCGGATGGGCCGAGCTTGCCCCGCCCCTGGGTCTGTCCTACATGGAGCCAGTTGGCCGCCCGGTAACAGGTGCCCGTGAAACGGTCTTTTTCGACAAAGGTTTCCAGCAGCAGCGGGCGGTAGCCATAGCGGTGCTGCCAGTCCCCCGGAAGTTGCCTGGCCGCCAGCCCCAATATTTTGGATGCGAGGTTGTTCGAGCATACCCATGGCAGGATTAGAAAACGGGCGTTGTTGACGATGATGTGGAGGTTTCGCTGGTGTTGCCCGTGGCCCCAGCCGATGAAGCGGTCGCGCGGGGCGCACTGCCAGGCGGCGGCGCCAAAGCCCAACAGCGCGACCAGGCGGCCTCCGGCGCTGACCCAGTAGCGCAGTTGCGCACCGGGGAGGGTTTG
>Ga0118677_10003385_pt1 | contig 30263 bp, 34 predicted proteins | sample AliMusrvi5mmetaG_FD_86154 | JGI IMG/M metagenome (GOLD analysis project Ga0118677, IMG submission 86154) | reverse complement strand
CTCTGCTGCCGCGCAGTCTCGGCGGGCCTGCCGAGGGCGTGAAGGAGCTGGGAGCCTTCGCCTCCATCGCCATCCTGCACGAAGGGAGGGTGAAGCCGCTGGAAACATTCTCCCGCAACCTTCTCCTGCAATGGTCGGGGCAAAGCCGGCATCAGGGACGCCCGGCGCTTTCCGTGCTGGCGGAAATCCTGTTCACCCCGGAAAAGACCGGCGATTTGACGCTCTTCCGCATCGACAATCCCGAGGTGGCCGAGGCTTTGCGCATCAAACCGGACAACGAGGAAGCTCACAATAACTTGGGAAAGGGTCTTCTTATGAAGGGCCGCCTGAAGGATTCTTTGATACAATTTCAGGATGCGGCACGACTCCAACCCTCAGCTCCACTTTTTCAGCAGAATCTTTCAGTAATCCAGAAACTTTTATTAGAAGTTCCCTGATCAAGAACGAGGATGGAGTAACCGCTTGCCGTCCACGATGGTTGACGCCTTGGAACGGTCATTGTAAGGAATGCGGGTGAATCGGCACCAATTATTACACTTCATTCCACTTCTGATTATCAGTGGGATGTATTGCTCTTTGTTCGCCTCAGACAACCAATTTTGGAACGACCTTTCCACACAACAACGGGAGCAACTTCAGAAAGGTGAAGCGGTCGTCGTGGAGGAAGATGTTCCAGAGTCTGCATGGCCCCGCTTCATAATCTACGATCTGGTGAATGCCTCCCCTGAAGAAGTGGCCTCTGTCTTCTGGAACTCTGAGTTAGACAGCCAATATGTTCCTAACTGCCTATCGGTCAGGATTATAGATAGGCCGTGCCCGTGGGTCTATGACGGCGAATTCACCCTGAAGATGCCGTTTTTTCTACCCAACGAGGTTTATGTTTCACGAAACGAACTCCATCCACCTTCAGTTGGAGATTATGAAATTTCTTGGAAGGTTCTGAGTTCCCACTACATCAAAGCCTGCGAGGGAGATCTACAGATTGAAACGCAGGGATCAGGCGAAGGAGGAAAAAAACAAGAAGTTTCTCTTATTCGGTACTCTAATCTTGTAAAACCAGGAAGCAAGTTCGCCGCTCTGCTCAGATCTCGCGCCGGTGTTCAGGTTGTAGAAAGCGTGAAGGCACTTGTCACAAGAGTAAACCATGAGGCTTCATGCGATCCTCAACTCTTATCTCGTCAAGTTCAGGCACTTAAAAATTCACTACCCCCTCATAGGTAAAGGCGGCAGCCGTGCCCATAGAAGCGACGCATTCTGCGGTATTTTGGACAGCTGCCATCATCGCGGCTATATGCGTTGGGTTCACCAAGGCTGGCTTCGGAGGATTTGGAATCCTTGCTGGTTTACTCATGGCACAAGTGATGCCTCCGAAGGAATCTACCGGAACGGTATTGCCCATGCTTCTGGCAGCGGATTTGATGGCCGTTGCATGCTATCGTCGCCATGTCTCTTGGAAGGATATCCGAGACCTTCTTCCGACCACATTCCTTGGCCTAATTGGTGGATGGGCTCTCATGAAATTAATCCCTGGCAGCGTATTCGGACATGTTCTCGGTTGGATGATCCTTGCCATGATGCTCCTGCTGCTTTGGCAGCGCTTCGACCACAGGGTTCTCGCACAAGTCGTCCATCATCCCGTCCTCGTCTGGACTTCAGGGTTTTTAGCGGGAATCACGACAATGATGGCTAATGCGGGAGGGCCTGCAATGAGCTTCTACTTGCTGGCTAAGCGGTTTGACAAAATGGCATTTGTAGGTACCTGTGCCTGGTTTTTTCTGATAAACAACCTGATCAAAATTCCATTGAGCTGGAGTCTAGGCTTAATTTCCGGAAGTTCACTTCTCCTTAATCTCGCTCTCCTTCCAGCCGTTGTCGTCGGGATGGGTGCCGGCCGTTTTCTGCTCGGGAGAACACCACAAGAACCGTTTGAGTGGCTTGTAATTCTCATGGCTGCAGCATCCGCAGTCAGGATGATTCTGGCGTGAGAAAGTCATATCACATAGAATTTCTCTCATGCCTCGCATCGCCGAAGAAAGTATCCGCAAAGTTGCCGAAGCGATCGATATCGTCGAATTAATCGGGGGCTACTTTCCGCTGAAACGGGCCGGCACGACCTTCCGTGCACTGTGCCCCTTTCACACCGAAAAAAACCCTTCCTTCCACGTAAACCCTTCAAGACAGACATTTCACTGTTTCGGCTGCGGAGCAGGAGGCGGTGCATTTCGTTTCGTGATGGACTATGAACACATCGATTTTCCAAATGCCGTCAGAAAGCTGGCCCAACGGGCCGGGATAATCCTCGTGGAGGACAATGATCCTAAGGAACAATTCCGACGAGACGAGCGAGCCAGACTCATCGATCTCCACCGAGAAGCCGCCGCTTGGTATCATTCAAATCTTCTGGGAGGTCACGATGCAGATCATGCGCGTAGCTATCTAAAAAAACGCGGATTGACGAGAGAGATAGCCGTAAAGTGGCAGTTAGGTTACGCTCCGGGAGGTTGGGAATCTTTCCGCAATTGGGCACTAAATCGCGGATTCACTCGTGCTGAACTGCTTCTTGGCGGTCTGCTTACGCTTCGTGAGGGTGATCTTCGAGGCGGTTATGACAGGTTCCGCGACCGTCTAATCTTTCCGATCCGCAACGATTTCGGCGATGTGGTGGCATTTAGTGGACGCCTCCTTAACGACTCCGAGAAAGAGGCAAAATATGTCAACTCACCTGAAACACCGATTTTTTCAAAGGGACGAGTTTTGTTTGGTCTCGACAAAAGCAAGCGGCCATTGATTGAAAGATCCTCCGCTGTTGTCCTAGAAGGGCAGATAGACCTTATCTCAGCCTTTGAGCATGGCGTGAAGAACGTTGTTGCTCCTCAGGGGACAGCTTTTACAGCGGATCAAGCACGTTTACTGAGACGTTTCGTAGAGAGGGTTATCTTATGCTTCGATTCTGACATTGCTGGCCAGAATGCCGTAGAGCGATCCCTGCCTTCGCTCTTGGCAGCTGGATTGGAGGTTCGTGTAGCAAAGCTTCCTCCTGGGGAAGATCCAGACTCTCTCATCAGAAACAGGGGGGTGGAGGCGTTCCTAGAACATATCAACGGCGCAAAGGATTTTTTCGACCATAGCATCGGACGCGCAATTGAGTCTGCAGGGGGAAGTTTAGGCCCAAGGGAAAAAGCCGTTCTCGCACGTCAACTCGGCGGTTATCTCGCCCTACTTCCAGAAGTTGCCCTCATTGAAACAACGACAACACATGTCGCTTCAAGGCTCGGCATTACGGAGGCGGCCTTACGCGACGCAGCGGCACAAAATCCAGTTACCTTGCAAGTAAAGCAGGGTGATGGAAGAGAGGTCACAGTTTCACAAGATCGAATCAAAGTCTCCGCATCGACAGAATTGATCTGCCGCCTGGCCCTAATTTCCACGGAAGCACGCGAATGGCTTGCCTCACAGACTCCCTTCGCGCCGGAGGACCTTGATCCCGAATTGAGTCTACTGAAGAAGCTTTTACCTCCCCTTAGCAATCTCCACTCCCCATCTCCAGCGACGATCCTCGCTTTGATCCCTTCCGAACTTCAGCCACTCGTCAGCTCCTGGGAACTGGAAAAGATGCCCGTTTCGCCAGTTTCAACCCTCCAGGATGCGATTCGTAATCTGCGCCTCAGTGATTTAAAGAAAAAACAGTCCTCTGCGGCGCTTCAGCTCCGGATTCCTGACCTCAGTCCCGAGAAAATCATCTCTGTCCAGAAAGAGATCCTTGACCTACAGCAAAAGATAAACGATCTTTCCGCCCCTGCGTTTCCGGTCTTAACTTCGCCACGTTGAAAAAATCCTCAAAAAATCTCTCATCCCGGACCAAATCCGGAAAAGTCGCCAAAATCTCGCCTCAGCCAAAAAAAACTCCACTAAAAGAGCTTAAGAAAGCTCCCGTGGTGAAGAAGACAGTGGCGAAGACAGCTTCTAAGCCGGCATTGAAATCAACCGGCCTTAAGCTTTCCAAGGCAAAGGTTGATCCGCTCACCGACAAGAAAAAACCGGCCACCCCGCTGCTTAAAACTTCTAAGGACAAGGTTGCTGTTACGCCAGACTCGACCAAGATCAAAAAGCCCAAGGCACCCGGTGAAGGTAAGAATACTACGAAGAAAGAAAAAACCGGCCTTAGTCTCTCCATTTCGGGTCAGGCTCCTTCAAACGCCTCAGAGGCTCAAAAACTCCTTCAGGAAAAGGTCCGTGAGTTGCTCAAATTAGCCAAAGAACAAGGTTACATTACGTTTGAGGATCTTGACGAACATCTCCCAGAGGGGATGAACGATCCAGATACCATAGACTTAATCCTAGCCCAGTTGAGGGCCGTGGAAATCGACATCATCGACGCCTCCGATGTGGATAGAGTGAAGGAGGTTAAGAAACATGATGATGACGAAAAGGACAAGGATCGCGAGGAAAAGGAGGAAAAGGGTGATGGGCGACTCGACATTCTCGACGACCCCGTGCGCATGTACCTCAAGCAGATGGGGCAGGTTCCCCTTCTTACGCGCGAGCAGGAAGTGGAGATCTCGAAGCGTATCGAGGAGGCAGAACTCCGAATGCAGGATGTCCTCTACCGCTTCGGCTTCATCGCCCATGCCCATCTGGACATGGCTCAAAGGTTGCTGGATTCCCGCGAGCGATTCGACAGGGTTATCCAAGACAAGAAAATCGAAAGCCGTGAACGATACCTCAAGCTTCTGCCGCGCCTCAGCCAGCAATTAAGAAACCAGGCGGAGAACGTGTCCGATCATTATGTGAAAAGACTGGCCCAAGCTACAAAAGCTCCGGCACCTAAGGATCTGACGGAATTCGGCAAAAAGATCGAGGATGTCGTTAAGATCTACCCGAAGTTTTTCTTCAAGCCCAAGATAGTAGAGGATTTTGTGGCTCATGCGGATGATCATCTCAAAACACTTCAGTCACTGCGTTCCGAGCACGAAAAACACGCTGCAAAGAAGAATCCCGATCCGCAGCAAAAACGTCATATCGGTAATCTCGCTGCTCAGGTCCAAGAAGCGCACCGCAAGAATTGGATGACCATCAGCGAATTTCATGACCGCCACCGCGATCTTAAGAAACACTTCCGCGAAGCACTTCGCGCCAAAACAGAGATGGTTGAGGCCAACCTTCGCTTGGTGATCTCCATAGCAAAAAAATACACCAATCGCGGACTTTCGTTCCTTGATCTGATCCAAGAGGGGAACATGGGACTGATGAAGGCCGTCGAGAAGTTCGAATACCGGCGAGGATACAAGTTCTCCACCTACGCCACATGGTGGATTCGTCAGGCAATCACACGATCGATTGCCGATCAGGCTCGAACGATCAGAATTCCAGTACACATGATCGAGACGATCAATAAGCTGATACGTGTACAGAAACAACTCGTTCAGGAATACGGACGTGAACCTACCGCTGAGGAAATCGCCGACGAGATCCAGCTTCCAGTCGGGCGCGTTCAGGCGGTTTTGAAGATGGCTCAGCAACCCATATCCCTTCAAGCACCTGTCGGCGACAGCGACGACACGAGTTTTGGGGATTTCATCGAGGATAAAACCGCTGAAAATCCGGCGGACATGGCCGCAATCGTTCTTCTGAAGGAAAAGATCAAGGATGTGCTAGAATCCCTTACAGAACGGGAGCGACAAGTGCTCGAGCAGCGATTTGGCCTTGTGGACGGTTATTCACGCACCCTTGAAGAAGTAGGAAAGCAGTTTAAGGTGACTCGTGAGCGCATCCGCCAAATCGAGGCCAAAGCCCTTCGCAAGATGCGCCACCCAACCCGACTCCGTCAACTTGAAGGCTTTCTAGAGCCGAAAGACTTGTAGGAATGCTCAGGGATAAAATTTCCTGAAACGCATCGGACGGTTAGGTGTTAAAGACTCTGTTCACGCCATGCACAAAAGTCCGCTTTATGAGGAAGAGTCCGGGAAAGATCCTGTATGGGATCTGCTTTCCAAAGACGCCAGATATTACAGGAATGTACCTTCACCTTGGTTTGTAGCCCGAACAGTTGCTCAGATTCAGTCGATCTCTCAAGTTAACACCTCCTTATTTGCTCTTTGCGATCTTCGGCGATGGCTTTTGCCCATCCCTCTTGCGGGTTTGGCATGCCTGATATTCGTGACCTTCCATGGCTCACCGACACACCTCTCAAATCATGGGTTGGGGCAACCAGTTTCGACAATCGCATCCTCAGAGGAGGAGTTCGAGCAGCATATGGCTCTCCTTGCTGGTAACGATCAGAACTCTTATCTCGATCCCTACAGCTCTTCTCCCTAATCGGTCCCTAAACGGTTAACGTGAATGGTAGGGCATTCACGCCCATATGGCCCGGAAAGAAATCCTGTGATGTCATGATCAAAACAAATGCAGCCACGTGCATCTTCATATCTGGCATCAAGTAAGGATAAAACGGGCCCCACTGATATGATTCAGCCCCATGAATTTCTCATCTTTCAATTGCTGCGGCGTTGAATCAACAGGAGAGTTGCATCAAAATCCGTCTGCCCGGTTCTATTGCAGGACTTAAAATGGTAGAACATCTCTACATACACATCCCTTTTTGTCCTAACATCTGTCCCTACTGTGCCTTTTACAAAGAGTCTGCTGGACGGGAACGGGTGGAAACATTCCTGGATGCCTTACTTCAGGAAGCAAAAAGATATGCCGATATTTTGCGTCCAAGGACGATATTTCTGGGTGGTGGAACACCGAGCGCCCTTTCAATACCGCAGCTTGAAAAGCTACTTGGAAGCCTACACGAAATTCTCGACCTGTCTGAGCTTAGGGAGTGGACCATTGAGATGAATCCCGCAACCGTAGCCGTCGATAAAGCCTCTCTCCTTCTGAAATTGGGTATCAACAGGGTCAGCATGGGGGTGCAGTCTTGGGATGACAATGTCCTTCGGCAACTCGGCCGTACACATGATGCCGAACGTGCCCGGGATTCCTATTCAATCCTGCGTCAGGCTGGATTCACCAACGTATCCATCGACCTAATCTTTGGTGTGCCTGGTCAATCTCTGGACTCTTGGCGTGCTACCCTAGAGCGCAGTCTGGATTTGGCCCCAGAACATCTCTCTGCATATGGGTTGACCTACGAGGAAGATACGGAGTTCTTTAAAAAGCTAGGGCGTGGTGAGATGGTTGCGGACGAGGGTTTAGAGGCCGACCAGTTCGATCTGGCATCGGATCTTCTGGAAACAGCGGGATATAGACAATACGAGGTCTCCAATTACGCACTGGCGGCGAGAGAGTCACTGCATAACTCAGCCTATTGGATGGGAAGCGATTATCTGGGTTTGGGACCAAGTGCCTTTTCGACGGTGGGATCTGAACGCTGGCGCAACATCTGCGAAACCGGGATCTACAGTGAAACCACCCTGGCCGGAAAGACGGCTATCGATTTTCAGGAGCAAGTTTCTCCGGAGCTTCTAAAGATAGAGAAAGCCGCCTTCGGAATTCGGACGCTTCGCGGGCTCACAATTGCCGAAGCATCGCCATGGGATGCCGGCCTTGAAACCCTACGGGAGGAGGGGTTGGTCAAAGTGGAGGATGGTCGCTGGTTGCTGACCCGTCGCGGGCGCCTAATGGCCGATACCGTCGGGGAAATATTCGTCTGACTAAAGCGGCAGGGCTCTGTAATGCTCACACTGATAGATATGCAACGTGAGCAGCCTCCCATTCGATTCGAGCGGAACGTCCTGAAGCAGCCCAACCGCCTGAAAAGCACCGGTAATTGTCTGAGGTAATTCGTCCTGCAATTCTGTCGTCACATAAATGGCATTGCGACCAAGGAAGGGACTTACGGCTTTCTCCTCGGTATAGAGTGGATCATTGACTGCCTTGGCGACTGCATCCGCATAACACGGCCAGAGGGCGAAAGAACTGTTCAGACTCGGAGATTCTGCAACGAAGACAGCGGGTGACCCAGGGCGTTCGGGATACTCGATCGTAACTGCATGACCAAGCAGAGCCGCCAACCCTGATGTCGACGCGATCAGGAATGGCTTTGCTCCTCTTTCATCAAGCCTTTGATCTCGCAGGGATACTAAAGTGCGAGCAACTTCATTGATTCCATGAACTCCAACGGGCGAAGGAAGACCGGCAGGGATGAGAGCGGGATTCAAAAGAATGACAGCGCTGGATGCGGCGAGTCCCAATGCACCTAATATAATCGGCCATCTCCAGAATGATCCTCGATATGCCAAAAGCACCATCAAGGGGACAAGGATCACACCCGTTTCAACCGTCACTCCGAGCGAAAAGATATGTCCTGCGGCATGAATGCTGTCAAATCCTGCTGCAACACTGCTCCACTGGATCCAGTCGTGCCGGACGTTCCAGAGTAGAGGGCCAGTCCAACCAATTAACAACAGTATGAAAGCGGTGATTATCCCGCCCCACGAAACCACTTTCATTCCCGACGAGTAAACGCATGCTATGAGAGCCAATGGCAAAGCCAAACCCAGTGGGTAAAAAAATAACGTGCCAACCCCGAGCAGAACCCCAAAGAAAAACCACGCACCGACGACGCCAACTATTCCACCGGATCTAGCGATTACTGCGTGCCAACCAGCCACAACAGTCACAAAAACAATTGCAGACGTGACGATTGAGCCATTCATAACAACGGAGGCGAGGTTAAATTGAGGTAGTAAGTTCACTCCCATCACCGACCAAAGAGCCACATTGGGCCTGTTGGGAACCGAGTGTCTTACGATCCACCAAAGCGCCCAAGAAAGCACCAATGCAGCAACGGGTGAAATCCATCGAATGACCACGATCCCCGATCCAAAGATAGTCCGATCCAAAGCGAGCAGGAGAGGAACTCCGGCGGGGCCCTCAACATATCCTCCAGCAGGGTGGAGCGCACAGATTGAAAGTAGCGCCTCGGATTGATCAATGCTCCCGGAAAACGCAACTGAAAGACGTAGATAGGTCAGTGCCAGAACGCTTCCCCAGAGGAGCAGACTCCAGACAGCTGAAGTTTTGGAACTCTTCAGGTGGTTGGAACTTTTCCTGACCATGTGGCTAGCTTAGTAAGGAGGGATGAGTTGAGGCAAGGCGGGGGACGAGGGCTAAACCCCAACGCCTCCATGCCTCTCTCATAAGTAAAACAGCAAACCATCCTCCAACGACTCCCAAGAAAAAGCCCGCAAGGACATCACTCGGCCAGTGAGCCCCAGTATAAATTCTGGAATAGCCGATCATTAGCGCAATAGGCAGATAAAACCATCCGCCACGTCGATAGAACAGGATCAGGACTGTGGTTACAGCCATATTATTGGCGGCGTGTCCAGAGGGGAACGAATGTCCTTGTGTAGGGTGATCAGGGATCAAGACTCCCGGTTCTTCGGGTGGCTTGATGCCATGCGGATAGCTGATCACGGGCGGTGTTATCACACCAAGGACCCTCGGGAACGGTGAGGGAGGAACTCCCAGTTGAACCATCCGCACTCCCGGCTCGACTTGACTCGGACGAGGGCGACCAACTTTGTGCTTCAAGACATTCACTGCAATCCCATCGCAAAGCCCAACCGCAATGCAGGCGCACAAGATCATCGCGCGGAGTCTAAAATTTCCTAAAACAATACCGGCTACTATCAACCCCAGCAACCATGGAGCCCACGCGTTAAAATCTGAGAGAAGCGCCATGAACCTGTCGGCTAAAGGCGAGATCCACTCCCGGTTGATAAGGATCTGGAGGTATTGGTCCATGGCAGTGATTGTGAAAGGCAAACTGCATATTGAAGAGGGAAAAAGAAGTTATTGCATAAAATCTAGAACTCCCAACTCGTGTCAAAGAAGCATCCCCAAAAATCCGATTTTCCGCGGTCAGAAGCTTGGGATCCCCTCTCCCGTACAATTCAGAAGATCCCGCAATTACTTAATTCCTAATTTTTGCTTCTGCATTTCCGTACAACTCTACCTAATCTCCTCGAGATGTCAGAGTCAGGAAATTCCATAACACTTGAATCGCCGGGTTCTCGAGCAGGATTGATCGCTGAACGGCAACGACACTCACTTTTGTGGCGCCTAATCCATCAACTTGGATCTCTCAAGCTCGCGCTGGTTCTTCTCGCAACGATCGCGATTGCATGCGCAGTGGCCACCTTTACTGAATCCCGCTTTGATTCAGCCGTCGCTCGTGCATGGATTTACAAGGCGCCTTGGTTCGTCGCCTGGCTGGGAATCCTCTGCATCAATCTCTTTGCGGTTACACTGACCCGGTGGCCATGGCAAAAAAAACACGCCGGATTCATTATCACCCACTATGGTATCATCCTTCTTCTGATTGGGGCTGTTGTCGGATCCAAATTAGGCTTTGAGGGAAACGTCACACTTCGCACCGACGGGCAACCCGAGCGGAGGGTTGTAACGGATCGTAGCACCCTGCAGGTCGAGAGTCCTGCCGATGGATACCTTTATCTGTTACCCTTCGACACCCGGTTCCTACGTCCCTCAGCCAACAAACCCCTAACGCTTCGAGTGCCGGGAACAACTCTCAAGATCATCGTCGATTCCGTATCAGAGCATCTGGTTGCCGAGCCAAGGATCGTAAAATCGCTCACGGGCCCAGAGAACTTAGCAGTGCTGCTGGGATTCTCCAGCGGCATGATGAGACAGTCACTTCATATAGGCCTAGGGACAGCGGAGGGAGTCCCCCGAACCAATGAGTTTTTTGGTCGTGCCGATATAACACTGGTGAAAGATGCGGCTTCGCTACCACATCATGATGGCTCTAAAAAGAAGCCTTGGCTCGATCTTATCCCTGAAAGAGATCCAGACACTCTATTCTACCGTCTCGGGCGTGGTGACACGGTCTCTTCCTCGGGAATTCTCAAGACGGGCGGAGACCTTCCCTTGGGATGGGCCGATTGGCATCTCAGCCTGCTGGGAGTCTCTGTGGGAGGCACAATTGTCTCAGGCAACTCACCTGCAGAAAGTGGGGGAGTTCCTGGGTTCCATGCTTACTTAATGTCTCACAATGGACAACGGGGGGAGCCTGCATGGATCGCCTCCGGTGAGGTTGTCCCTCTCATGCTTAACAGCGACTTTGTAAGACTTGGCTACGGTCTGGAACTAAAACAGATACCTTTCTCTGTCGCTCTCAAGAATTTTGAGGTTCCACGGGATGAAGGCACGGATACACCATCTGATTTTCGTGCAACTCTTGAATTTAAAAATCTCAAAAACGGCGATCAAACCAAAGGCCTCGTTCGGATGAACCACCCAGCCTCCTATCCGGGAGGGCTATTCGCGAACATTACCGGGTTGAATTACAAATTCTCGCAGGCCGAATGGAATCCGCAGGATCTAAGGGAAACCACCCTACAGGTGCTCTATGATCCTGGCTGGATCTTCAAATGGATAGGATCACTTGCCATCTGCCTAGGGATCGCCACCATGTTCTATATTCGACCTAGATCGTGAAAAAATCCCGCATAAACGTTCTGCTTTTAATTACGGCCTGCTGCTCCGCGCTATGTTCAGCCATGGGGGAAATCTCCCCTTCCATGCTTGAAAAGGTGGTCGTCCAGGAAGGTGGCCGCAAGAAACCGTATCTCGTATTCGCAGAGGAATCACTCCGCTCTCTGACAGGCAAGACCTCAATTCCTTTAGGAGGAACCACCCGGACTGCAATGTCGATCATCACTGAGATCTGGATGAAACCCTCGGCAGAATGGAAAGCAAAGGAGCTAATCCTCGTTTCTAACAGACCGCTCAGGCAGCAACTCGGACTCGACTCCTCGCGGAAGCTTTTTAGTTGGAATACACTTTCCGCAAGCGAAGAGCTTGGCAAGCTTCTGGCCGAGGGCGCGGAGTTGCGTCGCCGAGATCCAAGGACAAGGCTTTCGGGGATGCAAAAAGAAGCATCTGATGTCGGACTCCGGATGAGCTACTTTGAATCCCTTATCAATGGCGACTCCTATCGGGTTATCCCCCCAACAGAAGGATCCGACTGGCTCCCTTTTGATAATTCCGGCCACTCTTCTGTTTTTGATTCGCTCAAGGAGGCTTGGAATAGAGGCGAACAAGGGGCATTCAACCACGCATCAACCGATCTTATCGCCTTGCAAAAGGCGCTTTCATTACAGCCACCCACATGGAGGATCTCGCTCGAAATTCTTTATCAGAAGGCTCATCCCTTCCTGTGGGCTTGGATCCTTTACGCAACGGCAGGAATTATCCTTCTGGTCTCAAGGACCAGTTGGGAAACATTTGGTTATCGATTGGCTTGGGTCCTTTCAGGAGGTGGCTTTATTCTTCAGGCTTCGGGACTTCTTTCCCGAGTTCTTATCGCTGGCCGCCCCCCGGTAACAAACATGTATGAATCTGTAATCTGGGTTGCCTTCGGAACCATCCTTTTTGCCCTTATTTTCGAATCCATTTATCGCGCCGGATCATTTCTGCTTGGCGCAATTCCTGTCGCAGTAGCCTCTCTAATCTTAGCGGACAGCCAACCGATGATCCTTGATCGCTCTATTCATCCACTCACGCCAGTTCTTCGTGACAACTTCTGGCTTACCACCCACGTGCTTTCAATAACGCTGAGCTATGCCGCGTTTGCACTCGCTCTTGGAGTGGCTCACGTTGCGCTCTCTCAAGTTATTGCAGGTAACAAGCCATCCGAGATTATCTCCACCTACCTCTACAAGACTTTGCAAGCAGGCGTTCTACTCTTGGCTACTGGGACGATTCTGGGAGGCGTCTGGGCCAACTACTCGTGGGGCCGCTTCTGGGACTGGGATCCCAAGGAAACCTGGGCTCTCATCGCGCTGCTAGGCTATCTCTTTCTGCTCCACGGAAGAATCAGCGGACTCTGGGGTGGATTCGGGCTGGCGGTCGGATCCATCATCGCTTTCATGAGCGTTCTGATGGCTTGGTATGGAGTGAATTTTGTGTTGGGTGCGGGACTTCACAGTTATGGCTTCGGAACCGGTGGATTTCCGTTGGTAGCAGCATTTATTACGCTCGAAATCCTGTTCCTAGGAGTAGCCATTTTCAGAAAAAGAACTTTAAACTACTGAAGACACCTATCCTAGATCAGCGCGGAATCGACACTTGGGAGGAAGGTTCCTGAACGAGGGCGTTTAACTAAAATCCGTCTACATCCAGATTTCAGAGGATATCTGCCTCAGATCGTTAACAAAACTTAAAGTCCCGAAGAACCATCCTCCTGAAGACCGATTGTAGGGGTTGCCCGCACTGCAACGGGTGAATTTGTAAGCGGAGTCCCGATTGTACTTGGGCGTGAGGGATATACAGTGCTAGGAGCGCGTCGGGCATTGTTGCGGTCATGCTCGTAAAGGTTTGCTCCCCTACGCATGAGGGCAAATGTATTATTGTCACCGTAAAATTTCCAGGGCCCGTCCGGTACGCTCGCCGCCTCGACAAACTTCCAATCACAGACATCGTTTTTTCCCATGCCGAGGTAGTCTCTCACGGCGGGAGAAATGTCGAGCCCGGCCCCATGGTTTAAATTGGGTCGTGGCCGCTCAAATGCAATCGAGTTCCCGCGAGGTACCCCGAAAACATACTGCCAATGATCCGTTCTGAAAGGACCGCAGTCCTCCCACTGGGCAAAACAAGTCCGACCTCCATGGTGAATGGCAATCCATCGACCCTTAAGAACCGATTTCCCAGGCTTCTCAAAGCATTCACGGAACCATGGAACAATCCTCTTAACCTCCGGTTTGGTATTACCGCGAGACACATCACAGTATGGCAGGGCGCAGTAGAACGGATTCTGGCGGGGGGTGAATCCGAGAGGAATGAAGTTGCGTCGATGTCTGGGATCAGGATTATCGTAGCCGCCAAAATTCCTATACCAGTTGGAATCCCATGCGCTCCGGTTATTCGGGACAGGATTCCGAGCTGTGGGGAGCTCCCCAATCCAGAAAAAGGTAGTCTGAATGTTGCGATGCCAAGGATATTTTCCGAATCCGACAACGGACAGGGTGGAGGTGGGAACGACGACGGTTGGCGGACGTGTCTGCTGAATCGCCTTTTCCCGGATCTGCATGGCCATATTCTCGAAATCCTGCTGTGACATGACACCGGAGTCTGAATTGAAGAACCCCTTTATCGAATCAGCCACCGACCCCTCCGCCATAATCGGAAGGAGAATCAACAACCCAATAGAGAAACGTATCAAAAAAACCATGCGACTCTTAAGCCTAAGGCAGGAAAACGACGGAACAAGGGGGAAATCCTAATAAGCTCCATTCCGACTAAATTGGGTTGTGCGGATGATGATCCATCACTATCACCCAGACAGCTGAACTGGAGATGCCCAGTTTACTATATTTCCAAACAAATCCAATGAATCTTCCAAACCGCCTTACTCTTGGCAGGCTGGTATTGACCATCTTCTTTGTCGGATTTCTAACCACCAGCACGGGTTGGGGGGATGTCATCGCCCTGATAATCTTTGTTGTGGCTTCTTTTACAGACTGGCTCGACGGATATCTTGCGAGAAAACTAAACCAAACTACGAATTTCGGACGCTTGATGGATCCCCTGGCCGATAAGATCCTCGTGGCATCTGCCCTGATCTGTCTGGTTCCTCTCCAAGCCCTTCCGGCATGGGTTGTCATCGTCATCATCGCACGGGAGTTTCTGATCACAGGGCTACGCCAACTGGCTGCGACACAGGGAGTGATCCTTTCTGCCGACGATCTGGGCAAGCATAAGACCGCCTGGCAGCTCATCACCATTCTCTTCTTCCTTGGTTTGCTGGCAGCAGGAGATTGTTTCGGAGACGATTCACTTTGGCTTCGCTACCTATGGACTCATGTCGGACCCATCCTAATTTCCCTCACGGTTGTGCTGACCATCTACTCTGGACTCGCCTATTTTTGGAAAAATCGAAGTCTTCTGCTCTGAAGAAAGCTCGTAAAAGGAGTTCTCTTTTAGGACTCAGGAGCAACGGGTTTGGAATCCTCGTCCTCGATTTCCTGACGAAGGGGTCGGGAGAGCATCGGCCGAATGAAGCCATAAAGCAGAAAGGCGAAAAAGAGCAGTGCTGGCATCCACTCATAGTTCAGGGCTGCAAAGACCAGAAGCAGGATTAAAACAAGGAAGCGGGGCAGGGATCGCTGTGTGCGCCAGTTCACACCTTTGAAACTGGGATAGCGAACCCGGCTGAACATCATGAAAGAGAGAAAAATAAGGAGTACGGGTAGAGCGAACTTCCATCGACCTATGGTCCTCTCTCCCTCTTCCAGCCAGAGCATAAATAGCGTAAGCGAGGCAATCAAACCCGCGGCGGCAGGGCATGGAAATCCAATAAACTCGTTGGCGCTCTCATGAGGTTCCAGGGGCTCCTCCGATCCCTTTGGGTGCCTTGAAGAGGCGGCGATACAGTTGAACCGAGCAAGACGCAGGGCAGCGCAAAGCAGGTAGATAAAGGCAATCACCCACCCCGTGCGGTGGAAGTCCTTGAGTACGATCTGATAGACTAGGAGGGCGGGAGCGAGACCGAAGGAGACCACGTCGGAAAGCGAGTCAAACTCCCTACCGAAAGGACTTTCAAAGCCGCCCAAACGTGCAACTCGACCGTCAAGAAGATCAAAGAGGCACGCACCAAGAATGAAGGCAAGTGCTTCATGATAGCAATGTGCAGCCGGTTCACCGTCATTGTTGAGCAACGCAGCCTCAATGATCTTAAGAACAGCGGCAAATCCGCAGAAGAGGTTACCCGCCGTCATCATGTTCGGCAGCAGATATATCTTGGGTTCGTTCTTACTCAAGGTATTGGGACTGGTGGGGCGGATTTCGGTGGAGATTCGGTCAGATGGAAATTCGGGCAACAGCGGTTTCTCCTCCTTTCACTTTTTGAGCGATTGAAACGAGAATCTCAGATTCCATGGGGAGGTAAAGATCGGTTCGTGATCCGAACCGGATCATTCCGAACCTTTCCCCCCTTTCCATTGACTCTCCTATCACTGCCCAAGGAACGATTCGACGGGCAATAGCCCCTGTGATCTGTTTGACACCAACAGCTTTAGACCGGTCATCTTTCGGGCCGAATACCCAGAAGAGACTTTCGTTTAGAAAGGATGCCTCGGGCTTTCTTGCATCAAGGTAAAGACCTCCCTTGCCCTCTTTGAAAAGCACCACTCCGGCGACGGGAGTGCGGTTTACATGGACATCGAAAACAGAAAGAAAAATCGAGACGCGCTTCATCCGCCGATTGAAAAACTGCGTCTCCTCAACTTCATCCACATGTGTTACAGTCCCATCAGCCGGTGAAACCGCTAGCGCGGGATCACTCGGAGGCTTTCTCTCAGGATCGCGAAAAAACCAGAGGCAAAACAACAAAAGTGCGGCGACTGGCGCAGCCAAGGCAGCCAAGATACGACCAGAGAGAAATACCCCAAACAGGAGAACCATCAAGATCCACCGCCCCTCAAATAGAGCTCTCGATGTTCTTGGCTTTTTCATGCAGCAAAGAACCATAGATTGAACCGCAGCCAACCGCGAGATGATATATTTTTCAACTGTCAGGGTAGTCTTCTAAGAAATACGTCCCCCACGGTCATTAGTAGAGATACTTGATGGATTTTCATGATGGAATGATCCATTACTATTAAATAATGACCAATGCGACTATAGAACCGGTTCACGATCTCACCATGGAGGAACTCCTCGCAATCTACCCTGGAGCCAAGCGCACCCTCTTCCAACTTCACCATATTGGAGGTTGTAGCAGTTGTGGGTTTTCCACGAATGAAACGTTTGCCGAAGTCTGCGCGAGATACGGGGGTCTTGACCCCGCAACTGTTATGGAAGAAATCAGGGAAGGTCATCTAAAGGATGCGGCACTTCTGATTTCCCCTGAAGAATTACAAGAACGCATTCATGACCCAAGTCTGAAGTTACTAGACATCCGAACACGCGAGGAGTTCGAAGCCGTGGCGATCAACGGAAGCCGTCTTATGACTCAGGAGACAATGCAGGAGGCGATGAACTGGCCCAAAGTGACCGAGATCATCCTCATTGACCATACTGGCACCCGCGGGTTGGATGCAGCCGCCTATTTTGCAGGCCATGGATTTACCAAGGTCAAGGCAGTCAAGGGAGGAATAGACGCATACTCTGAAAAGGCAGACCCGACACTCCCCAGATACACCACGGAGATGGCATAAATCTGACCCGATGAACGATAATCTCACCCAGACCATTGAAGAGTCGGCACGTAATCCTAAGAATCTTGGGGAGATGGATTCGCCTGATGCGGTCGGAACCGTTGGGAGGAGCGATTGCGGTGACATGCTTAGGATGTGGGTGAAATTCAAGGATGAAGATGGCCGCAGAGTAATCGACAGGGCGACCTTCCAAACCTTCGGTTGCCAGACGGCAATAGCAGTTGCAAGCGTCGCCACTGAGATGATTCGAGGAAAAACCGCAGCCGAAGCTCTTGCAATGTCGGGAGAGCAACTCTCCTCTCCACTCGGTCCCCTTCCCCCGATGAAGATTCACTGCGCTCAACTGGTTGAGGATGCACTCCGATCGGCACTCGATCCCCAGGCTACCTTGAAAAAAAATCCGCTTTCGACGGACTCCATTCCATCGCCAACCTTGTCAGAGCAAATCTCCCCCGCTGGGAAAGTAAAAATCACCCTTCTAAATCCAACCCAACCCTCCTAAAATTCCAGCGATCAGCCATGCATTCCCACCAAGAAATCGTCCTTAATCGAGACACCGACGCCATTCAGATCCCGAGCGGCAATCCACTTCTGCTTCCCGCCGGTACCAAAGTGATGATTACCCAATCCTTGGGGGGCACATACACGGTCGCAACTCCTGGGGGCTTGGCACGCATTGATGAAAAGGATACCGATGCCCTCGGGTTAGAGGCAACATCGGTTACCCCTCCGGCAAAAACCGCCATAGAAGGTTCACTTGAGGAAGCCGTATGGAACCAGCTTAAAACCGTCTTTGATCCAGAGATCCCTGTAAATGTGGTGGATCTGGGACTGATCTACGAATGCCAACTGCTGCATCCGGCCGAAGGCGTCACCAAAGCCCTTGTCAAGATGACACTTACAGCGCCTGGATGCGGCATGGGACCGACGATTGCAGCCGATGCCCGTGGCAAGATCCTGACCTTGGAAGGCATTGCCGAGGCAGAAGTGGAGTTGGTCTGGGATCCTCCTTGGAATCAAAGTATGATCAGCGAAGCAGGACGCATGAAGTTGGGCCTTGTTTGAACTGCAAAGTGATCCCCCCATGCGGTTGATTAGTTCAATTCGGTGGAGCTAAAAAATTGGTTGCCACCTTGTCCAACTCATGACCGACAACTTTACCTTCTAACAACTCATCGATCGCTAACGCCCCCTATGGGTAATTTTAATTGCAATTTTTAAATGAAAACACCATTGTCCACGCCCCATGAGCCAACATCCCAGCCTTAAAGGAAGCAGCACCATTGCTGCCAAACGCAGCGTGCTGAAGCGATATGAGCGCGTTGAATTGCTCAAGAAGCGCGGTCAGTTCCGCACCGGGCAGCGTGTAATCGGTCTGCCCAAAACCAAGCCCGAAGCCTGATCCCTCCATCGGATCAACATTGCGAAGGCCCCAAAAAGACAGAGGGGGGCGGCACTAATCCCGCACGTACTTCTTCAACGGCGGGTCAGCGATTAAATCGTTTTCTGGCCTCGGCTGGTCTTGGTTCGCGTCGATCCTGCGAGGCCCTCGTTCTCAAGGGGAGTGTTTCGATCAACGGTTCTGTACGCCGATCCCTTGCAACTCGGGTTCTGCCTGATGATGACGTGCGGGTTTCCGGGCGACTCATCCATGCAATTGCCCCAAGGACGATCCTGTTGAACAAACCATCCGGATACACCACCACACGTAGCGACCTTCACGCCAAACGTACCATCTTTGAACTTCTCCCCTCAGATGCGGGCCATCTCTTCCACGTGGGAAGGTTGGATAGGGATAGTGAAGGCTTGCTGCTGTTGACCAACGACGGAGCGCTTGCTCAGCAGCTCATGCATCCCTCTAAGGGAATCGAAAAGGAGTACGAGGTTGTACTGGACAAAACCTTCACCTCCCGGGCCGCAACCGCTCTGAAAAAGGGGACATGGATCGACGGATCAGTTGCGCGCGTTGAAGCGGTCAGGCAACTCGCTCCCAACAAGATCCAAATCATCCTTCACCAGGGTCTCAAACGCCAGATCCGCATTATGCTGGGGCAGCTCGGTTACGAGGTTCAGCGTCTGACCCGAACCCGACTTGGAACACTCACCCTGCGGGGTCTAAAACCAGGAAGTTACAGAGATCTGAAAGGGGTGGACCTTGACATGCTTCGAAAGTCTATTGAGAAGCCAAAGGTCAAGACCGAGAAAATAAAGCCTCCAGCAAAGAACAAGGCGATCAGACTAACCAGATTCACGATAGTACCGCCACCAGCCAACTCATCGTCACCCACACTTGGATCCGCCAGTATACGCCGCGGAAAAAAAATCCATTCAAAGAAAACTCGCAAAACCTCCCCGAGGCATACCAGCCGACCCCAATTCTAGTTCGAACTCCCTTTAGGTCCATGGACAAAGATGCGGTCGTCATGGCTTGGTTTTAGATCATGAATGGCCCCTAAGAATGAATCCTGAGGTTAAGTCATTTTAACAATTCAACTTTTTCATTTTTTATTTGATCCTTCATTCCATGAAAAAAACCCATCGATCCATCTCCGGTTGCCCTCCTGCCTTAGGTCCCTATAGCCTGTCGGTTCAGACGGCCGCTCCACTCCTTTTTGTTTCAGGAATGACCCCATGGGATATGAATACGGGCAAGATCGAAAGAGGTACCGTGGCCGAACAGACCCGGATGGTGCTAGAAAACATCAAGCGGGTCGTCGAAGGAACGGGTAGCAGACTTGAAAACGCTGTGTCCTGCCGAGTCTATCTGAGTAACCTCACCCCAGAGACATTCAAGGAAATGAACGGCGTCTATGCCGAGTATTTCAACGGGGATCACCCTCCGGCAAGGGCCACTGTGGGGACTCAGCTTCTGGGATTCGATGTCGAGATCGAATGTGTAGTGGCAATTTAATAATGATCCCATGAGCCGCCCATGCCTTTCCCTGCTACTCTTCTTAACATTCTTCGCTGCGGGTGCATTGCGTGCCCAAGAAAGGTTTGATGAGGAGTATTTGGTCGTAACAGGCGGTCCCTCACTCATTGAGTGGGAGAAATTTAAAGTACATCCTCACGACCACTGGTGGGCAAATTTTGTCCGAGCCTCCCGCATCCGACTCAGTGAACTCCGTGATCAGAAAGGTCCTGGGGCCAGGATAACCTGGCTGGTCTACAAACCTTCATATGTTCGCCGAGGAGCGCGTCAAGAAAAGCGCGACCTCTTGTCCGACCTCCGTACCGTGCAGCAAAAATACAACGCAAACCTTGTATTTTTCAGCACCCAGAAGGAACTCATTGACTATCTCAACACTGGCAAACCCCGTGATCAGGTAAAGATTGCGAACTTCGAATACTTCGGGCACTCCAATAAATGTTGCTTCATGTTCGACTACAGCAACGAAATCGACAGCGGGTCCAAGGTCTGGCTCCATGAAACCGAACTCAAGCAGATCAACCGCAATGACTTCTCTCCCCATGCTTTCATTAAAAGCTGGGGATGTCACACGGGAGAGAGCATGAGCGGGCTCTGGCGCAGAGCAACCGGACAGCATATGATTGGAGCAATAGGCAGCACGGATTACTCGGGTAGCGATGACCCCGGATGGCACCCGAAGTTGGGCAGCAGCACAGGGCGATGGGTGCAGTGATCTTCGATCGAATCAAGACGAAGGAGGTCAACGATGCAGGATCCCAGCAACGAAGGAGGTCTTAAAAGAGCTCTCCAATACTTAGGCAGGGCCCTTCTCCTTCGATGTCCTGTATGCGGCCGGCACCCCATATTTGCCCCGGTCATTAGAACGCGCACTCTGAGGCATTGGTTCTCTCCCCTAGATGGCTGCCCTCGATGCGGTTATCCCTACGAGCGTGAACCAGGCTACTTCCTCGCTTCCACGTGGGTCATTAATTATGGCGCCGGAAGCCTGCTGGGTATCTTCATCTACGTGATCCTGGATTTGTCGACCCAACTTCCAATAGTGGAGCTTCTGGCTTTCGTACTTACGCCGGTTATGTTGTTCAACATTCTTTTTGCACGTCATTCCAAGGCTATTTTCATCGCAATCGACCACCTTTCCGACCCTCACGAGAAGGACTCAGGAGACGAGGGTGGAAATCTGCCAAAGACAACTCCTCCGACCAGCGGAGAAGGGGGTCCCTCAAAACCGATCAAAAAGCCTGAACCTGATGCCGTACTCCGTTGAAAACGCTAGGAAGGTAAAAATTGTTGCGTCATAGAAGCAATGGCGCATTGCCATACACTTCCCTCTATTTTTAGTATTTATATCTTCGATCATGCCTGAACTCCTATACCTCGACCATAACGCCACCACTCCCATCGCCCCAGAAGTGCGTGCCGCCATGATGCCATGGCTCGAAAACGAGTTTGGAAACCCCTCCAGCGTTTACTCACCTGGTCGTAGGGCCGCCGACGCCTTAAACTCGGCCCGTAAACATGTAGCCACCCTCGTCGGAGCCAGACCATCTGAGATTGTCTTCAACAGTTGCGGAACCGAGGCGACCAATACCGCAATCCTTTCAGCACTGGCCATCGACCCGGACAAAAGGCACATCATCACCTCAACAGTTGAGCATAGCGCCACGATCAAGTTATGCGAATACCTCGCAACGAGGGGTTACGAAATTACGTGGTTGCCTGTAGATGAGAAAGGCCGTCTTGATCCCTTGTTATTGGATGAGGCCGTGACTCCTGATACGGCCGTCGTATCCCTCCTCTGGGCAAACAACGAAACAGGAGTGCTTTTTCCTGTGGAAGAGATCGCTGCTATTACCACACGCAGAAGGGTTCCCCTTCATCTTGATGCAGTTCAGGCCGCAGGGAAGGTTCCGATCGATTTCGCATCACTGGGGGTCCAGTATGCATCACTATCCGCACACAAACTTTACGCCCCAAAAGGCGTCGGAGCACTCTATGTAAGACATGGAGCAAGGTACACACCTCTACTCCGTGGAAGCCAAGAAGAGGGCAAGCGGGGAGGCACCCAAAATGTCGCCTCCATCGTCGCTTTCGGCAAAGCGGCTGAACTTGCACGTAAGCACCTTCTCTTAGTGGCGGACCGAGTACGAGAGCTCCGTGACCGTTTTGAGCGAAACCTACTAACCGTCCTCCCCGAAGTCAGGATCAACGGCTCGGATGAAATGCGCCTCCCAAATACTAGCAATCTCACATTTGGAGGTATTGATGCGGAAACGGCCCTTCTGCTCTTTGATAAGGAGGGGCTGTGCTGTTCCGCGGGATCGGCCTGTACCAGCGGTTCAATCAACCCCTCCCACGTCCTCACTGCAATGGGTGTCTCCCGTGACGAGGCTCGGGCCAGCCTTCGTTTCTCATTCGGGCGAAACACGTCCGATGATGAGATCGACAGAGCTCTAGAGATAATCCCCCGCATTATTCTGAAACTTCGGGCAGACCAACCGGATGACGGTTCACCGGTTAGGATTGCCGCATCACATCACTAATACCGATGAAAATCCAACATTTGCTCACTTTCCTTCTCACGACGCTCCTAACCGGGTGTCTTACTACTCCTGTCTCCGATTCGGGCGGCATGGGATCGGTCACTGTCACTAACTCCAACCCCTCTGCTATAGTCAATGCCCTGCAGAATGTTTTTCCTCAATATGGCTACACAGTCAGTAGCATTCATGAATTTTCATCGGTTTCATTCAACAAGGATTCCAACAAGGTTGCCAATATCATGTGGGGCAGTTACGGACAGCCACAGACAATACACGTAAAAGTGAACATAATTCCGATTCCCGGAAGTCTGAACTACCGCCTCTCTCCAAAGGTTTACACCGTCACGAGTCAAGGCGAAGCTGGATTTGAAAGCAAACGCCCACTAAACGGGCTTTGGAACAGTCAGTTTGAACCATTACTTAAAATGGTATCGACTCAGGCCTCGGGTAGCGGGCCACTCTGAGAACCCTCCAATCCTATCTCGACCGGCCTAAGTATGGGGGCACTGTTCAACAACTGGTTCATATGGTCGATACTCTCAGCCGTCTTTGCAGGAGGCACGGCGGTCTTGGCAAAAGCGGGATTGGGTGGGATAAACTCAACTCTGGCCACTGCGATTCGCACGACAGTTGTGCTTATCTTCACCTGGCTGTTAGTTGCGTTATCACGTTCGCCGATCTCGCTTTCCCCCATTTCTAGAAGAAGTTGGATTTTTCTGATTCTTTCTGGTCTGGGCACGGGACTCTCTTGGATTTGCTACTTTCGGGCATTAAGTGTTGGTCTGGCCTCCAAGGTTGCTCCCGTTGATAAGTTAAGCGTGATCTTCGCAATCTCGCTTGCCGCGATCTTCCTACACGAATCTGTCACCTGGCAACAATGGGTTGGCAGCCTTTTCATTGTTGGGGGAGCCGTGATCATCGCCCTATTTTGAGTGGTGGCGGGATTAATTGATGTCCTCCACCAGAACACACTCCATTCCGGCAGCATTCGCTGACTGACGACCGACCTCCGTGTCTTCAAAAACGAGGCATTCGGAGGGTACGATACCCAGACGTGCAGCCGCCTCAAGATAGGGATCGGGTTCCGGTTTTCCATTCTTGTAATCCTCTGCCGTGACAATGGTGTCAAAGAAATGAAGTAAGCCCAGAATACCCAGGGTCGCGTGTACCGATCTCCTAACTCCTCCAGAGACGACGGCCATGGGTTTCTTTCCGTAGTTTGAGCGGACGATGGAAACGAGGGGCTCGATAGGCTTCACCTGTGTAAGAATGCTATTATAGAGTTCCTCCTTAACGGGCAGAATCAATTCAGGAGTCAGCAGCAAGCCGTGCATCTGGTTAAGCGACTCTACGATTTGCTGGGCGGGTCTTCCCCCCCAGCTGTAATAAAGATCTTCGGGAAGTTCCGCTCCATAGGGTTTTAACGCGATTTTCCAGGCCTGATAATGTAATCCCATCGTGTCCGCTAATGTTCCGTCGCAATCGAAGATATAGGCGTTGAATGAACGCTTAGGAAGATACATGTCTTACTGGTAGACGGCCTCTTTCGGTTTGACGAAAAAAAAGAGAACTAGCATTGTTTAATGTTCAGCCATTTTTTAAAGCCGAGCTTCCATGCGCCACACAATTTCCATCCTCGTCGAAAACAAGTTTGGCGTTCTAACACGTATAGCCGGAATGTTCAGCGGACGTGGATTCAACATCGACACTCTGAATGTCGGGCCAACGCTCGATCCGGAAACCTCCCGGATGACGATCGTGGTTCGCGGGGATGACAAGGTGCTCGATCAGGTCAACAAACAACTCGACAAACTGGTCAACGTCATAAGTGTCGAAGACTTCGGAGAGTCAGATTACATCGATCGTGAGCTGGTTCTTATCCGAGTGAAAGCGGATGCCAAGGCACGCTCTGAGATCATGCAGATCTGTGATATTTTCCGCGCCAAAATCATCGACGTTCAACCAAAGCGTCTCGCCATTGAAGTCACGGGCTCCGAGGCTAAAATCGATAAATTTCTGGCACTGATGGGACAATTCGGAATCACAGAATTGACTCGCACCGGCAAGATAGCCCTCGCTCGTTCCTTATAATCGCTCTCCTAAGCGCCCCTGTTCACTTTTATTCAACAAACAAACCATACAACCAACCAATGCCCGCAAAAATCTACACCTGCAAAGATGCTGACCTGAAGTTCTTCAAGGGAAAAACATGCGCCGTAATCGGCTTCGGCTCACAAGGACACGCTCATGCCCTCAATCTTAAGGAAAGCGGGGTCAAGGTGATCATCGGGCTATATCCTAAGAGCAAGAGTCGCCAAGTAGCCAAAAAAATGGGTTTCGAGGTCTTCGACACCGCTGAAGCCGTCAAGAAAGCCGATGTAATCCTTGTAGCGGTGCCCGACCTACGCATTCCTGCGGTCTACGAGAAGGACATCGCCCCAAACTTGCGCTCGGGGCAAACGCTTATATTCAGCCACGGATTTGCCATCCACTTCAAGACAATCGAACCCCCTAAGCATGTCGATATCATCATGGTGGCACCCAAAGGCCCGGGACACACCGTTCGTCGTCAATATCTGGAAGGTAAGGGAGTCCCCACGCTCATCGCCGTTCATCAGGACAGGACTGGAAACGCCAAAAGAACAGCGCTAACTTGGGCCAAGGGCATCGGAGGCACTCGTGGCGGGGTTTTTGAAACCACATTCAAGGAGGAAACAGAGACAGACCTTTTCGGCGAGCAGGCGGTTCTCTGCGGTGGTACGGCAGCGCTCATTCAGGCGGGTTTCGAGACTTTGGTTGAAGCCGGTTATCAGCCTGAAATGGCCTATTTCGAGGTGCTCCACGAACTTAAGCTGATCGTTGACATGATCAATGAATCCGGAATTAGCGGCATGCGTTTCTCGATCTCCGAAACTGCAAAGTATGGCGACGTTGCCGTCGGACCGAAGGTCATTGATGCTTCCGTCAAGAAGCGGATGAAATCGGCTCTGAAAGACATCCAGTCCGGGAAATTCGCCAAGGCATGGATCAACGAGCACAGGACGGGCCTCAAAAATTACAATGCGCTGCTCAAGGCTGGTGAGAAACATCCTATTGAAAAGGTTGGAGCTCAATTGCGGGCCCGTATGCCTTGGATCAAGAAGAAAAATATCAAAGGCGCTCAAGCTGCCTACTGAACCCCTCTTCCCACTGGGAGGAGGTCATCTCCAGCGAAAACGCCCGGAATGTTCGGGCGTTTTCTTTTGCTCACTCCCTTCTCTCCAGAGTTGAACCGGCACGTCATCGATAAAACAATTCTCATGCGCTCGTAAGCGAAGCAAGTCGAACGAAATGTTTGGTCTGAGCACTACAAATGAAGATTTCTGCTGGACGCCTCCTTTGCTTTGACCGCATAAAGCATGCATCATGTTCAAAGAAATCCAGTCCGCTCTCGGACCACAAGCCGAGTTACTTCTTAATCACCAGTGCAAGACGATCTCCAAGGATCTCCTGCACCTTCCGGGCCCTGACTTTGTCGATCGCATTTTTATCCAAAGTGACCGCAACCCGCGGGTTCTCGCCAATCTTCAGCGACTCTACGGCACCGGACGCTTGGCCAACACAGGATACCTTTCGATCCTCCCTGTTGATCAGGGAATTGAACACTCGGCTGGCGCCAGCTTTGCGGCCAACCCACTCTATTTCGATCCAGAAAATATCGTGAAGCTTGCGATCGAGGGCGGCTGTAACGCCGTTGCATCGACCTTCGGGGCACTTGGATCGGTAGCCCGAAAGTATGCCCACCGCATACCCTTCTTGGTGAAGGTAAACCACAACGAACTCCTCACCTACCCCAACCAGTCCAAGGAAATCATGTTCGGGACTATTGAGGAGGCTTACGACATGGGTGCGGCAGCGATCGGTGCCACAATCTACTTCGGCAGCGAGGATGCTGGACATGAGATCATCCAAGTGGCGGAGGCGTTCCATCATGCCCATGAACTCGGAATGGCAACGGTTCTCTGGTGTTATCTGCGCAATCCAGCCTTCAAAATGGATAAGGATTACCATCTCTCCGCTGATCTTACGGGTCAGGCCAACCATCTAGGCGTCACGATCCAGGCCGACATCATCAAGCAGAAGCTTCCTGAGAACAATGGAGGCTTCAAGGCCCTCAACACAGGTGCATCCAGCTACGGCAAGCTTGACGAACGGATCTACAGTCAGCTCACCAGTGATCACCCGATTGATCTTTGCCGTTATCAGGTGGCCAACTGCTATATGGGCCGAGCAGGTCTCATTAACAGTGGCGGAGCCTCCGGAGCCCACGACTTTGCAGAGGCAGTCACCACAGCCGTCATCAATAAGCGGGCTGGAGGCACCGGGCTTATCTCCGGCCGCAAAGCATTTCAGCGGCCGATGGATGAAGGAGCCAGGCTCTTGCATGCGATTCAGAATGTGTACTTGTGCCCGGAAGTAACGGTTGCCTGATCCGGAGGAACAGACCAACCCCATGAGCGAAAGGGCCTTAGTAGCCGCTCAGGGATATTTTGAACTAGGCATGCTCGAGGAGGCGCTTGCTGAGCTTTCACCCTCCTTGAGCCTCCGTGCTGATAATCTGGAGTTGCTGGAACTCCGCCTTCACATACTCATGCAGGGGCAACGATGGGGGGATGCCCTGATTGCAGCACAAGAAATCCTTCGTGCAAACCCTGATGCGCTTCAACCATACATCCACGGGGCATTCGCGCTTCATGAACTCGGCCGCACCTCAGAAGCCCGGGATCTCCTGCTGATGGGGCCCAGCATCCTCCGAAAAGATCCCACATTTCATTACAATATCGGTTGCTACGAGGCGGTGTTAGGAAACAAGGCATCTGCCCTGCAAAGCCTGATCGAGAGCTTTGCTCTTGATGAAACCTTTCGAGATTTCGCCAAATATGATCCGGATCTTGAATTGGTCAGGGAGGAACTTGCAATTTGAAGGAGAGCCTTGACGTTGGTGCGGGAATCGACCGTTTGAAAGCTAGTTTTAACGAAGTTATAGCTGATTACCCCGGAGGGGCCTCTATATCAATCTGGAGAGACGGGAAATGCCTTCTCTCATTACAAGGCGGCGAAGCCTCACCTGGAAAACCTTGGATGAGAAATACCCCCTGTCTGATCTGGTCAGCCGGTAAGGGTATTGCTTCTGCATGCACTCTTTACGCACTACAGGAACATGATATCACCCTGAACCAGAGAGTTGCAGATATCTGGCCCGAATTCGGTGCTGAGGGAAAAGACAGAATCACATTCGCTGAAATCCTTTCACACCGCGCCGGGCTAGCAGCTATTGATCGCAAGGGGTTTTCCATTACTGATCACGAGGGGGTCATTGGCGCCCTTTCTGCACAAAGGCCTAATTGGATCCCTGATGGAAGTCATGGGTATGGTGCACGCACTTTTGGATTTCTGCTCGAAGAAGTTGTTCGGCGCCTAACCGGGGAAACTCTCTCCTCTTACTGGGACAAGACTTTCCGAATACCGCTCCATCTTGATCTTTGGTTCGGCTTGCCCTCCAGTTGCCTCGAAATGGCGGCGGAGGTCATCGCTCCAAAAACTCCACCTGCTCCGAGTCCTTTCACAAGAGCATTCTCAGACTCGTCATCACTCACGCGTCGTGCACTGAACGAACCGGGTGGACCAATTACCCCGACAGCTATGAATAGCCCAACACTTCGCATGGCTTCGATACCATCCCTTGGCGTCATTAGCACGGCCGACGCACTCGCTCACTTCTACTCCCTTTTGACGGGTAACAGCACCCAGTTTACCCCTTCCACAAGACTTCTCATGCAAACTACACTCTCGAAAGGTTTGGATCGGGTTCTTATGGAGAAGACCTCATTCTCCGCAGGTTTCATGAGCAACGAATACGGCGTGTACGGCCCCTCGACATCGGCATTCGGTCATCCAGGGGCAGGCGGTGCACTTGGCTTTGCGGACCCCGACTCGGGGCTGGGTTTCGCCTTTATCCCGAGCGGCATGACCCCTGGCGCTCTTCCCGGACCTCGGACTCGCAGGCTGGTCAGTGCCCTTTACGGCATGCCGAAGACGGAATAAAAGACGATATGGCTGATTTACCTAATACCCCAACCCTTCCCTACAAAATAGGCAATGAGAAGTTATGCCGCATTACGGAAGCCACTTCAAAGCGACTCACTTCGCTTCTCACAAAGCAGGGACGCCCAAACGGTGCACTAAGAGTGGCAGTGATCGGAGGTGGATGCTCGGGACTGCAATACAAGATGGATCTGGTCGACGGTCCGGTGGCCCGTGACATCCTCGTGGAGTCAAAAGGGGTCCGCATCGTGATTGATCCCAAAAGTGCCCTGTTCGTTAGTGGCTCTGAACTCGACTTTAGCGAAGATCTTCAAAAAGGAGGGTTTAAGGTCACTAATCCCAATGCGGTGGCACACTGCTCCTGTGGAGAGAGTTTTTCGGCCTGAGTCCCCTCAAGGTTCGCAGTCTGCTAGCGATTCGCCAATATAGCGTCAGATGAAATCCAGCAGCGCCACTTTTTAGTAATAGCTTCGTTATTATCCCCTCAAATTCAACATGGATCCATTCAAGATTCTCCGACTTCCCCGACGTCCACTCCTTACCGACGAGGAGATCGGCAGAACCTACCGTGAACTGGCGCGTTCCGCGCATCCTGATCGGGATGGAGGGGATACCTTTCATTTCCGTGAACTCGGAGAGGCGGCTGCAATATTGCGTGATCCCTCAAGGCGCCTGAGGGAGTTGGTTGGTCGAACAAACCCAAACAGAATCCCTAATGAAGCATCGGATCTCTTTTCAAAAATCGCAATTGATTTACGTAATGCCGACCTCCTGCTTGAAAAGCACGCCTCCACCTCGACCTCCCTTGGCAGGGCACTGCTAACTGAACCCATGAAAACACTCTCTGCGGAACTTGATTTAAGCCTTTCATCTCTTAAAAAATGGCGCTTATCCCTTGATCATGAAATGGCCGCACTGGATCTTAGGTGGCCAGAGCACGATCCGGATAGTGTCAGCCTACTCGCGGACTCCTTCGCTTATGCAGATCGATGGGAAATCCAGTTGTGTCAGCGAAAGTTGGCCCTGGACTCAATTCTTAGTTAGCATCTAAAGATGATTGCAGGGATCGACCTAGGCACAACGAATTCCCTGATCGGGGTTTACGATAGTGGCTTCCCGACAATCCTTGCCGATTCAGAGGGAAATCGTCTACTCCCATCGGTTGTCTTCTATGAACAAGCGGGCGGGATCATCGTGGGACGGGAAGCTCTTCGGATGCAAGCACTCGATCCCACTAGAACTATCGCCTCCGTCAAGAGATTGATGGGCAGAAGGCAGGGCGATGAAGGGACTTCGAATCTTCGCGGAACCAAGGGAGCCGCGGCTGCCATTGCACTCGGGAGTCTCACTCTCTCCCCCGAGCAGGTCTCATCGGAGATCCTTAAAAAACTGAAGTCTGTTGCAAAGGAGCGCCTCGGCACGGACGTCAACCGCGCTGTAATCACAGTACCGGCCTATTTCAACGACGCACAACGCACCGCCACAAAAAAAGCGGGGGAACTAGCCGGTTTTAGT
>Ga0118677_10003384_pt1 | contig 30269 bp, 36 predicted proteins | sample AliMusrvi5mmetaG_FD_86154 | JGI IMG/M metagenome (GOLD analysis project Ga0118677, IMG submission 86154) | reverse complement strand
AAAGTAATGTCCATGGCTCTTAAATGGCTTAAACGCCACGAACAATCCATATTAGGCAAAAAATGGTTGGGCGTATGAAAATAAATATCTTCATTATAATAACCCTCAAACAGATCATTAAAATGCTCTACATTCAACGTTAAGTCATAACGTCCCGAAAAGGCGACTAACTTTTTAAACAAATGCGGATAACGAAAGGTGATATTGGCGGCATGAAAAGCCCCCAAACTTAAGCCATGAGAGATCACACATTCATGTGGATTTTTGTTTTCCATAAAGGGCAAGACTTCGTTGAGTATATATTCTTCAAATTCCACATGACGACGAATGCGACCAGAAGGATGCGCCCAAGCGCAGTAAAAACTTTCAGCATCGATACTATCGACACAATAAAGCTGCAAATGACCTTGCTCTAACTTGTGCTTTAAAGCGTGTACTAAGCCTAACTTTTCGTACTCATAAAACCGTCCTAAACGTGAAGGAAAAACCAACACCTTGGCACCGGCATGGCCAAAAACCAGCAACTCCATATTCCGTCGTAAGCGCTCACTCCACCACTGATGATATTCGCGATTCATGAAATGTCCTGTCTGTTATTGACTAAATGAAGTAAAAAAAGCATCGAGCTCAAGCAGTAGTTCTTTCTCTTGCTGCGCCTGATTAGGATAACTGTGATGGCCGGCCTCAAGCAGGAATAAGTGTTTTTCGCAAGACAAGGCATTGTAGATGGCAAATTGCCCTGGAGGTGCTACGCAAGGATCAAAGCTTGCCAAGGCACAATGTATAGGCTGGATAATGCGTTTGGCAGCTATAGCGGCATCGTAATAACGTAATGTCTTAAGTGTCATTTTTTTATGCTGACAATAAAATTGCTGTACGCTGTGGGCGCTGCCATTACTAGGCAGTCTTATGCGCAAGGGCTGATGACCAAAGCTCGGAACATTAAAATGTGCTTTGCTAATCCGCGACTCATGCGCTAAAGCCAACGCACCTATACCGCCACCAAAACTGATACCCAGATAAGCCAAGTGGCCGGCCGTTTGTGGAAACAAGATCAATAGCACACTGACAGACAGCCACAGATCTTCAACGCAACCACCCAGTATATAAGTCTCCTTCTGATTAATATTATGTAATACATGCCAACAAGGATCAGCAGAAAAAGGCGGCTGGGTACTGAGGGCTAAACCACGAAAACAGGGGAACAATAATGCGGATTCTTTAAACGGCAAATGATAATCAGGTTCATCACGACCGCCATAACCGTGCCCGACAACAAAGCCTCGTTTAATCAGCCCAGAGGTTGGTACCAATAACCAAGCGTGAATAATAACGTTATCAGTCGAACTAAAACTCAGAATAAAGACACGCCAGCCGAATTTATTGTTATGGATAAGCTTAATGTGCGGTTTAGGAGTAAGGCTTAATGCTTTTTGATAACGTGACTGCCAAAAGCTATCAAAATCTTTGGGTTCTTTCGGTGTTGTAATCGCTAATAATTGGTTTAATGAATAACCGTAAGTAGGATCAAAATTATAGTCGGTTACAAGATCCATAAGCTCTTACTGTTAGTGTTGCCTTAATAAATTTAATTTATAACATAAAACTATAACAGGATTGTGTAAAACCCAAGGGCTTGTAAGACTTTTTTAAAATAGCTAAAGTATTTTACTTTGTACTTAACGGTAGGCAGTGACGCTCTGCGGAGTAACTCTGGAGCATGAGTATGCTTGCTGCCAGCTAAGCAATAGAAAATGTGCTTTCCAAATCGGATTTTTTTTCAAGAGGTAATGTAACGGTTAGATGAATTTGTCCGGCAAAGTCTTGCTCAATAATATGACCATTTACTTTTTTCAAAGCATACTCAAAAGACTGGAATTTATCATAATCTAATGTGAAATGTACTGTGGCCATTTCAATATAGATTTGCAATGTCGATGCTTCAATCACCTGTTTCGCCATCTGACCATAAGCTCGAGTAAGCCCACCAGCTCCCAGCTTTACTCCACCGAAATAACGAATGACTACTACTAATACATTAATAATATCCCTACCTTCAAGGTATTGAAAAATTGGCTTTCCTGCCGTACCAGTTGGCTCACCTGCATCATGAAATCGATAAATAATGCCAGTGTTTGTTTTGATACGATAAGCGAAAGCAATATGGTTTGCCTGTGGGTGTTCGGTATGTAGCGTTCTTAATAGCGGCAAAACTAAGTCAGCACTAGTACAAGGAATCATCACACTGATGAATTGTGATTTTTTTATCATGTCTTCGAAAGTACAAGATTCTGTAACGTAAAGCATGTTTGATTAATTCCGTTGAATTTTGAATGTCTGCGCTAAGACAATAACGAACTATCATAACTCTAGCAGCAGGTATTCAATGTATCAGATTAAACATACTAAGATTTGGTACTGCGCTGAACAGAGAGTTTAGTCTAGTATGTTGCTAGTTACTTTAGTAGATAACAATCTATAATGAGCCACTCTATTAATGAAAAATGATGATTTATATGACAGTTAAAATAAATAATTCTAGTGGTATGCCTAACCATACACATACTTTAATAATTGCCATTGGACTCCTTTTAGCTCAAGGCTTTTTTAGCGCTCAAGCTGCAGAGCCTGAAAAAAGTTACAGTAAAGCACCTATGGCCTCTTACAATTATGCAATGGATGATGCTCTGCTCGGCAATAGTTATGAAAAGCCAGTTTGGAACTTACACGACACCTTGCATTTGCCTGATTGGTTAACAGTAGGGCTAGAAAATCGTACTCGCTATGAATCATTAAGTGATAGTTTTAAAGCCAATCAGAAATCATCACCGGCACCAGGTGGCGATCAACAAATCGCCTTACAAACTGACCTTTGGGTACAAGCAAAGTTTGGTAAATTCCGCTTTGCGACTGAGTTTATGGATGCGCGTGCCTTGTCATCAGATTCAGGTACCAATAACACGCCTAATCCGCCCAATAACACCATGGTTGATACTTTAGATTTTACTCAGATCTATGCTTCATGGGCCGATCAAAATACCTTATTGAGTGGCTTAGGTATCGAAGTTAAAGCTGGTCGACAAACTATGGATTTAGGCAGTAGGCGTTTAGTGGCGAGACCGGTTTTTCGTAATACCGTTAATAACTTTACCGGCCTACGTATTAGAGTTTTAGATTATGGTCGCTGGCAATTAAATGCCTTCGGTACTATGCCGGTGCTACGATTTCCAAACTATAGCAAAACACCTAGTAATGGTGATCCTAATTTAGTAGCACCCAATGCCAACTTATTGGTTAATGGTGATCAGCAATGGGATCATGAAGATACCCATACTTGGTTTTCTGGCGGTATCTTAGAAGGTTATGATGTTGTTAAGAATGTTAATACCGAGTTAGCACTCTATAGCTTAAATGAGAGCGATAGTAATAATAACGCCACACGCAATCGACAATATTTAACACCGAACATACGCTTTTACAGCAAGCCAACCAAAGGTCGCTTTGACTTTGTCGCTGAAGGTATGGGGCAGTTCGGTACCGTACAATACGATACCTCACATGAAAATCTACAACAAAACCATCAAGCTTGGTCTAATCATCTTGAAGCCGGCTATAGCTTTGACCTACCTATGTCACCTCGCTTTCTAGTGGAATATGATTGGGCCAGTGGCAGTAAAAACTATACCAATCCTACTGGTACTGATGGTCGTTTTGACCCACTTTATGCTGCTTCGGATTTAGACTTTGGTTCCAGTGGCATTTATTCGGCTTTTCAACGTAGCAATATCAACTCACCTGGCGCTCGATTTAATTTCTCACCTAGAAAAGATATTACCGTATCCTTGCAACAACGGGCAATTTGGCTAGCCTCTGCGGGTGATTGCTGGGGTGGCACCTCATGTACATCAGGAACATTGCCAGGTTTAGTCGGCAATAGCAAAGGGACTAGTGGCGATTATGTCGGTGATCAAATAGGTGCATCTAGTCGTTACAACTTCAATAGCAGTTTAAATTTTGAAGCAGGTTGGTTTCATTTATTTAAAGGCCAGTTTGCTACTACGGCCGTTTCATCGGCAACGACGACACAAACTACAACCCCTAGTGGTGATACCAACTATTTCTATGTACAAAGCCAAGTTAGGTTTTAATCATAGCTCGAATTAATACATCGATAATTTACAGACTTAATGGTGCTAGCTAGTCAAAGTAGCACCATTAAACACAGTTAATCTAAACAGACTCTAATAGGAAGTTCATTTGTTTATACCTATGCTACTACGTATTTTCACTACTATTCTATTATTGGCTATCAGCTTTAGTTCTTATGCCGCGACAACCTTAGTCGCTGTTGCGGCTAACTTCAGTAAACCTATGAGCGAAATTGCCGTCGAATTTGAAAAAGCCACAGGACACAGCGCGAAGTTATCGTTAGGTTCGTCTGGAAAATTCGTCTCCCAAATTGAAAACGGTGGTCCCTTTGAAGTATTGTTATCCGCTGATGAAACAGGGCCACAAAAATTAACACAAGAAGGCTACGCTGTACCTAACAGCCAATTCACTTATGCCCTAGGTAAATTAGTCTTATGGTCAGCAACCACGGGCTATGTTGATGATCAAGGCACAGTGCTCAGCACTGGCAACTTTAAGCACATTGCTGTTGCCGATCCTAAGCTGGCACCTTATGGTGCAGCTGCTATGGAGGTATTAAAAAATAAAGGCTTACAGACTAAATTGCAGCCGATAATGGTCATGGGTGAAAATATTGCTCAAACCTATCAATTTGTTAGTACTGGCAATGCTGAATTAGGTTTCATAGCCTTATCTCAAGTCATAGATAACGGAAAAATTAACAAAGGTTCTGCATGGATGATACCTAATACTGATTATTCGCCTATAAAACAAGGCGCAGTACTCCTTAAATTGGGTGCAAACAATCCAGCCGCACTAGCCTTACTTGACTATTTAAAATCTGCTCCAGCCTTAGCTATTATTGAAAAATATGGCTATGACTTACCAAAATAACTCAGCTGCTCATACTAAGCACCAAATCACACATCAAAACAGGCTCTTGTTAAATCATGTTACTGGATTTCTCCCCTTACCAACTATTGTCCATTGCTCTAATATTTATCTGGACGGGCTTTGTACGCACTGGACTTGGTTTTGGCGGTGCGGCATTAGGATTACCCTTCATGTTATTCGTGCAGAATAACCCACTGTTATGGCTACCTATTATCAGCGTACATTTATTGTTCTTTTCAGGTTTAACACTGGCCAACCGCTTGCATAATGTGGATTGGCACTATTTGCGGCGCTCTTCGATTTATATTATTCCACCAGCCATCATCGGTGTGTTTGGCTTATTAAATCTGCCAACCTTATGGCTGAATAGTTTTATTTATTCGGTTACCCTATTTTATGGTCTCACTTGGCTATTCAATCGAGGCATTGAAAGTCGACATGTTTGGGCAGATAGAGGTTTACTTATTCTAGGGGGCTATATTGCGGGAATTTCTTTAACTGGCGCACCCTTAATGGTTGCTGTCTATATGAGAAATGTCAGTCGATACCAATTGCGAGACACTCTTTTTGTATTATGGTTCATCCTAGTCAGCATCAAAATGACAACCTTTATCGTCTTATCGGTTGATTTGCACTTTAAAGCAGCACTGGCACTTTTACCGATTGCAGCCATAGGACATGTACTGGGCTTGAAAGCGCATAACGCTATTATGCGTAATGATTTACTTTTTAAACGCTGTATTGGTGGTGGTTTAGTGGTTGTTAGCGTGTTGGGCTTAGGGTATTTATATAGCCAACAAATGTTAGTATCCCTCTAAAGAAACGTAAGATAAAAACGTAGTTTTGTTACTCTCAAAAAAATTGGTAATGATCATTTTTTCCGATAAACTCATTAAGAGCTCGCTGTGATTATATAGTCACTGAGTGATGTTTTAATTTAATTATTAGGAGGGGTATTTACTCATGTCGGATCCAGAAAACAAAGATGATGGAAGAACATCAAAAAATATAAAAATTTTACTATGCGTTATCGCTGGTGTAACACTATGGATCGTACTTCAATCATTAATTGGCGTACCCATGAAGATGTAAAAATTTAAGCATCATCAATCAATCAATTGATAGATTATTAAGAATCACCATAATTTTCTATTGGACATAAAAAAGCCCTACATTTTCATGTAGGGCTTTTTTGAATTCTCTACATATTAATTATTGGCAACTTAACATCAATAATAAAACGCTGAGTTATATTCAATTACTATTTAGTAGCTGGTGCTGCCGTTTTTGCACAATGCTTAACACATGATTTAGTTTTTTTGCCATGATGATGTTTAGGGCAGCTATGCGTTGCTAATGCTTTATGATCGCAATGTTTAGCACAGGCTTTAACATTTTTGCCGTGATGTTTTTTACAATGTTGGTAATCTGGTTTAGCAACTTCTAAAGCAGGCTCAGCCGCTACAACAGGCGCAGAAACCGGTGCTTCAGCAACAACAGGAGCAACAACTTCTTCAGCCAATGGTTTTTGTGCTTCACAACCAGCTAATGTAAATAATGCAAGCAAACTAGTAGTGATTAATAATTGTTTAATTTTCATAATATTTCTCATGGATAATAGACTATAGAGCGGTAATTCTAAGGCTGATCAGCGAATAATACAAATAAATTACCTTAAACGTTAGGATAAACACTGGTCGCTTTAGCCAATCGGTCATTAATCGCTCGCCACGTTTCCGTTTGCTGCGGCCGTTCTACCAAGATGATATCTAAATGTAGGCTATCCAGCTCTCTTAATGAGCTATATAAGACTCTGGCATAAGCTTCTGCCTGCTCAGGCATACGAATAATTACCCCTAAACTACTTTCATTGCCATGATCAGTATTGCTAGTCAACAATCCTATTCTTTTACCTTGTTTAATTAAATCAGCAATGATGGCTGACAAACTCGCTGTAGAACATAACAGCGCTGGTGTGATGGGTGCGTAGTGTACAGCCATCATGCCAGGCGCTCGAATCTGCATAGCATCAGCCTGTTCAGCTTGCGGTGTTAGCAATAATTCAGTTTGTAAAATAGCTTCAATTTGATCGCGAGTAATATGACCAGGCCGTAATAACTTAGGTTGAGAACCACTTAAATCAACAATCGTTGATTCAACGCCCACCTGACAAGCGCCACCGTCCAAGATCATATCGACAGCATCACCGAGTTCTTCTTGCACATGAATAGCATGAGTTGGACTAATTCTACAGAATCGATTAGCAGACGGCGCTGCAACCCCTCCACCAAAAGCTTGTAATAAACGTAAAGCAACGGGATGATCAGGTATACGTAAACCTACCGTATCTTGCCCGCCAGTTACTTCTAAGGGAACTTCCGGTCTTTTCTTTAAAATCAATGCCAAAGGCCCTGGCCAAAAATGTGCAGCCAGTTGCTGTGCTGCCTCTGGAACTGATAAGGCCCAAGCGTCAAGACTGGCTAAACAAGGAATATGTACAATAAGTGGATGATCTACGGGGCGGCCTTTGGCTAGAAATATACGCCGAACAGCGTCAGGATTAGAAGCATCAGCACCCAAGCCGTAAACAGTCTCGGTTGGAAAAGCAACCAAACGACCTTGTCTTAATAAATCGGCCGCCTGATCAATAGCGGCATCATTTGCAAAAATAGGCTTCATGTAAGCACATTAATTAAGGTGACGTTAATAATTCGTCACAGAAAGAGTATTCAAGGTATATCCAGCGTTATCCCAGTTTAAAGCCGACAATAAAACCACCGACCCCACTACCACCTTGAATATTAGATAATCGTTCTTTTAAAAATGCTAAGGCCTGCTTTACTGACTCCATAAAATGACCACCCACCTCTTGTAAATTTAGGTCGTTTAAGCCTTTAAAGCCAAAATGTTGGCTAATAAACAGCAACACCACACCTGCACCAAGCACAAACAAGGCTGTTTTCAACATTTTTTTAGCGAAGAAACCTACCGCTAAGCCAATAACAAAAGGCTCAGCAATATTACCAACAAGGAAGTCCTGATTAAGAACATCAGCTAAGGGAGCAGTATCAACGGGATTATTATTCATAATGACACATTAAAAAAATTTCCTCATAGTAACAGAGAAATCATGTTCATCATAGATGACGACTTAGCTAACAAAACAGACACTGATGAGATTAATTTAGGAAACACATAAAACATCATTTCAACATGGACTGCGAAAATCCAAAGCAAGAGGATGTAATGATCGAGTAGATAGTAGTTATGAATAGATTCTTAGAGATAACAAATACAGATTATGGGTAATGATAAAACCGGGCATTAAGATAACGACTAACCTCCTTAATATCAGCCTTAGTCCACTCAAGACCCGAAGCATGCTGCCAAAATTCCACTTCAGCAATTAAGCCCTTCCAGTTACTGGCAATTTTCTTATCTCGCCAATGTATCTGCTGGGTATGGCACAGATTGCAATGATTTTCATAAAGCAGCGCAGCACGAGACAGTTCATGGTTTGTGCTACGCTGAGCAAAAGCAGGATTAACGCATAACATAAAGATCATCAAAATAAACCCATATAAAATGGTTATATTTTTCATTACGGCTTAACAATTAATTCAGTTGATTATTGATCGGTTGGTCATCATTCAAGGCATACCAACCCACAGTGATTCTATACACTAGCCAGCCCACTACAGAAATGAGTATAAATACCCCGATACCCATACCAAAAGTAACGCCAGAAATTGCAAATCCAGCCAAGGTTATCCACGTAGTTTTGATTTGCCAGTTGAAATGAGATTCCAACCATGTGCCTTGCACCTCATTGCGTTTAATAAAGTTAAGCGCTACGCCCACCAGTAAGGGCAAACCAGCAAGCATAAAAGTTAATGCCTGACACAAATAAATAACGGCTGTAAGCAGTTTTAATGTGCGTAATTTATCAGTCGCTATTTGTTCATCAGAGATATCATTCATAAAAAACCTATAGGTTAACTATCTTATTAATTAAATGGGTAATACTTTGTGCCAAAGATAGCAATTTAATCAATGTTGTTTAAAGCGGAGAACTTACTCCGTTTTTAGTAAAAAAAACGGGCAGATTAGTCCACCCGTTTCTTATCAGCTATTAATATTATTTACTACCCGCTTTAATGTGCTCTACAGCTTCTTCAGCTGATTTAGTCGCGTCATCCACATGCCCTAAATTGCCCTCATCAATTGCTTTTTGCAATGATGCTGAAGCAGCATCTAAATGATTTTTTGATGCCCCTTTAGCGACTATAGATCCAGCGAGCGTATGATCCAAAGCCTTTTTTGCATGTGTAACCAAAATCGGAGCGTGCCCAGCTTTACCATGAACTACCGCCGCATCAGCATGTACCAGTGCTTTTTCTGTATGTTCATCGGCGAAAACTGTAGTACTCAAACACAATAACAAACCTGCAAATAGCGCTGCTAATTTTTTCATTTTTCTACCCTTAATTTAGAATATTGATGTTGTCGATGTCACCCCCTCAGAAATCATTTCTACTCTACTTAATAGTAGCAGAGCTTAAGTCTTGATTTTGAGTTAAGACTATCTAATTGCGTCCCTACTGCAAGCTTAGTAAACATGTAACTCAATCAATCATATTCACAAAAGTCATAGCGAAGGGAGCAGTTAATATATAAACAACAATCCATTAATAAATCTATTCGTAGAACTACGTAGACCAGAACAAAAACGCCTTATCTAACTGTTTATAAATGTATTTTTATCTTTTTGTAAAATCTAAGGCTATATAATATTTAGAACGTTAACAACTGTTGCGATTTAGCTAGACTGCCAATATTCTCATTATCGCTACCTACATCTAAAAGATCATTTATTCGCCTTGTTTTTTTATAGGCTTTTAGTAACTGCCTGCAATAAGGTAAAATGCTGACGACCTCTTTACAGATCACTCTAACCCCTACACAAAAGGACTAATATCATGAAAAAAACCTTGTTTCTGATTGCCTCGTTGCTAGTTACTGGCAGCGCTTTCGCAACCACTGATCATTATGTGCTACGTGATGGTAATCATGTTCAACATTTAAGAGTCACTAACCTGAATAATGAAACGACGGTTAGCGCTGATGTCAATTTTGAACCTAATGCTAACGAAGCTGGCAGTAAAGCTTGTTCTGGCGAAGTTTTTGGAGAAGCTAAAGCACTCTCTGCGACTGAATTAGTCCTGAAAAAACATTCTCCAGGCGAAGCAACTTATTGCGAATTAAAAATCCATTTGAGTGCTGATGGCGCAAAAATCGAACAATCAAAAGACTGTGATAATTTTGCTGCAGGTATCTGCCGTTTCTCTAGCGACGATAAAGAATTAGTCAAAGTAAAATAAAGCTACGACTGTGGCACGTACACCGTGCCACTATTGATGTCGATCTAACTTGCGATAACTAATCGCTTCACTCAAATGCTTAATGTCAATATGCTCTGAGCCCGCCAAATCGGCAATGGTCAGTGCCACTTTTAAGATACGATGATAAGCCCGATGTGATAAACCAAATTTATCCATCGCTTGCTCTAACAACTGATGACTTTGCTCCGATAAAATACACAACTGCTTCACTTCTTTTGCAGTGAGTGCCGAATTCGCTTTACCGCTACGCGCTAGGGCAATATTACGCGCAGCAATCACTCTTGCTCTGATAGTTGCACTGGTTTCTTCCCCCCCTGCCACACCTTTACGCAACACTTCATGAGAAATTCTAGGTACTTCCAAGTGCATATCAATACGATCTAATAAAGGTCCAGACACTCTTGCGCGATAACGCTGCACCTGCTCAGACGTACAATGACAACGGCCAGAAGCATCGCCTAAATAACCACAGGGACATGGATTCATGGCGGCAACAAGTTGAAACCTCGCCGGGAAGTCAACTTGCCTAGCAGCACGGGAAATAGTGATATGTCCAGTTTCTAAGGGTTCACGTAAGACTTCCAAAACTTTTCTATCAAACTCGGGCAGCTCATCCAGAAATAAAGCGCCATTATGAGCCAGAGATATTTCACCCGGCCGTGGATTACTGCCACCACCCACCATAGCCGCTGCCGATGCCGTATGATGCGGCGCTCGATATGGAGGCTTTAACCAATTAGCGACATCAAGGCCTTGATCACTGATTGAAGCGATAGCCGCACTCTCTTGAGCTTGCTCTTCGGTTAATAACGGTAAAATAGAAGATAGTCTTGCCGCCAGCATGGACTTACCTGTACCGGGCGGACCTAGCATAATGACATTATGCGCACCGGCAGCGGCAATTTCAAAAGCTCTTTTAACATGATACTGACCATGTACATCAGAAAAATCAATCTTACTGATAATCTCAGTTGCCTTAGGTTGTTGAAATTCACTTTGAATCAGCGTTTGACCACTTAAATGTGCACAGACTTCTAACAGATGACCCGCCGGTATAATTTCAATACCTTTGACCAAGGCGGCTTCTGCGGTATTTTCTTTAGGTAAGATTAATTTTCTTTGTTGATTTCTAACTTGAATGGCAATAGGCAGTACACCATTAATAGGCCGTAACTCACCGCCTAAAGACAGTTCACCGACGCACTCATACTCATTAAGGTTAGCCATAGGGATTTGGCCAGAGGCGGCTAAAACCCCTAAAGCAATGGCTAAATCAAAGCGCCCGCCTTCTTTGGGTAAATCCGCTGGTGCTAGATTGACGGTAATGCGCTGGGCTGGAAATTCAAAGCGAGAATTTAATATCGCGCCTCGAACTCTATCCTTACTTTCTTTTACCGCTGTCTCGGGTAATCCGACGATATTAAGTGCCGGCAAGCCATTCGCGACATGAACCTCAACCGTTACCAGCGGAGCATTAATGCCGGAACGGCCTCGACTATAGATAACGGCTAAACCCATACCTAAATCGTATCGAGTTAACGGTTATAAATCGGCTTTATCTAAAACAGATTGCTCTATTTCGGCAACACGTTTTTCTAGGCTTTCTAAATTTGAACGGGTTTTAGCTAAAACCAACTTTTGCACTTCAAACTCTTCACGCGTCACCAAATCTAATTTGGACAAAGTGCCTTGCAACACAGCTCGGAAAGTTTTTTCCAAATCGTCTTTTAAATTATTCAGACCAGGAGGAATAACGCCCGCTAAACGGCTGGCGATGTCATCTATAGACTTAGGATCAAACATTAAAATAATCTCATCTTATTAAAGGGTTATTGCTAGGGTTATAAACTATCACAATCCAGGTTTAGAGGCAACGCAGTTAAGTTGAGCTTGTTATTTAATCAGCTGTTTTATTCCAGATATTCACCCAATAAAAAAGCAAAAAATAACTTCGTAATTTTGCATACACTCAAAATAAATCCAATAAACAGTATTACTACGTATATTTTTAAAAATATTATTGTGTAATACTTTCAAAAAAGAGCAGTTTATTGACTAGAGGCAATGAGTCGTTGGATTAAATAAAGTGGACGACCTGCTAAAGCTATATCAAGACTAAAGTAGCTATAGCAGGACGTGTTAAACATATAGCAGACCTTAAAGTAGCTACTGCAAGACCTGCTAAAGCCATCTCAAGGCTAAAGTAGCTATAGCAGGACGTGTTAAACATATAGCAGACCTTAAAGCAGCTACTGCAAGACCAGCTAAAGCCATCTCAAGGCTAAAGTAGCTATAGCAGGGCGTGTTAAACATATAGCAGACCTTAAAGTAGCTACTGCAAGACCTGCTAAAGCCATCTCAAGGCTAAAGTAGCTATAGCAGGACGTGTTAAACATGTAGCAGACCTTAAAGTAGCTACTGCAAGACCGACTAAAAATTTAGCAGACCCGATAGTACCTATTACACGACTTTCACAACCTAGCTTTACCGAATACAACCAAGAACAGACCTTTTTAAACTTAAGCTAAACTCAGAGATTACTATCATGAAAATCATCCAAACTAAACTAGACTTTATTCAATTTTCACCGATTGTAAAAGTAGGTTTTTACCGTAACATCATTGTTAAATTGACGGGCAACCCGCACTTTCCAACACCTGATGTGTCATTGCTCGAAGCCAGCGCAGCTGTTGATGCTTTAGAAAATGCCATCATGGCCGCCAGTGATGGCGGACGCACCCTTATTTCGGAAATGCACGATCAAGAAAAACTGACCGACGCTTTGTTTCGCAGCTTAGCTGCTTATGTAGACAGAATCGCTGCCGGTGATGAATCAACGATATTAAGCAGTGGCTTTCATGAATCCAAGCAACCCACTTATACGCCCAAAGCCATTATATCCCTCTTTAATGGTACTCATTCAGGCTCACTGATAATCAAAGGCAAAGCAAATCCTAGAGCCGGCGCTTATCATTTACAAATGGCTAAAGGTACACTGCCTCTAACAGAAGAGGGCTGGGTATTATGCGGTGTAAGTACGCGTGCTGATTTTGAATTAAGTGGTCTTGATGTGATGTGTGTCTATTATTTTCGCATAGCGGCCATCACGCCAGAGGGTCTCACTGACTATAGTGAGCCTGTTTCTATAATAGTGACTTAATAAAATCCCAGAGAAGACTAACCCCAGCTTGGCGAAGATCCAGATAGGAATATCGCCGAGCTAAGGCTCAGCGCTACCATCAAGCCTCTTTAATTTTAAAGCTATGAACCCAGACCAAACTCTCTGCTTTCCATTCCATGCCGGCATGCATTCTTAAGATGATATCTTTATACATATCCAAACTTGGATAGCCTTCTGATTGCGCGTGTTCATCGGTCATGTCGCCTAAACTTTGACGCTCTAAGCTCGTTACTTCAAAAATGACGCCTTCTAGGTCAAAGACTTCACCGGGAAAACCATAGATACCATCACGGCGCTGTTGAGTTTTTGTGCCGGCTTTTGCAGCAGCGACTAATTTAGGATGTGTAACTAAACGTTCTATTGAACACGTTCTTTCAGGATAGGTTGTCATAACGGATACCGGCTAGATTTTAAAGCGGCTATTGTACACCCGCATACCAGTAGTTCCCTAAAGCCAAAAGCACTAACTTATTTAGGCTTAAAGCCTCAAGTAGCTGCATAGCTCCTTTATTTGTAGAGAGGGGTTAGGTGAGATTTTATCTTAACGCAAAAATCGTCCACCACTAATATCAATCATAGCGCCATTAATATGAGAAGACATATCGCTAGCTAAAAAATGTACACTGCTGGCGACTTCTTCAGCATAGGTGTTTCGCCCTAAGGGTGTTTGCTTACGGTAGTTTTCCATCATTTCTGGGGTGGAATGAATCTCATGATGTTGGGTTTCTACCGTGCCCGGCATCACAGAATTGGTACGAACATAAGGCGCTAATTCTTTGGCTAAGGTATGAGTAAACACCATCAAACCACCTTTTGCCGCCGCATAAGCACCACCACCATTAGCGCCACCGGTTTGTACGGAAAGTGACAGTATATTAACGATACGACCACTGCCGCTGGCACGTAGATGCGGAATAGCACGTTTAGTCACTAAAAAGGCACTGGTCAAATTAATATCTAAGGATTTATTCCAGTTTTCTAAGGTGCAATCTTCTATCTTGGCACGTTTAATTAAGCCGCCACTATTATTAACGACGATATCCAAACGACCTGTAGCCTCGACTAACTGATCAACCATAGCGTTAGCGGCACTTTCTTTAGTTAAGTCGGCGGGTAAAAGCACGACCTTAATATCTAAAGCCCTTAATTCCTCAAGGAGTTGATGTGCACTATTTTCACTAGAATAATAATGTAAGCCTATGGTTGCACCAGCTTTGCCTAAAGCCAATGCCACTGCGCGACCTATACCGACACCCGCACCGCTAATCAGGGCTACTTTACCGCTTAGATTTAATGACTGTTCGGGTATCATGTCAAACTCCTCAATGTGGCTTTATAGTTGTTTAACTTTTGCTAAGATTTCTTCTGCATGGCCTTCATGATTAACGCCATAAGCGACTTCAGTCAAAACGCCTTGTTTATTAATGATGAAAGTTGATCGTAAAATGGCCATACTTTTAACGCCATTTCTGTCTTTTTCTCGCCAAACATCATAGCTTTCACAAAGCTCGCCCTCAGTATCGGCTAACAACATCACTTTGAGTTCATATTTATTAATGAAATCAACATGGCTTTCACAAGAATCTTTGCTGACACCGATCACGACAGTATCGTATTGGTTAAATTCTTTGGCGAGTCGAGTAAAGTCATTAGCTTCGATTGTGCAGCCTGGGGTATCGTCTTTAGGATAAAAATATAAGACGATGTTTTTCTTATTGGTAAAGTCCGATAAATTAACCAACTGATTACGTTGGTCTTTTACACTAAACTGCGGAGCTAACTGCTGAATTTCTAACATGTGAATCACCTTTTTAATGAGTAACCAATTGATATTTATTTGGAAAATATTTTAGCGGTCATCATAATCAGCTATCCGCGTAAAGTCCAGAATAGTATTTTTTCTTCATGAAAAACTTAAAGCAGCCTATATCTGCTATGGACTTCACTTGATTCCAGTTAAGCTCTGTCTGCCGAAATTGCATAAAATGACGATGAACTAGGTCACTCTATTGCAGAATCTTTTTCTGGAATGCCTTAGTGCTATCAACGAAGACTTGTTGATTAAATAGCGCAGTGAGTAGACTGCTTTGAAAGACTAAACCAACAAATCGCTGTTCATCATCGACTATAGGGACATGGTGGTGACCTTCATTAACCACCAGCGGCACCAACTCGGCTATATGCGTATCAGCAGATAGCGTCTTAACTTTTCGAGTCATGATATGCCCCATTACTTCGGGCTTTTGAGTGGTTACATCTAGGCTGGGTTTAATAAACCACAACCACTTTTCTTGGAAGCTATGGTAAGGCGTTAGCTTAATATGCTTTAAAAAATCATAATGGGTGACAATCCCAATGACCCGCTTTGATTTATCTAACACCGGCAACACTTTCAAATGATGTTCATGCATCAATGTCCACGCCCACTCTACTTCAGTGGCATATTCGACGGTGATAATATTGCGCTGCATAATATCGCAGCATGTTTTTATATCAGCATTTTTTTGAAAGGACAGCAAGTGTAACTGTGTTAAAAGCTGACATAAATCATCTGGGCCAATATCCAAAAACTTATCAAAGCGCTGGATGACTTGTTCTATATCTCCTTTATTAATACTCAGCAAATGGCCTTGTTGATCATTTTGATTCGTTATATGTACTGGGCTCGGTGTTTTTGCAAGCTGAATACGCAGCAAAATTAGACGATTGACCAACAGTGCGATTGTCAACATAATGACTACGTTAACGCCAACTGGCATCAACAAAAAGCTAAAATCGGGTAGATCAGCATTTACGGTATTATGTAAGGAGGCTAATGCTGTGGCAGCGCCTGGAGGATGCAAGCATCGTAGCAATAGCATCAACAACACTGAAAGCCCTACCGCTAAAGCAGATGCCCTTACAAAATCAGTTTCATAATGCGCTACATAAATACCGACTAACGCTGATATCATCTGACCGGCAGCAAAAGGCCAGGGTTTAGCCATCGTACTACTGGGCACCACAAATAAAAGCACCGCTGAAGCACCCATTGAGGCGACTAAAATCCCAGTGTTTTCAAAGGCGTATAGTTGAGTAATTGTCGCTGTCAAAAAAATAGCGATTAGACATGCCACTGCAGCATAGGCTTTTTGAATAAATGTTAACTGATTAGACGCTATCGTAAAGTTGTGGAAAAAGGTCATCAGTTAGCTCTCATTAATAAACACCTCGATTTACTTTGCTGAGGCTGTTCCTACATGAAAGGCATCGGCATAAATATTTTGAATCGCCGCACCCTTTAAAAAAGCCTGTCTTTTTGCTTGATGAACCATATCAGGATGGCCACATAAATAAATGCGCCAGTCCTTTAAACTAGGTATGGTCGACATCGCCACATCATGAGCACGTCCCTTAGCAAAACCGTTAGCTAAAGTATCACTAGATAAGCATGGAGTATAATTAAAATTTTGATATTGCTGAGTTAGTTGCTGCATTTCTTCGATCAAATACAGCCCCTCTATTTCTCGACTACCATGAAATAAATGGATATCACCTCGGTGACCTTGATGCAGTGCTTCACTGATAATACCGAGTAATGGAGCAAGACCACTGCCTGTACCTATTAACATTAGATTTTGATCGAGTTGGTTAGGCAGATAATAACAAAGTCCCTGTGGATCTGAGATATCAAGAGTATCGCCTACCGCAAGCTCCTGATAAGCCCATTCACTAAATAGCCCATCCTTAAGTTTTCGAATATGGAACGTTACGCTATCAGGATTTAGTAAATGATTGTTTGCAATTGAATAGCTGCGTTGTAATCCGTCATAACGTTTTAAATTAACAAACTGTCCTGCATAATAATCCAAAGGCGTACTGCACTTTAGGGTTAATAATAGTATGTCTGAATTTAAGAGCTTTTTATCAATAACCGTTGATTCTGTAAAAAAATCTTTTGGCGTATTTAAACTGATAGTCATGTCTTGTTCGGGATAACATAAACAAGCTAGAAAATAATTTTGATGCTGTAAAACATCGGTTAGTCCATTTTGTGAAGCAGCAGGTGGAGCATTATCTAGGCTACGAATCATACAGCTTTGACAAACACCTCTCCTACAATTATTGGGAATGTCAATATTGTCACGTAATAGCGCATCCAGAATCGACTCATCCTCCTGACACACTATTTCACGATCATTTAACTTAATTGTTTTTAACGACATTCCCATAACCTTTATTTAGCGACCTAATACATCATTGCGAGTACTTTCGCCAATAGCTGCGACTTGCGCGATAAGTGCCTGTGGCACATTAAGTTCAACCAAGGTTGCGCCCAGATTTTCTATAACTGCATCAAAATGGCTATCATCTAAACCTAATTTAACTAAATGAGCATGACCTTTACGCATGTCTTCACCGGTATAGTTATGTGGACCACCAAATGCCATTGTTAAAAAAGCTTTTTGTTTTGCAGCTTGCTGAGCCATATTAACGCCATCAAAAAATCGATTAATTCGATGATCAGTTAATACTTTTCGATAAAAAATATCAACGGCTGCATTAACTGCTGCTTCGCCGCCAATTTGTTCATAAAGTGTAGTTGTTTCAGTCATGTTTTTCTCGATGTTTTAAAAGGCTATTGAACCACCATATTTAGTGGATATAAGATGTATTTTAAATACATCTTTAAAGCATTCTAAATTCCTATAAAATACATGTCAAATACATTTTATATATAGGGGCATTATGCAACTCACCCTTCACACTGATTACGCTTTAAGAGTTTTAATTTATTTAGCGATGCATCCAAATCAACGCGTAACGATTACTGAGCTATCAACCTTTTTTAATATATCCCGCAACCATTTAGTTAAAGTAGTTCACAACCTCGGCTTGAAAGGCTTTATTCAATCCGTTCGTGGCAAGAATGGTGGCTTATATTTATCTAGGTCAGCAGACCAAATTCGCGTTGGAGAGGTAGTTAGGCAAATGGAGGCCAATTTCCATATCGTCGAATGCTTTAATCCGCAAAAACAAGGCGTATGCCCGATACAAGGAAAATGTAAATTAACCTCATTACTGTGTCGTGCAAAAGAACAATTTCTAAAAGAGTTAGATGGCACGCTATTAAGCGAAGTTTTACTTAATAAATGAAGCGCTATTACTATTCAAAAAGAAATGGGAGATAGATAGCTCTTTTCCAAATCTTAGAGCAACATATTCAGTGATATTAAAATTAAATGGCACTTTTGCGTTTATTTTAGGTCAAGGTCTACAGCAATAAATATTATCAAAGATTATGGAGAAACTTATATGAAAGATCGTTCAATCGAAAGGCCATCAGATTGTGCTTACCAGAACCAATGGATTTCGGAAGCGGCTTATTATAAAGCGCTAAATAGAAACTTTGAATCAGGTTTTGAACTCGATGACTGGCTTTTTGCCGAACATGACTTTCTTAACATGTTGATTGCACGCTATCTCATTATTAGTGATGAAGATGGCGGAATGAGTATTAAAGGTCTGCGCCGTTTGGCAAAATCGGTAGGCGTTCAAAGTCCAGAAATCTTTACCAACAATAATGAGTTGATTCGTGCTATTGAAATAATTATGCATCATGAACCTTGTTTCAAAAGTCATTTATCCAGTCATTGTAATCATAACGAACCTTGTTTATGGCGATCAGAATGCAAGAAAATGATTGCTCAGTGGCATAACTAAGGCTTTATTATTACCGCCAATAGGCTATTGGCAGATTACTCAGTCGTATTAGCAATAATTTTATGTATCCGTTTAGAGCTTATTACGATGATAATTAAAATAAAAGGTATAGATAAACCTTCTACGAGCTCCGGCTTTATCTTCCAACCTAAGGCATGCAAGGTCTCGGCTACTTTACCGGCAAGACTGGCGGCATAATAGGTAATCGCAACCATAGAAATACCTTCAACCATTTGTTGCATTCTCAATTGCATTTTTGCACGTAAAGCCATTGAGGTTAACAAGCTTTGATTTTGACGCTCAATAATAATATCAACACGTGTGCGTAATAACTGACTGGCATTACTAACTCGCTCCGATAATAAAGTGAAGCGGTAAGAGAGCGATTCACAGGTATTAATGGCAGGCTCAAGTCGACGTTTAATAAACTCACCTATCGTCTGTATACCTTGAATTCGCACTTCTCGTAAATCGGTAACACGCTGTTCAACAAGTTGATAATAAGCACTAGCCGCAGCAAAGCGAAAGTGATTACTAGAGATATGATTTTCAACTTCAGCCGCTAAAGTAGTTAATTCATCCAGCAATTCAGCATCATTATGGTCAGGTCGTGTCATTGCATTGGTAATGGTATAGAGCTGACGATCTGATTTATTTAAAGCGGGGTTTAGTTTGCGTGCCACAGGAAAAGCCATTAAAGCCATCACCCGATAAACTTCAATTTCAAATAAGCGTTGCAATAAGCGCCCTGCTTGCTCTGTACGCAAGGCATGATTAATAATGAAGAAACGACTAAAGCCATCAACATGAATACGAAAATCTGTAAATACCGAGGCCGCTCCGCCCGTTACTTTAGAGCCAATAATGGGGTTTCCAGCAAAATAACGCGATAATGAAGCTAAATCGACATCCTCTTCTTGATAATTAATATCTGCAGGTGAAGCTACGATGGCATGAGTAGCCACTATTACTTGTCCTGTTAATTGTGCCAGCCAATCTACTGGGACTTTTTTTAACGCGGAGTCGGCAAAAGGGTCTTCTGGTGTATCGTGTACGTAAAAACTATAGGTACTGAACTCACCATGTTGTTCCCAACGTATCTGAAAAGAAGTTAAGTTGGCGCTGAAGTGATCTGCATCTTTTTCAGGTGGCGTAACGCCAAATCTTTCACAAAGTGAAATTAAGTGCTGACGCTCTTGAAGCTTTTCATCGTTAGAAAGCAATAAAGCTAGATGACTAGCTCTAACTGGCAAATTAAGATTGAACGGTGCTCTGGCATGAACTTCATTATGAAGTACAAAACGTTGTGGATGATTTTTAGGGATAGGAAATAAAGTATTCACTGGTGTTTTTATCAGCTTAATTAAGATCGCTATAATTTAACTTAAAAACAGTAAGCTAGCTTGACTAAATGCACCTATATAAACTTTACATAATCAATTGACTATGACGCATTTCTTTTAGCACTATTTTGGGACCAAGTATCAACTAAAACTTATGCACCAAACTGTATATAATATTGTCAGTGTAACTGATGCTGGCCTGGTAATGAGCACCTATATTAATCCGACTAACGCTAGACCAATCGCCGTATTTGATTCGGGTGTGGGAGGTATTTCAGTTTTAAAGCATATCCACCGTCTATTACCCAACGAACATCTGCTTTATGTAGCCGATAGCATCCACGCCCCTTATGGCAATAAAAGCGCAACCGAAATTCAAGCTCGGTGTTTTGCAATCGCTGAATTTTTAATTGCTAAGGACGCCAAAGCATTAGTCGTGGCTTGCAATACCGCCACCGCTGCCGCTATTGATCAAATGCGGACTAAATACCGATTACCCATCATTGGCATGGAACCGGCGATTAAACCTGCGGCAGCAGCCAGTAGATCAGGTATTATCGGCGTTCTAGCCACCACAGGCACACTTCAAAGTGCGCAGTTTGCAGCATTGTTAGAAAGTTATGGTCGTAATGTAAAAGTGGTGACGCAAGCTTGTGTTGGGCTAGTGGAATGCGTAGAGCGTGGCGAATTGAGTCATGACAGCACGCGTGCATTGGTTAAGCACTATTGTCAGCCTTTATTAGATGAGGGTGCTGATAGCATCGTGCTTGGCTGCACGCATTACCCCTTTTTAAAACCACTAATTCAGGAGGCGGTAGGTGACGGTGTTGTCCTGATTGATACTGGCGCCGCAGTAGCCAATCAGTTGAAAAGCCGATTGTTTGAACAAGGCTTGTTGGCGGCCAGCAATCAAATGGCCAGCGTCAACTTTTGGAGCAATAGTGTCAGTGCTAATCCCGAAAAAGTGATCACTCAGTTATGGGATGAGTCTGTTAAAGTGGCCAATTTTTAGCCTCTCCCATCTTGAAAATACTAATGATGTTTCACGGCCTATTGAAATAGGTACCAGACGAAAAATAATTTACCTAAGGTTAAAACAAGCCCAACTGCAACTGTGCAACCTCTGACATCATTTCTCGTGACCAAGGCGGATCAAGTACCACTTCAACATCAACACTGCTAACGCCCGGCAATGCACGTATACATTTCTCTACATCGCCTTGGATAACGGGACCCATACCGCAACCTGGTGCAGTCAGCGTCATCATGACATGAACGGCATTACTATGCTCATCTATCTCTTTTACATTGCAGTAATAAACAAGGCCAAGATCGACAATATTGACCGGTATTTCTGGGTCATAAACCGTTTTCATGACTTCCCAGCAGTTTTTTTCAACAGCTTCAGCACTGGTTTCAGATACCAAGGTATGCAATTGATGCGATTCCATCCCTAAGGCATCGGCATCAGCACCCGCAATACGCACCATATGACCGTATTCAGTTATAACCGTATAATTATTGCCCAGAGACTGATGCAAAGTTACCAATGCACCTTTGCTTAAAGTGTCGGGAGTACCGTCAGGAATGGTAATAATGTTGACATCCCTAGTTAAAACTAAGCTTTCTCGTTCGGCCATAATAATAAGTTATAAGTGAAAGGTGCGGGCATCAATGGTTTGGCCATTTATAGCTAGGCTTTGAGTACCGAATAAATATAAATAAGCCGGAGCTAGTGATTCTAATGTGGGTAATTTACTTTTGTCTTCTGCAGGATAAGCACGTTTTCTTAAAGGTGAATCTACCGCACCCGGTATAAGAATATTGGCCCTAATTGAACCTGCAGAATCCAATTCATCTGCTAATATTTTTACAAAACCTTCTAAGGCTATTTTCGAAACGCCATAAGCACCTAAATAAGCATGAGGTATTCTTGCAGCACTATCAGAGGTGAAAACAATTGAAGCCTGTGGACTTTTTTGCAATACCGGTAGCAATACACGGGTTAATAAAAACGGTGCGTTTAAATTAACATTTAAAGTGTGACCCCACTCTTTAGTGCTAAATTGAGAAATCGGCGTAAATGAACTAAACTCAACAGCGGAATGTAATAAGCCCTGCAAAGAACCATATTCTTCAGCAATTTTATCGGCTAATTCTTGATAGTCATTTTCATTAGCGCCAGCCAGATCAAAGGGATAAATAATCGGCTCGGGCGCACCGACAGCTAAAATAGCATCATAAACGGCTTCTAACTTGGCGATATTTTTATCTAGCAAAATGATATGCGCACCATTTTTAGCCAATGTTAACGCAGCGGTCTTACCCAGACCACCACCTGCACCCGTAATTAAAATAACGTTATCTTTTAAAGGCATCATCGTCATCTTTATTCAGGTCGTTTAAAGGCTGCAATATAATTAACACCCACATCTTTACCCAATCTAAAGCGCTTATCAAAAGGACTATATTCAATACCAATCATAGCCTGTAGATCAAGACCTGCTGCACGCGCCGAACTACTCAGTTCAGAGGGTTTAATAAAGGTTTTATAATCATGCGTGCCTTTAGGGAGCATACGTAACAAATATTCTGCCGCGACAATGGCCATTAAATACGCTTTAGGCTGCCTGTTTAGTGTAGAGAAAAACACCATACCGCCCGGCTTTACCAACGTAGCACAAGCCGCAATGATAGATCCCGGATCAGGCACATGCTCTAACATTTCCATACATGTAACATGATCAAAACTACTAGGCTGTTGTTGCGCTAAGGTTTCAACACTGATTTTTTGATAATGCGCATTAACACCTGATTCTAGGCTATGTAAATCAGCAATATCGATGAGCTCAGCACTAAGATCTATGCCTAAGGCATCGGCACCATGTCTTGCCAAGCCTTCAGTCAAAATACCACCACCACAACCGACATCAACAAATCGTTTGCCAGAAATCTCTGCATAACGTTCAATGAACTCTAGGCGCAGTGGATTGATATCATGCAAGGTTTTAAATTCGCCTTGAGTATCCCACCAAAGTTCGGCCATAGAACCAAACTTATTAATTTCGTGTAGATGAACGTTTTCTGTTGCTGTCATTATGCTTAACCGTTTTGTAAGTGTATAGTTTACTATATTAGTTGGTTATTCGTCATCTGTTACACTAACGAAAGTTGATTTTTACTTTGTAAGGCGAACAGAGCAAGCCTGTTCACCAGAATAGTTACAAGTGAGACTCTAGTGGTAACTGCTCTAAGGCCTGAATTTTTTCCTCTAGGAGTTTTACTTTCTTAAGTAGTTCTGGCAATTTACTTAAAGCAATTTGCTCCTTATAGGCGGTCTTTTTATCCTTTGCTGGACTACCAAAAACCTGAGCACCTGCTTTGACATCCCCCGCTACACCCGAACGCGCCATCACTACGGCACCTGTACCAATGTTGATATGATCGGCAATTCCTGAACTGCCTGCCAAAATAGCGTAGTCATCAATTTGACAAGAACCCGATACGCCGGTTAAGCCGCACATAATGACGTGCTTGCCAATTTTATTATTGTGGCCAATCTGCACTAGATTATCGATCTTGCTACCTGCGCCTATGACAGTGCTACCTAAGGCACCTCTGTCTACGCAAGTATTAGCGCCTATTTCGACATTATCATTAATAACAACATTACCGACTTGGGGCACCTTAACATGCTGATGATTTCTAAATTTATAACCAAAGCCATCTGCACCAATAATGGCACCTGAATGAATGATGACATTATTGCCTAACACCACATCATCATAGATTACCGCATAAGGATAAATTCGACAGTTTTCGCCTATGCTGACGTTTTTCCCTAGATAAGCACCTGCTAGTATCACGCTACCTTTACCTAGCTTAACGTTTTCACCGATGACAGCATAAGGTCCTATATAAACTTCTTCAGCCACACTAACATTAGCGCCAAGTATCGCTTGCGGGGCAATTTGCGCTTGATAGGTCGTAGCAGGATGCAAGAATTGAGTGGCCTTGATGAAACTCATCTCAGGATCTGCACAAACCAGTAAAGCTAGGCTTTCAGGGATATTGTCTACGACAAAGCTTTCAGCAATAAAACAAGCCGAAGCACTGGAGTTTTGAATATGTTTCGTATACTTGCTATTGGTTAATTGGGTAACCTGACCTATTTGTGCTGAAGTAATATCGGCAGCAGAATCAATCATACTTAAACTATTTCCACCTACAATCTGGGCATCACAAAAATCGGCAAGCTCTTTTAAAGTAATCGGCATATTCATCTCTATAGTTATCTATAAGGTAATAGTGTATCAAATAGCAGGGTTTTGTCACAAAGTTTGGCTATGTGAACTAGAATCCACAACTAGACATTGATTATAATTAATAGCTTAGCGGCATCAGATAGACTGCCGAGTCAATCCAGTGTGTGATAGGATGTCAGCCGTACCAGTCATTTAGCTTTAGTATTAAGAATGGCTCCATTAGCAAAGATCGGAGTAATAACACATGAAAGAATATAACGAAACTCGTGGCGTATTAATGACTATGCTAGAAGAACTCAATAGCCGACTAGACACCATTATTCATGATGTCAGACACGACCAAAATCCTTTAGAACATGATTTTGCAGAACAGGCCACACAAAATGAAAATAATGAAGTGATTGATCAACTAGGTAATTCAGCCAGAGCTGAAATAGACCAGATTAAGTTAGCTATAGCCAATATCGATAGCGGTCGTTATGGCATTTGTGAAGTATGCGCAGAACCTATCAGCAAAGAACGCTTAGCGGCTGTGCCTTATACTAGCCAGTGTATAAAATGCGCAAGCCAAGCAGGACCTAAGCACTAAACTTATCATAGTGCCCAACCCTGCTTCCTTTAGCGTTCAAAATCCGCGTTAAAGTCTCAGTATTAATATCGACAAAAATCAAACTTATAACCTTATAAAATAGCTACCCATGGACACTCTATGAAAAGAATAACTACATGCTGCGCCCTATTATTGGCCTTTTTAACACCTGCTGCTCAAGCTGAAGATATCGGTTGCATTACCACCACATGGAAACTCATTGGCTCTAATCACAAAGTTTGTGTACAAGCCTTCGATGACCCAAAGGTACAAGGCGTTTCTTGTCATATTAGTCAAGCCAAGACTGGCGGCATTGCTGGAACCTTAGGCGTTGCCGAAGATCCTTCACAGTTTTCAATTGCTTGTCGCCAAGTTGGTCCCATTGTCATCAACGGTAAATTACCACAAGAAGAAACGGCCTTTACCGAAGACACGTCACTGCTATTTAAAGAAACTAAAGTTAGCCGTATGTTTGACGCCAAACGCAACACTCTAGTGTATGTGGCTATCAGTCGTAAATTGATTGAAGGTGCCCCTGCCAACAGCATATCTACCGTGCCAATTATGCCTTGGAACAAGTAATCCATAGACTATGGTGAAACCAAGCACACTCAGCCAACTCCATGACGATATAGCTGCGCGAGTAAAAACGATCAGTGACAATAACGTTGATTGGCTATGCCGCTTAGGCTGCGATGGCTGTTGCAGGCGGCTAGCGGAAATACCAAGACTAACGATTGAAGAATGGCAATGGCTCAAAATCGGTCTAGCAGCCTTACCCGAAGATCAACTTCAGGACATTAAGCTAGGTATTGCAGCCTTAGCCCAGCAGAGCTCTCGCCCTATTACTTGCCCGATGTTAGATCAAGTAAAGGGAGCGTGTAAAGTTTACGAACACCGCCCAGTCGCTTGCCGCACCTACGGTTTTTATATCCAACGCGAACTAGGCGTGTACTGTAAAGATATCGAAGCGCGTGTCGCCGAAGGCGCTTGGTCTGAGGTGGTTTGGGGTAATCACGACACCATTGATCGCCGCCTTAGCGGCCTAGGCGAAACGAGAGACTTGACAGAATGGTTTGCAATTTGGAAAGAAAATAAGGGGCTAGATTAACAAGTAGCAATGGCTTTATTTATAGAAATCCAAGCAAAAATAAAGCTCGTAGGAAATCTATTGTTGGCTGCGACACTGGCGCTGTAAGCCGTCATATTAAGTCTCATCATAAGTCTATACTAAGTATTAGCCGTCCTATGTGAAGTATTCATAAGGCTACGAATACTTCACATAGGACGGCCATAGTTATTATTTAGGTTACGTTAATTTATCACCGCTTTATGTTAAGTTTTAACAAAGCGATGATAACTTATCTCGATACTACACTGAATTTTCTCGGACTTGCTTTAACTCATCGCAAGACTATGCCAAACTTGATCGGAGCTACGTTAACTTGCATAACAACTACACTAACTATTATCGGCCTTGCTGCAAACTTTCGTAGTTCTACTCTGATTGTTTATTGCCCTATGTTTTTAGCGTGTTATCTTACAATGATCGATATTGACACCTAGAATCAAGCGCTTCATTCTGTGGAAATGCTTTTCAACTAATACTCGAAGACAGCCAGTAAAGAGCTTGCCATTAGTCTAGACATCACAGCTATAGGCTTCCTAGCAATGATTGTCGGAATACATAATACATGGCTGCGCAGCCTATATATTCTCAGTTAGTTTGAGTAATAAAACTGCCCGAAGGTAATAACCTAAGATAATCTATAGGTCGATTGTATCGATAAAACCAGGCTTGAATGATCTGCTTATTTTGAAGTTGAACCTCACAGAGTTCACGCATATATTCGGTGGGCTGCAAAAAACTGGGACCGCACTCTTCATAATCGTCTAATTGTAGCAAAATAAAGCCCGCATCATGAAGCTGATAGACCTCGCCTTGCACTAAGTCAGTCTTATTTTTAGAGGGTACAACACCGGGATAGTCATCGATCATATAAAGCTGACCTTGATAATTTGCCGCACCAACAAAGTCAGCGTGCCTAGCCAATAGCTGAAACATCTCGCTGTTAGTGCCTCGTTGCAAAGTGCCATAGACAAATAGGTAGGTATTATTCATATTGGCGTTTTTATGAGTCTCACTGCCCGCGCTGTTGCCCATATTGATATTTGAACTTACGTTTTAACAAACCAGCGGGATCATCAGGGATTCTGTTCAACCATTGCTCATTGGCTTGCTGCTGCTCATCCGTAGGTTGGGTTATTTCTTTAGCCGGTTTTGGCTGTTGTTTGGCGTCAGTTTTTTTGGGTTCGGCTGCTTGCTCAGCCTTATCCGCTTCGGGTTGTTTTTCGGGTTCTTTATTATCAGATGTGCCCTGTTCATCAGCTTGTTGTTGCTGAGATTTCTTCTCTTCGGACTGCTCTGGTTTTTGATCGGAGGCTTTTTGTTGCTCGGATTTATCTGAGGATTCATCCTGTTTTTTTTGCTGATCATCTTTATCAGACTTGTCCTGCTTATCTTCTTTCTTTTGTTGATCCTGCTTTTTTTGCTCCTGCTTTTGTTTTTCCAGAGCTTTTTCTACTAACTCTTTATTATATTTAGCATCGTTGTCGTCAGGATTGAGTGCTAAGGTTTTTTCATAGGCTTTTATAGCCGGCTCCAACTGACCTGATTTCGCTAAAGCATTACCTTGATTATATAAAACATTGGCATTTTTCTCGTCAGGCTTGGGAGTTAGGCTCTCCAGTGCTTTATCATAAGCACCCGCTTTATAGTTAGCAGCGGCTTTCCAAGCGGGATTCTCAAATAAGCTCGCAGCCTGCTCAAATTGATTATTCTTATAAGCCTGAGCTGCCTGTTGATTTTTGTTCTGCCATAAATCTTGCCATTCAACAGCGTAACTGTTTTTAGGCAAGGGTAATAACAGTACTAGACCGATAGTTAACAAACCTTTTCTAAAGTTTAAGGCTGCCAGCGGTAATACTAGCAATAACAACCACGGTCCTTTATCTTCCCACTGATCTAGCAGTAGGTTTTTATTCTCTTTGCCTTGCTGTTTTATCGGCTGTTCTAGTGATGATAACAAAGCGAGTATGTCGCTATCATCGGTACTGATGGTTTGATATATACCATTGCCTTGCTGCGCTAATTTTGCCAAATCACTCGCATTTAGTTTAGGAATAACAATAGAGCCACTTTCATCTTTTAAAAAACCGCCTTCGGGGACTGCTATGGGCGCACCCTCAGTAGTGCCTACACCCAAAATTGATAAGCTGTAATTTTCCAATTCAGTTACCGCTCCTTTTGTTTTATCAACATCAACGCCATCAGTCACTAATAATATCTGGCCTTTTTGCAGACCAGCCTGTTTAAACAAGTCCACGGATTTTTTCAGTACCAGCCCAGCATCATTGCCCTCACTAGGCATAATGTCGGTAGTCAGCGCCGTTAACTGACTTGCAATTGTTTCCGTGTCATCAGTCAATGGTGTCACAGTAAAGGCTGCGCCCGAATACACCAACAATGCGGTCTGGCCATCTTTGCGCCTTTTTAAAATATCGGCGATTTTATAGCGCGCACGTATCAAGCGACTGGGTTTAATATCTTCAGCATTCATAGAGCGCGACAAGTCTAAAGCAATCACTAAGGCTGATTCATTTCTAAAAACCGGCGAAGGTATACGCTGCCAACTAGGTCCTGATAAAGCAATAATAACTAAAAAGGCCGATATAGCCCCAGAAGTCAGGGCCCATCGACTATTCTGACCGGCCTTTTCTTGCAATAAGTAAGGCAATAAGTCTGCATCACATACCGCTGACCAGTTGCGGCGACTCAGTTTGTTTCTCAGCATTAACACGATGATGATTAAATAGGGAAACATCGCCAACAACCAAGTCGGTCTAATGAAATGAAACTCAGCAAAACTCATGACAACCTCAAGCGTGATAAACAGATAACAGCCATTAGCCCCAATGCCAACGATAACGGCCAGATATACAATTCACTACGTGGTCTGAAGTATTGTTTGTCTTTTTCTACCGGCTCAAGTTTGTCCAATAACATATAGATATTATTAAGCTCATCGGCATTTCTGGCTCGAAAATAACGGCCCCCGGTACTTTCAGCAATTTTGACTAAGGTGTTTTCATCTAGATCACGCGAGGGATTTACTTTGCGGTTACCGAATAAACTACGCACGATCATTTCATCGGCCCCTATGCCGATGGTATATATTTTTAGATGACTCGCAGCAGCGAGCTCCGCCGCTTTTAAGGGTGAAATTTCACCTGCGGTATTAGCGCCATCGGTCATCAAGATCAACACGCGACTATTGGCGGCTTGGTTTTTTAGGCGTTTAACTGCCAAACCTATAGCATCACCTATGGCGGTATTCTCACCAGCAAGACCGATCACTGATTCATTCAGTAAGGTCAATACAGTTTTTCTGTCAAAGGTGAGCGGTGTTTGCAGATAAGCTTGGGTGCCAAAGAGTATTAAGCCTATACGATCACCTACCCTGCGATTAATAAAATCACCGGCCACCCATTTGCTAGCCGTTAATCTATCGACCGGCTTATTGTTAATCATGAAGTCCTGCTCTTCCATACTGCCCGACAAATCTACGGCCAGCATTAAATCTCGACCACTCACAGCTTGTTCTATGGGTTCACCCAACCATTGTGGCCTTGTGCAGGCCAGTACTAATAATAACCATGCTACAGCCGCTAGTAATAAAGGCCATTGTTTGGCTTGTGAACTAG
>Ga0118677_10003383_pt1 | contig 30270 bp, 23 predicted proteins | sample AliMusrvi5mmetaG_FD_86154 | JGI IMG/M metagenome (GOLD analysis project Ga0118677, IMG submission 86154) | reverse complement strand
GCCATAACCGGCGCGGCGGTACCGCGCAATACGTTCAAGGTCGGTAATATCGAGGTGACGGATTTCTGGGGTTGTCACGAATAACTCCTCATATCGGGATAGGTTGATTCTAGCGCGAACCTGCATTTATGCGATTGCACAGTGATGCGGCCATTTATCTTCTCAGCCAGCCAATAATGCCCGCCGCGATAGCCACGGCAAGTGCGATAAGCGCCGTAATGCGCAGGATATCAACCTCTTGCTGGGGAGGCATGCTCGGCGCAGCACTGAGAGCCTCTGCTGGTGCTTCCATAGTGCTCTCAAAGGTTGCCGTAATCTCATAGGGGGTTACAAGCGCCAGGGTTTGTGACGGGGTCGCTTCACTGACGGACGTGGTGGTTGCCGCAAGGCGTGACACTGCACCGGGTGCTACTTCGGGAGTGCTTGTGATAGACAGCGCTTTGGGCGCTGGCAGGGTTTCTGGTGTGCCGGTCGCAATTTGCGGCGCAAGCATTTGAACAGAGTTTGTCGGCGTCACGGCGACTTTCGCCGCGGCGGCAAAAGCTCTGGTGGGTGCGGGCGCAGCAGTCGCGGCGGGTGCTGCCGTAGCCACGGGACTGGATTCGACCGTCGCCGGCATAGCCCGACTGTCGTTTGCTGCGCCGCCTGACGAATCCGTTTCTGCCGGGCTGTTTTGTGTTGAGGCGGGGGCCTTAGCCGCAAAGGACTGTGCGACACGCGCAGCAGGCGGAGGGACTACAGGCGATTGCGCCAGTTGACCAAGGCCGATGGTATCGAGGCCAATGGCGATTACAAACACAGCGGCGGCGAGTGCGGAACCGATACGCCACCCTAGTCGTGAGGCGGGCATGTCGCGACGTGCCGCGGTTGCCGCGCGCGGCAGCGTGAAGTTGCGCGGCGCAACAACGACCGGCGTCTGGCGCGCAGTTTTTACAAGTGTGCGCGTTGCTTCGACCCGTTTATGCAGAGCGGGATCGGCATTGATGCGCGCCTCGAAGGACTGGCGGCTGGGATCATCCAACTGCCCATCGATATAGGCCGAAATCAGCTCGTCTTCCGTTTGTCTCATCCAGGGCATCATTGCGCTCATGTTAATGACGCCTCCCATCGCCGATCAGTTCCGTTTCGGTCAACAGGTACTCGCGCAGACGGGCGCGCGCGCGGCTGAGGCGCGATTTCACCGTTCCAAGTGAGGTCTGCATGGCGTCGGCGATCTCGTCATAACTCATGCCCTGCACATCCGAAAGCACGAAGGTGATGCGCTGATCCGGCGGTAGACCTGTGAGTCCATTCGCAATGGCACGGCGCAATTCGTGACGTTCGGCAGCCTCTGCCGGGGTTTCTTCATCCGACGCGATGAAATCGGCATAGCTGGCCCCGGTGTCGTTTTCGCTGCCATCCGGATTTTCGCCCATCGCATCGAGCGATGTGGCGGGGCGGCGTTTGTTGTAGCGGAGCGCGTCGTAACACGCGTTTGTGACCGTCCGCAGCAGCCAGCTCTTGAACGAGCCGCCTCGGTAGCTCTTGATGTTTTTGTAGGCCGAGATGAACGTTTCCTGTGTCGCGTCGGCAGCAGGCGCAACATCACCCATGATGCGATATGCGACGTTGTACACCTGGGACTGGTACGACAGCACCAGCGTGTTAAATGCGTCTATGTCGCCGCGTTGGGCGGAGTTGATCAGGGTGGACTCGTCCATCAAAGGGCTATTGTAAATGGATTAAGACCGGCTCATTCGATATCAAACCCATTGACATATCCGCAACCACTGTATACAATATTGACAATAGCACAATGATACAATGTAACTCTGATACACAAAGGAGCGCCATGATTTGAACCGTCTCACTGGAAAAATTATCCTGGACTTTCGATCCGATGAACCGCTCTACCTCCAGATTGCCCACCAGATGGAACAACTTGTGGGCAAAGGTGAGCTCAAGTTAGGTGACCAGCTCCCCACAGTGCGTGAACTGGCAACCGAGTTGCGCATCAACTTTAATACCGTGGGCCGTGCGTATCGCGTTCTGGATGAGAGCCGCCTGATTTCCACCCAGCGCGGGCGAGGCACCTACATCTGGGAGCAGCCCACAGATGAGAAAATTAAACAACTCAAAATGAAAAGCCTGGAAGAACTGGCCCGCAATTACTTGAATGAATCCAGCTTGTTAGGTTTTACGCTGGATAACGCCATCGACGAACTGAAGCATATTCAGTCAACCGGTGCTCAATCCACTTTGGGTAATCCGCAAGCCGATAAGGAAATGTGAGGATAAATGATGTCACTAATGCAATCTGCACAATCGAAAAATGATGATCAAAACCAATCTCAGCCCAAGACGCGTCCCGAAAAGGCTCCCGACAATATTCACATCAGCCCGATTGCTCGCCTGGTAGGCGGGTTATTTTATGTAATCGCGAGTGTCGGCGCGATCGTACTGGATGGAAATAAAGTCGGCAGCATCCTAACAGCGGCTTGGGCGATCAGCTTTATGCTGGTCGGCACTATCTTACTGTTTGCAATCAAGGTGGCTCAGCAGTGGGAAAAAGTCGTGGTGCTCCGGTGGGGCAAGTTCCGTGGGCTGCGCGGGGCGGGACTGTTCTGGATCGTGCCCATCGTGGACTCGACACCGGTGTGGATCGACCAGCGAGTAATGGTCACTCCCTTCAATGCGGAAAAAAGCCTGACGAAGGATACCGTGCCAGTCAATGTGGATGCCGTGTTGTTCTGGGTCATCTGGGACGCAGAGAAAGCTGCCCTTGAAGTTCAGGACTACCGCCAATCGATCTCCTGGGCCTCCCAGACCGCCTTACGCGAAGTGATCGGTCAGATGACTCTGGCGGATATTCTAATCGGCCGGGGTAAGATGGATGCTGATCTCCAGAAGATTATCGATGAGAGGACCACACCCTGGGGAATCTCAGTTCAGTCTGTAGAAATAAGAGACGTCATAATCCCTCAAGGCCTGGAAGATGCCATGTCGCAGCAGGCCCAGGCCGAGCGCGAACGCCAGTCCCGGGTAATCCTGGGTGAAGCGGAGATGCAGGTAGCCGGTAGTTTTGCCGAGGCGTCCAAAGTCTACATCAACAACCCGACGGCCCTGCATCTGCGCGCTATGAACATGCTCTTCGAAGGCCTGAAAGAAAAGGGCGCCCTGGTGATAGTGCCGAGTAGCGCGGTGGATACGATGAATTTGGGCGGGCTTACTGGAATTGTGGCACTGGCCAAAAAACAAACGGATGATAGTCAGTAAACTTCCACAGAAAGTCATTCAGTTCGGCGTAAAACCTGAAATGAGTTTGACTTCATGACGCCTACGGGCTGGCAGGCGATGCTGCATCTGCCAAAAGCGTCAGGGCAAGCCAACCGGCCTGCCCTGACAACTCACGTTCTACTTTGTAGTTCGGTCCTAGCGCGGGCCGCGGTCGCGGTAACTGCCGCCGCCGCCACCACTGTCACGGCGCGGGCCACGATCTCCACCACCACCGCCGCCATCGCGGCGCGGGCCACGGTCGCCGCCGCTGCTGCGGCGCGGGCCGCCGCGGCTGTCGGACTCGATGGCTTCCTCAAGCGTCATGCCTTCGAGCACGGCCTTGCGGCTCAGCCGAATCTTGCCGCCGTCGTCGATGGCCGTCACCATCACGCTGATCTCCTGTCCAAGACTAATCTCGTCAGTGACCTGCTGCACCGGATGATCGGACAGTTGTGAGACGTGCACCATGCCGTCGGTCTTTGGCGCAAGCTCGACGAACGCGCCGAAGTCGGTGATGCGCACAACTTTGCCGGTATAGATGTTGCCAACCTTGATCGGGGTCGAATACGATTCGACCATTTCGCGGGCGCGCTCAGCCGAGGGGCCATCCGCCGATGAAATGAACACACGACCGTCATCTTCAATGTCGATGCGGGCGCCGGTCTGTTCCTGGATGCTGCGGATGGTTTTGCCGCCGGGGCCGATAATCATACCGAGCTTCTCGACGTCAACTTGCACCACGAGCATGCGCGGGGCATGCGCCTTGATGCTTGTGCGCGGCTCGGGCAGCACTTCCAGCAGTTTCGCGAGGATAGCCATGCGGCCTTCCTGCGCCTGCGTAAGCGCTTTCTCAAGGATTTCGGCGGTGATGCCGGATATCTTGATATCCATCTGCAGCGCTGTAATGCCCTTGCTCGTGCCTGCAACCTTAAAGTCCATGTCGCCGATGTGGTCTTCGAGACCCTGGATGTCGCTCAGAATTGCGTATCCACCCTTGCTATCAGTGATCAGACCCATCGCAATGCCGGCGACGGGCGCCTTGATTGGCACGCCGGCATCCATTAGAGCCAGTGTGCTGCCGCATACGCTGCCCATCGATGTGCTGCCATTGGACGAAAGCACTTCGCTGACCACGCGCAACGTGTAGGGGAAGCTGTCCTCGTCGGGGATTACCGCCACGAGTGCGCGCTCGGCGAGTGCGCCGTGACCCACTTCGCGACGGCTGCTGCCGCGCAACACTTTGGCTTCACCCGTGCTGTAGGGGGGGAAGTTGTAGTTGTGCATGTAGCGCTTCTCGTCGTTCGGATATAGACCATCGAGCTTTTGCGCATCATCCTTGCTGCCAAGGGTGACGATGCTCAACACCTGGGTCTCGCCGCGAGTGAACAGTCCGGCGCCATGCGCGCGGGGCGACAGGTGATCGCCTACTTCGCACCATATGGCGCGAATCTGATGCGGGGTGCGCCCGTCCGGGCGGATGCCGTCGCGCAGAATGCGCTCGCGCACTGCTTCGCTTGTGACGTTCTTGATCACCTGATGCAGTTCATCGGCGACCACATCGCCAATCGCCACCATCTGCGCCATCACCTCGCCCTCGATCGTATCGAGGAAGCCGCTGCGCTCGGTCTTATCGAGCGTGGTGTCAATGACGTTCTGGATGCGGCTGCCCACGCGATCGCGCACCTGCTGGTTGAATTCCTTATTTGTGCCGAATTTCTTGTAATCGGCCTTGACCTTGCCGACATCAGCGCGCATCTTTTCCTGGACGGCGATGTATTCCTGAATAGATTCATGACCCAGGCGCAATGCCTTGATCATCGTCGCCTCGTCCACTTCGTTCGCGCCGCACTCCACCATCACAATGGCTTCCTTCGTGCCTGCGATGCGCAGGTCAAGGTCGCTGTACTCCATCTCGGGGATGGTGGGGTTGAGGATAAAGTCGCCGTTGATCAGCCCGACGCGCACAGCGCCGACAGGGGTGGTGAACGGGACATCGGAGATCATGAGCGCCGCCGACGCCGCGTTGATCGCCATCACGTCGATATCGTTGATCTGGTCATGCGATATGGCGGTGATGATGATCTGCACGTCATTGCGCAGGTCATCCGGGAAAAGCGGGCGGAGCGGGCGATCGACCAGCCGGCAGATCAGAATGCCTGCCTCGGCTGGCCGGCCTTCGCGCCGGAAGAACGAACCGGGGATGCGCCCGGCCGCGTAAAGCCGCTCCTCATATTCCACGCTGAGCGGGAAAAAGTCAATTCCCGACCGCACCTGCGTTGACATGGTAGCGGTAGCCAGGGCGATAGTGTCGCCAATTCGAACGGTCACGGCGCCGCCGGCGAGACGCGCCAGACGACCGGTTTCCACTGTGATCTGCTTGTCGCCGATCATCGCTGTATAGACATGATTCTCAGGCTTCTGAGCCGGTAGAACCATCGTCACATCATTTGAAGACATATTACTCCCACTAACTGAACTATTGAACTTATGTGCTCAAGCTGCTTAATGCGTCATGCAGCCTGTTGCGCGCTTCCCGCGCAGTTGGAGGATAGAGGTTAGAGATCAAACACCCAGTGCCACTCGCGCCTGTGCCATGTGACTGATCTCTAACATCTACCACAGCAGATATATACAAAAAGGGCGATCTTCGCCAGAACTCGCCCTTTACTTCCTCTCAAAGACTGGTCTGTTTACTTGCGCAAGCCAAGCTTGGCAAGGATTTCCTTATACCCCGTCGGGTTCTGCGCCATGAGATACTTGAGATGGGCGCGACGGCGACCCACCATAGCCAGCAAACCGTGGCGCGTGCCCTGGTCGTGCTTGTGCAACTTCAGGTGCTCGTTGAGCTGGTTGATGCGCTTTGTCAGCACAGCAATCTGAACTTCGGACGAGCCGGTATCTCCCGGCTTCACAGCAAACTGCTCCATGATCTCTTTCTTTTCACCTTTGGATAATGCCATATCTATTTCCTTTCAGCAAAGCACTCTTCTCTTTGCTATTTTGCGCGTCTCCACTCCAAGGCGCAGATACACGCGCGGGCTTTTTAGTAACGTTTCATTTTACCACGTCAACCCTTACTTTTTCTTAAGCAGCGTTTGGCGGGCGGCGGCCGCGGCCCCTCGAAGGACTGAAACATCTTTGAATCGCGCGCGCTTGGCTGCCTCGAGGTCCACATCCTCGGGGATGACGGCGCGCAATCTCGCCATATCGTTCTTCGTGAATTTCGACGGTAGGTACGCCAGCGACTCTGCCACTTGTGCTGCGGGCAACACCCACGCCATCTCACGGCGCAGTTCATCCGCCTTGCTGTGATAGGCTTTTTTGTCCCATGCGGCGGCGGATTTCTCGGTATCTTCCGCCACACGGCGCAGGTTGATCGCGACGACGGCGCAGATATCCTTGCAGAGATCGCTGTCCGCCAGTGTGTTGGGGAGATGGGCATACACAAGCTCCATCACCATGCGCAAGTCCTGATTACGTTCTTTAACACTCATGAGGCGCGTATTATAAAAGGGTTGGACGCGCCTCTTTATTGAGCTATTTTGCGGTATCATCGCATTGTTATTTCAACCATGTGATGGCGCCCCCATACAGGAGAATTTAGCTGATGACTACTGAACTACGAAGCACTGTCGAACGCGCTTTTGACGCTGTGATGAAGATGGATATAGACGCCGTGCTACCTTATTTTGCCGACGCCTGTGTCCTGATAGACCCCCATTACCCGACTCCACGCATGGTCGGGAAAGCAGCCATCCGCGACGGATTGGCGTGGGGTTTTGGCGCGATGCAGAAGATGGGCTTTACCATCACCACATACTTCGAGGCCGACAACCACACGAGCGCAGTGATCGAAGTGGACACTGCGCACGTGTTGAAACAGGGCATGCGGCTCAACTTCCCGCAGATATTCGTGATCGAGACCAAAGACGGCTTGATTACGCGCATGCAAGCTTATGAGCCCTATGGCCCGCATGGCATCAACGGGTTCGTGTTGTCTTTAACCCGTTTGTCTCGCAAGCTTTCGGGAAAGGGTTAACAGGCCAGCACAACGCCCTCGCGTTTGCCGATGTTGATATTGTTCAACATCCCATCGGCGACTTGATAAGTCGCCGATGGGCCAAAAACGGTGGTCAGTTGCGCCCCGTTTGGCAGGCCGAATTCCGGATGGATCACAATGTTGATCGCGGCGGCCGGCCCTGCATTCAGTATCCCGATCAACCTCTGCGACCCCTGACTGCGCAGATAGGCGACCACATTGCCTTCGGCGTAGATGAAGCGGAATTCGCCGGTGCGCAGGGCGGAGTATTTCTTGCGCAGTGCGATGCACTCGCGCATATATTGCAGAATGCCGGTATCCCACTTTGATGGGCTGTCCCACGGAAAGGCGCGCCGGCAGTCCGGATCCTTGCCGCCCAGCATGCCGATTTCGTTGCCGTAGTAGATGCACGGCGCGCCCGGGTAGGTCATCTGCCACAGGGTCGCCAGTTTGAGCGAGCTGATATCGCCTTTTGCAATGGACAGGAAGCGCCCGGTATCGTGGCTGTCCAGCAGGTTCATCTGCGCCAGGTTGACGGCGTTATCGTACAGGCCAAGCGTGGTATTGACGCTATAAGCGAAGCCCGGCGCGTCCAGATTCTGCACGGGTGAATATCCCGCACTCGCAGTAAGCGCCTCATCTTTTTTGTCCTTGACGAAGAAGCCGACGGCGGCCTTGGTAAACAGATAATTCATTACCGCGTCGAACTGGTCCCCTTGCAGCCAGCGTTGCGCCTCGTGCCAGATTTCTCCCACGATGTACGCGTCGGGGTTGATCGTTTTCACCCGGCGCCGGAACTCGCGCCAGAACTCGTCGTCGTTGATTTCGCCCGGCACATCGAGGCGCCAGCCGTCGATGCCCTGGCGCAGCCAGTATTCGGCCACGCTGAAGATAAATTCGCGCACTGCGGGAAGCTGAGTGTTAAGCCTGGGCAACGCCGGGATGCCCCACCACGCCTCGTAGTTCACCGGTTTGCCTTCGTAAGCGTGCAGTGGGAATCCTCTGATCGTGAACCAGTCAATGTAGGGCGATGATGCGCCGTTCTCGAGCGAATGGTTGAACTGGTAGAAACCCCGGCTGGCATGATTGAAGACACCGTCGATGATGACGCGGATATTGCGGCGGTGGGCGTTGTTCAGCAATTCCTTGAATGCCTTATCGCCGCCAAGGATCGGATCGATGCGGAAGTAATCCTGTGTGTGATAGCGGTGGTTGGCGGTGGACTGGAAGACTGGCGTGAAGTAGATGGCGTTGATGCCCAGGTCCTGCAGATAGTCGAGGTGTTCGGCCACACCAAGCAAGTCGCCGCCTTTGAATCCATATGTCGATGGTTTGGCGTCCCATGCTTCCAGGTTAGAGGGTTTGGCTACGCGAGCCGATTGCGCAAACGTATCCGGGAATATCTCGTAAAAGATCGCGTCTTTAACCCAATCAGGCGTCTTAATCATAGTTAGCTGTACTTTCCATTCAAAGTTGTTCGATGCGCTGCTGCATGCTCAGGATGTCCGAGGCATTATCCGGTTTATTAGCGCGCTGCCTATTATGCGACAAAAAACGAAAATACAAGAGCGCTTATGGCGGCGCCTCCCAAAGTTGATAAAAAGTTTACCCAATCGTTGTTCATCCAAAGCCATCCGCGCACAAACTGATTGGCGGCGCCGTCGCGCTCTGTTTTGCGCTCGGTGGGTTTGTGGCGGCGATTCGAATAGTACATTGCCTGGACCGTTGCGCCGAGTAAACTATCCAGCAATGAACCAGCCAGCCCGCCTGCGAGCGCGCCTGCCAGTAATCCGATCGACTGTCCGACGGGTGAAGTCCGGGTGTTGAATAACGCAAACATTGTGGCTGATTGGTCATTGAAGTTGAACAGGCGCGCAATGAGCCCTGACGCAAGGTAGGCCAGCCCGATGACGAAAGCGCCGCCCGCGGCTGCGAGTGTGCCGGTGAGGGTGATTCCGCCCGATGTCCCGGCCTCGACCGTTCGTCCCAGATTGGTGATCAGGCGCGGCGCAGACCGGCTGAGCACGCCGAGTTCGGTTGCCCACGTATCGGCATTGGCGGATGCCAGTGCGCCAATCACCGCTGCCAGGCACAGCATGACGACGGCCGGCGGCGCATCTGTCAGCACTGCAATCCCGCTGCAAACGCCGAATACAGTGGCGGCGCCGCCATTGGCGAGCGCCTGACCCAGGTCGCGCTGCCCGCCTTTGTCGAACTGCTCGGCGACCGTTTCCTTGCGCGATGCCTTGTAGCGGCTCAGCGCGGAGGACGTGACAAAAAACGTCACCAGCAAAATCCCGCACGCAAAACCGCCCAGTCCGAAAAGCAATGTGCCCGTAATGACCGCCCCCGCGACACCGCTGCGCGACAGGGATCTGCGGCGGTAGGCCAGCAGCCCGATGGCGCTGCTGGTCACGAGTCCGATGATGAGGCGCAACGGGACAATAGCGGCGGTTTGATTCATGCTGCTGAATTATATGGGCGCGACTCAAAAATTCCAGTGGCAGATATTCTGATATTCTGAAACGGGAGCGTGCGAGAATTCCGTGTGATGACCAAGACACTCAAACAGCTAATCGACCCTCTACTGGCTGGCAGCATCGAGGTGATTCCTCACGACAGCGACGTTGAGGTCGCAGGGATTACCGATGACAATCGGCGCGTGCAACCCGGATTTGTGTTCGTGGCCTATCCCGGAGTGGCCGTCGATGGTCACAAGTTCATCCCCGACGCGGTCAGGCGTGGCGCGGTCGCGATTGTGTGCGAACGCGGCCAGGCTGAGTTGAGTGTGCCGCAGGTCGTGGTCCATGACGGCCGCGAGGCGTTCGCCCACCTGTGCGCCGCGTGGCATGATTTCCCGGCGCGCGATCTCGTCATGGTCGGCATTACCGGGACGGATGGCAAGACCACGACCACGAACCTAGCATACAGCATGCTCAAGGCTGCGGGGTTGCGCGTCGGGATGATCAGCACGGTGAATGCAGTGATCGGCGAGCGGGTTCTGGACACTGGCCTGCACACGACGACGCCGCGCGCAGACGAGATCCAGGATTATCTGGCGCAGATGCGCGCCGCCGGTATGACACACTGTGTGCTCGAGGTGACCTCGCATGGTCTGGCGCATCACCGCGTCGATGGCGTGGACTTCGACGTTGCCGTCGTGACGAATATCACGCACGAACACCTCGATCTACACGGCTCGTATGAGGCCTATCGCGCTGCGAAGGGGCGGCTGTTCGAGATGGTGGGTGCCCCACGCGCGGTTGTTTTTCATAAACCACTAGTAACGCCTACTGCGGTGCTTAACGCCAATGACCCCTTCTCATACGATTATCTCCGCGCAATCCCAGTCAAGCGGCAGATCATCTATTCCAAAGGGGATGTGGCCGGCATCCCGGCGTCAGGCGCCGTGACTGTGAGAGCGCAGCGTTATGCGCCCGACGGCATATATCTGACACTGGCGACGCCGCGCGGCGAGATTGAATTGCGCAGCCCGTTGATCGGCGATTTTAACATCTCGAATCTCATGGCGGCAGTATCGATCTCGATAGCGCTGGACATACCAACTGTTGCGATTCAAGCAGGCGCCTTTGCGTTCCAGGGAGTTCCCGGACGGCTTGAGCGCATTGATGCCGGGCAGGCCTTTACGGCGATTGTGGACTTTGCCCATACGCCGAACGCGTTGGAACAGGCCTTACGCGCTGTGAGAGCCATCACCCCCGGTCGGCTGATCGTTGTCTTCGGCTGTGCCGGTGAACGCGATGTGCAGAAGCGCTCGATGATGGGGCGCGTGGCCGCGGAGCACGCCGACGTGGTAGTGATCACTGCCGAGGATCCGCGCCGCGAGAACCTCGATGATATTCTCGATCATATGGTAGAGGGTGTCGCGGCAAGCAAAGCGCCGGGGGTCGAATTGCATCGCGTTCCCGACCGAGGCGAGGCGATCCGCACCGCCTGCCGGCTAGCGCATCCCGGTGACACTGTGATGGCCTGTGGCAAGGGCCACGAGCAGTCGATGTGCTTCGGCACGGTCGAAACGCCATGGGATGATCGTGTGGCGATGCGGGCTGCGATCGCCGACATAAGCCTGTTATCGACGCATGCCGATTAAGTTATCTGCAAGTTCTTGCGGAAGACATTCCAGAAGTGATGCTATCCGGGACATGTGGCCCACTTGGCGCCTTGGCTTTGGCCTGGAGGCGCATAACACCTGTGCTACTACCTTGGCCACCTCTTCGGATGGTGTGCGCTTCTGGTCGAATACGGCGAATTCATGTTGCAGTTTTTTCAAGGCCGCAGAGTAGAGCGCATAGCGTTCTTGTGGCCAGTTTCTATATGCAGCCTCCAATTCAGAGTTGCTTCTGTCAGATGCAGATGTTTGAATACCGCCGCAGCGGATCATGATATTGGGAATGTTCCAGGGCTTGAGTTCCATGTTAAGCGTGCGCACCAGACAGTTGACCGCGAAGTCGCAGGCATGGATGCTTGATACATAAGGGGTGGTGATGAGCGCCGGTGTCACGATCCAGATAATCCGCCCATTGGCCTCACGGATTAGCGGAAGGAAGGACTGGAGCAGTGCGATTGGTCCCAACAGGCGCGCCTGCAACTCGACGTGGAATTTGTCCATATCCATCAACTCGATCGGGGCGATTGATCCGCTGCCGGCATTGTTGACGATAGCGTACAGACCGCTTTTTCCTCGTTTTGTCAAGTCGGCTGATATCTGATCATGGATACCTAGAACCTGGTCCCGTTGCGTCAAGTCGAATGGACAGATAGGGATTAGGTTGGGTTCATGCAGTTGCTGCAGGCTGTTGGCATCCGACTGTTTACGGACTGTGGCAAATACTGTAAAGCCACTGCGTGCCAGGTGTAGAGCCGTTGCCCATCCAATGCCGGACGAACAACCTGTCACGAGTACACCCTCACCATTTGGTTGCAGTGGATGAGGCTTTGATAGGTACATCCTGTTATCTCCTGTAAGTATCTTATTTATGGATTTCTTGGCTTAATGTTCAACGCCAAATGATTACCGTCGTATCAATCAAGTGATTTAACCAGATGATTGAATAATAGGTCTCGTGATGGAGTTTGTCAATATGGTTTAATCAAATGGTTTAACACCGTTGACAAGTTATTGGGCTGTTTCTACAATGAATTGTGGGCTGCATCGCGGCTCAGGTAGCCACAAGCGAAGAGGATTATTGAGTTTCAGGTAAGCAAAATGATCACAGACGAAACGTCCGCAGAACTGGAGATTGTTCAGGCCGCCATTGAGTGCATTGAGAAATACGGCATTCAGAAGGTGACAAACCGCAAGGTCGCCGAAATTGCAGGGGTAAACAGCGCCGCGATCAATTATTACTTTCGCAGTAAAGATGCTCTGGTGAACCGCTGCATGCAGGTGACGCTTGAGAATGCCTTCGACAGTGGGGATTTCGAAAAGCTGCCCGCGGGTACGGCGCGCGAACGCTGCACAGCGATTTTCGATCATCTGATCGAAGGTGGATTGAACTACCCTGGCATTACCCGCTCGCACCTGTACGGCCTGCTGACGGAAGGCCGGTACGACGCAATGATAGTTGTGAAGCTGAATGGGTTTGTCGAGAGACTGGTTAAGGATATCGAAATCTGCGATACAAGTTTGAATCACGAGGACCTGACGCTGGCTTGTGTGCAGATGCTTCTGGCAGTTATGATGGCAATTCTTGCTCCCCGGCTATTTGCGGAGAAGCTTGGCATCGATTTGAGCGTTGAGGCGACGCGCAAGCGGTATGTCGAACGGTTAGTAGGGCGGCTCCTGTGACTACGTAGTTCGGTTGTGCCGCGCAGGTTCTTTTTCAACGCCCACTCCTTGTGTATCATATACTACAGTAGTACTAGAAAATGCAAGCAAATCACCTGATCCCCATGCGCCAGCGCAGGCGCGGCAAGAGCAAGAATAGCGTTGGCAAGCGCGCCATCCAGATAGTAATCGTGCTGGTCATCGTCATAACCGGCATCTCCGTCGTGATACCGGTGTCGGCTGTTCTTGCAGCCACAACCCTCTACTCCTATTTCACAGCCGACCTGCCCGATCCGACTCAGATTGTCAAAGTGCAGAACTCGTTCCAGACGAGCAAGTTGTACGATCGCAATGGCACACTGCTGTATGAAATCATCGATCCCACCGGCGGCGACCGCCAGTGGGTCAAGTTCAACGACATCTCGCCCTATCTGCGCTGCGCAACAGTAGCCAATGAAGACCGGCGTTTCTATGACAACGCCGGTATCGACATCCGTGGCACCGCCCGCGCTGTCGTCAACAACCTGCAAGGCGGGGCGACGCAAGGCGCGTCGAACATCGCGCAACAGCTTGTGAAAAATGTGATCACCCCGCCCGAGGAACGCGCTGGCCCGAAACGCACGCTGACGGTGAAGGTGCGTGAGGCGTTGCTGGCCATGGAAGTGACCCGCCGCTACGACAAGAAGCTGCTGCTGGAGTGGTATATCAACACCAACTTCTACGGCAACCTGGCCTACGGGATCGAGGCGGCGTCACGCGTGTACTTCAACAAAAGCGCGCGCGACTTGACGCTATCCGAAGCTGCAATGCTCGCGCCTATCCCGCAATTCCCAAAGCAGAACCCGTTCGACAACCCTGTGCCAGCAAAGGATCGCCAGTCGCTGACGCTCGACGCGATGGTGCAGGCGAGCGACCTTGGCGTGCCCGATTGCAAGGTGACTGCAAAGCTGGCCGCGGATGCCAAACGCGAGACGCTCAAACTCTCGACCCGACAAGAGCGCTTCAATATCCTCGCGCCGCATTTCTCTGTCTATGCCAAAGAGCAGGCCATCACACTGCTGGCCGACCACCTCGGCATTGGCACGGATGCGGCGACCGAACTGGTGAACCGAGGCGGTCTGAAGATCTACACGACGCTCGACTTGAAAATCAACGACGAAGTAAACCGGATCGCCAATGAGAAAGTGGCCGCGTTGGCGGCGGCGAAGAAGGATGCGAATAACGCCTCCGTGGTCGTGCTAAAAACCGGCACCGCCGAAATCCTGGCCATGATTGGCAGCCTCGACTATTTCAACGACGCCATTGATGGCAAGTTTAACGTCGCCACCGGTCTGCGCCAGCCCGGCTCGTCATTCAAACCGATCACCTATATCGAATTGCTGCGACAGGGCGCATCGCCGGCTACTATGTTCATGGATGTGCGCACCGCGTTCGATGTCGGCGGAATCGACCCGTACACGCCGGAGAACTATGACCGCAAGTATCATGGCCCGATATTGATGCGTGAGACACTGTCACGCTCATACAACATCCCGGCGGTGGATGCGCTCAACCGCGCGGGCATTGGCAATGTGTTGCGCAACGCGCACAAACTCGGCATAAACGATCTCGACAAGGGGCTGCAATTCTATGGCCTTGCGTTAACACTTGGCGGTGGCGAGGTCAAGCTGCTCGATATGACCTACCTGTACAGCGTGTTTGCCAATGGCGGCACGATGGTTGGCGCGCCCCGCCCGGCCAGCCTCAAGCGTCCCGGCTACCGTGAACTCGACCCTGTGTCTATCCTGCGCGTCGAAGACGCCAAAGGCCGTATCCTGTACGACTTTACCAAGCCGGCGACGAATCCCAACCTGCTTGGCCCTAACAGCCGTCAGTTGACGTACCAGATCACCAGTATTCTGTCGGACGCATCCGCGCGCGCCGCCGCGTTCGGATATCCGAGCATTCTCGACCTGACTGAAGGCCGGCCGGCGGCTGTCAAGACTGGCACAACCAACGACAACAAGGACAACTGGACCATGGGGTACACGCCCGACTTCGTTGTCGGGGTGTGGGTGGGCAACACCGACAACCACTCGATGGATCACACGGTCACTGGCTTGACTGGCGCGGCGCCAATCTGGCATGATGTTATGGATTACTTGCACGAGGGTAAACCTCAGCGCGCGTTTGATCGCCCGGACGGCCTCGTAAACCGCGCTGTGTGCGCCATTGATGGCTTGCTCTCAAACGGCGTGTGCCCGACCATCAGCGAGATATTCATTCCAGGCACGGAACCTAAACAGATCAGCACCATCGTGCAGAAATTCCCGATCGATAAGGAAACGAACCGGCTGGCGGTCGCGGGGACGCCTGCGGACAAGGTCGAGGAAAAGATCATGTATGTGTTTCCGCCGCAGGCGCAGGATTGGTATAGCTCGCTGACCGACGCGGAGAAGGCGAGGATGCCGCAGCCGCCAACCGAGTTCGATACTCAATATGGCGGCACGGTGGCTTCAGGAGATGTATCCATCGCACAACCGACGAACGGCGGTTATATCAGCCCGACGCTGAACGGAGGCGTGGTAGACATCCGCGGGAACGCCAAGGGCGGCAACTGGAGCCTTTTCAAGGTGTTCTTCGGCGCGGGTTTCGATGTGCCGCCCGACAAGTGGCAGCAGATCGGCCCCGATCACAAGGATCAGGTGGACAACAACCTGCTCGAACACTGGAACCTGGCTGGAATCGCGCCTGGGCTGTATTCACTCAAGCTGTCGCGCATTGAGAATGACGGCAAGGTGACTGATTCGGTGATCCAGGTGACTCTGGACAATATTCCACCGGCCGTCAAGATCATCCAGCCGCAAAGCGGCGAAGGCTATAACTCCGCAGTAGATGAATGGGTCGACGTCGCCGCCGATGTGCGCGACGACCACACGATCAGCAAAGTGGAGTTTTACACCAGCGTCGATCCCGCCAATCCGTACGCAGTTAGAACGTCCGCGCCATTTAATGTCAAGTGGACGATCAAAGGTGGCGGCGGGGTGGACTTCTGGGCGGTGGCCTATGACGGCGCGGGCAATCGCACGGAGAGCGGGCACGTCAGGGCGCTGATCGGGTATAAGAAACCATAACTCAAGACTCAGTTGCCAGGAATTGCGCGGCTTTTTGAAAGCACTCGATAGGCGCGCGGACGCGGCCGGCGCCGACCATGCCTATCCCGGCCTCGCGATGGGCAATCCCCGTGGTCACAAATGGGCGAATGCCAGTGTCGATGACTTTCATCACGTCAATGCCGGTCGGCGTGCCGCGGTTATCGAGCGCGGGCAGCGTGAAATGCGGGCTGTCGATCGATGCAATCTGGTACATTTCCAGCGTGGCGGTCATCAGTTCGCCGGCTGTGCCGCCAATGAAGCCCGTGACTGCGGGGGCGCCCCCGGATGCAAATCCACCCAGGCCGCTGGCCTCGGTGATTGCGCTGTCGCCGATATCGCGGTTGGCATCGGCGGCGCTGAATTGCGGAAAGTAGCGGCCGTCCACAATCGGCGACGGCGCGCTGAACCATTGCCCCTGCATGCGGATGCCGAATTCGACCCCATTGCGAGACAGCGCCGTAACGATGCTTGAATGCGGCACCGCTTCTGCTGCGAGCCAGGCGGCTTTGCAGGATGCCATTGTCACATTGAGGAAGAAATAGTCCAGGCCAGTCAGAAATGCGAATACCTCGGCAATACGAGTTTTTGAAAGGTCGCACGCAAGCAACTGGGGCAGGAGGGTTTGAAGCAATAGCGCCATGGCCGCTTTGTTGCGGCTGTGGCACTCGTCGCCCATTTGCAGCGCCTGTTTGATGATTGGAAAGACGGGCACGGCGCCTGCCCTGAGCACGGCTTCGCGCAGACAGGGTGCGAGGATTTCCTGCATCCAGTGCAGTCGTTGCACCACCTCTGGCGAGTTAGCCCCGTAACGCAATGTGCGCCCTATGCCTTCGTTCAGGTTAGAGTATGAGCGGGTTTGATGGGCGACATCCTCCACAATCCATACAGGCATCGACGGGGAGATGACTCCCGCCATTGGCGCTACTGCACGGTGATCATGGCAGGGCTCAAAATGAATAGCGCCGCTTTTCGCCAGAGCGCGCGCGGAATCCAAGTCGCCTGCGCGGTTTTCGTAGACAAGCGCGCCCAGGATCGCGCCCTGCATAGGCCCGCACATCTGTCCCCACTCGATCGGCGGCCCGGCATGCAGGATCATGTCCTGATGCATTCCTGGAATCACCTCGCCGGCCGGGCGAATGTCGACGATTTGCGGTTCCGCTCCCGAGAATATCTCGATCACACGCTCATTTGCCCGGTTGCGATTGAGGGAAAGAGGACTTGTCGTTTGCATCGAGAGACATTAACACGCAGCCGGCAGTGTCGTCAACAGAACCAATCATAATGATTCGATAATTACGATGATATTGCTGATTTTAATGATCTGTATCTTGACAATTGCAATACACCCCTTATAATTCCCGACGTTGTCAGCAACTTGCTGACAACCGCGTCTGGTCGAGATCAATACTGGGTCAAGAAACCTCCGCGTCGTGAATTCACGATGCGGAGGTTTGTTTTTTTCTAACAGGGTGGTGTTGTAAGGGTGGTGTTGTAATGGTGAAGGACTCGGATGTTCCGTTGCTGGTAGCGGATGGATTGACGAAGCGCTTCGGCGATTTCGTCGCAAACGACAATGTCAGCTTTACTTTACGCGCGGGTGAAATCCGCGCCATCCTGGGCGAGAACGGCGCTGGGAAAAGCACGCTTTTGAAGATGCTCTACGGGGTGCATCGACCCAGTGCGGGCTCGATCCAAATCGGCGGTGAGCCCGTGGAATTCCAGAGTCCGGCACAGGCGCGCAAACATGGCGTGGGCATGGTTTTTCAGGATTTCCGCCTGGTTCCCGCGCTCAGTGTGCTGGAAAATGTGCAGTTGGCAATCCCTGGCCTGCGGTGGCGCTTGCAGCCAGGCCCGCTTCGCAAGCAGCTACTCGACGTTGCAAGCAAGTACGGCCTGGAGGTTGATCCGGATGCTAAGGTCTGGCAACTCGATATCGGCCAACGGCAGCGGGTCGAAATCGTCAAGGTGTTAATGTCAGGCGCCCGCATCCTGCTCTTTGACGAGCCAACCAGTGTGCTGGTCGGCTCCGAGGTCGATGCCTTTCTGGATGTGCTCAGGCGCTTGCGCGAGGAAGGCTATGGCATCCTGCTGGTGACACACAAGATGCGCGAGGTGCTGGCCTGTGCGGATACACTCACGGTTCTCCGCGCTGGTCAGGCGGTGTTTGCAAGCGCTGAGGTGCAAGGCCTGGACGAAAAGGCGTTGGTCACTCATATGATCGGTTCGCGATTGCAGCCGATTAACCGCACCGATCAAGTGACGGTAAATACTGCCGGCGGGGAAGCTCCTGCCGATGCATTGGTTGCCAGTGACATCAGCCTCAGCGATGATCGCGGACGCGTCGTGTTGAATCACGCGATGCTCGCGCTCAAGCCCGGTGAGATTGTCGGTGTTGCAGGCGTCTCTGGAAACGGCCAACGCGAGCTTGCCGAAGCGTTGTTGGGGCTGCGCCCGCTTCGTTCCGGGCATATCACGGTGGTCGGGAAAGACATGACGCATGCGGCGCCAGAAGCGTTCTTGCGCGCAGGCGTAGTCAGTGTGCCGGAGAATCCGCTCGATGATGTGGTGGTGCCTGGACTGGTTGTGTTGGAGCACATGGTGCTGGGCGGGATGCCAGAACGGCGGCGGGGTCTTGAGATCGACTGGAAGGCGACGAAACGTGATTTTCTCGCGCTGCTTGAGGTGAAAATTCTCAACGTAGTCGATGCCGGGCGGCGCGTGGATACGCTCTCAGGCGGAAATGTGCAGCGCATGGTTCTGTCGCGGTCGTTGGCGCCGTCCCCGAAAGTGTTGATCGCTGCCTACCCGAGTCGCGGATTGGATGTATCCACAACGCGCGCGATACAGAATCTGCTGCTGTCGCGAAGGGACGCAGGCATGGCTATCCTTCTGTTCTCGGAAGACTTAAACGAGTTATACGAACTGTCAGACCGGCTTGTGGTGTTGACTCACGGGCGTCTGCTCGGACCAATAAATCCGCGCATTACGAATGCCTACGAAGTGGCGCACATGATGACGTCGCATCCGGTTGTGGATGAAGCTGACAGGGGTGATTCGCCCGGTATCGGCCACACACTGGCGCCGATGCCTGCAGGAAAATAAACCATGACAAGACAAATCACATTAGCTCCAATCGCGCGCCGCTGGGCAGGCGCCGCCGGATTGATTGTGATGCCGGTCGTATTGTTCGGCCTGTTCCTTGCTCTCGCGGGTCAGAACCCGTTGGACGCCTATATCGCTATGCTGAGTAATACGCTTGGCACTACCAATGGTTTGGGCGAGACGGCAGTTCGGGCTGCGCCGCTGGTGCTGGCTGCACTGGCAACGATTGTCCCCGCTCGCGCGGGGTTGATCAACGTTGGCGGCGAAGGGCAATTGATGATTGGCGCCTTGACAACAACGGCCATGGCGATGGTCCTCCGCGATGCGTTGCCGATCTGGCTGACGCTGCCCATCCTGGCGATTGCGGGTGCATTCGGCGGATTACTGTGGGCGGGCATCGCCGGGGCGTTGCGCACTCGGTTCAATCTCAACGAAACCATCTGCACGTTGTTGTTGAACTACGTGGCCGTCCTGGTTGTAGGTTTCTTTGTGCACGGGCTACTGAAGGACCCCGCATCTTTTAACTGGCCATTTTCACCGCCGTTTGCGGATGCGGCGCGATTTCCCGAACTCCCAGGCAGCCGGGTGCACCTGGGCATCCTGATCGCCCCGATTGCAGCTATCGTGGTCTGGTATATGACGTCACGCACCTACCTTGGGCTTCGACTGCAAGTCGTTGGCGGCAATGCCGAGGCGGCGCGGCGCGCTGGTATCAATGTTGCGCGCACGCAATTGATCGCGATGTTGATCGGCGGCGCGCTGGCTGGGTTGGCAGGCATGGTGCACGTCAGCGGTGTTGAGGGGCGGTTGTTGCCGACAACGGGTGTGGGATTTGGGTACACGGGTTTCCTGGCAGCGTGGATGGTCGGTCAGAATCCCCTGCTTGCCATAGGTTCAGCTACCGTGCTCTCCATGATCGCCGTCAGTGGCGATTCGCTTCAGATTGCGGCGAACTTACCTGCATCGTCGGTGAATGTGCTGACTGCAATGGTGTTGTTGGGTGTGTTGGCGAATTTCAAGAAACGCTGAGTGGGTGAAATAAATGCTTGAGTCCATAATTGCCGGCGCGATCCGCGCTGGCACGCCTGTGCTGTTTGCATGTCTGGGAGAAGTGATTGTAGAGCGGGCCGGGTTGGTCAATCTCGGCACTGAAGGGTCGATGCTGGTTGGCGCATTGGCCGGGTTTGCAATAACCGCGGGCACCGGAAGCGCCTTGCTCGGCGTGATTGCCGGCGCTCTGGCGGGACTACTGCTTTCACTGGTGTTTGGCTATTTAGCCATTCAACGTCGCGCCAATCAATTGGCGACGGGGCTGGCGGTGCTCACGCTGGGAAACGGCATCACGGCATTCTTCGGGCGCAGTTTTGTCAACCAGCAGATTCACGGCATTAACCCGCTGCATATTCCTATTCTGTCGGACATTCCATTTGTGGGGGCGGCCTTTTTTCAGCAGGATATCATGGCTTACCTGGCCGGGATTATGGCCGTAGTGCTATGGCTATTTCTATATCGCACGCGCTGGGGGCTGGTGTTGCGCGCTACTGGCGAGCGCGAGGAAGTCGCATACGCGGGAGGCTATTCACCCAACCGTGTGCGCTGGGCCGCCGTTGCGTTTGGCGGTTTGATGGCCGGCGTTGGCGGCGCGTATCTGTCGGTGGCCTATACCCTGAACTGGATCGAAGGGATGACGGCGGGGCGAGGCGTGGTTGCCGTTGCATTGGTGATCTTTGCCTCATGGTCGCCCCTGCAGGCGGTCTTTGCCAGCTATCTCTTCGGTGGCGCACAGGCGTTGCAGCTCTCGTTGCAGGCCGACGGCGTCGATGCGTCTCCGTTTCTGCTTTCGATGGTTCCCTATCTCTTGACACTCGCCGTATTACTCGTTGTTGGACGTTGGCGCCGCAACGTTATGCCTGAAGGCTTGAAAGCCGTGTTCGGCAGCGCCAGCGCGCGTTCAGTGGCCTGAGCAAATTTATATGAGTAAGGAGGATAACGCTTTCTAACGTCTGGTTCGTTTAATGCATCCGCAATAGCCGCGACGCTCTATCGGAAGCTCGTTTAATCATCATTGTTTATGTGTGTAGTTTGAATTAGGAGAAGAACGGTTTCTATGAGCATGCAGCAATTAAGTATCTCTCGCAGGTCTGTTTTAGTGGGTTTTGCCGCCATGTCACTACTGGCGGCGTGTGCAGCACCGGCGACGCCAACGAAGGCGCCCGATGCTCCGGCCGCAGCCCCGGCGTCGGCTACCACGGCGCCAGCAGTCGCGAGTGCGCCAGGCACGGGTGGCACTGCCATCGGTTTTATATTTGTGGGGCCGAAGGACGACTATGGCTATAACCAGGCCGCGTACCTGGGAAGCAAGGCGGTCGAAGACAAATTCGGTAAGAATCTGAAGATTTTGCGCGCTGAAAATGTGCCGGAAAATGAAGAGGCCGAGCGGGTGATGGAGAACATGATCCAGCAGGGCGCCAAGATCATCTTTGCAACATCCTACGGTCACCTGGACCCAGCGATCAATGTAGCCAAGCGACATCCAGATGTGGTGTTCGTGCACCAGGGCGGCGCAAAACACACGGCCAACGTGGGAGCGTACTTTGGCACCATCTGGCAGCCTGTCTATCTGTCGGGTATTGCAGCGGGTAAGATGAGCAAGACCGGCAAGCTGGGTTATATCGTGGCCTTCCCGATTCCGCAGACCTTGTTGAACATCAACGCGTTTACTCTTGGCGCGCAGTCGGTCAATCCGAACGCGACCACCACAGTGGTCTTCACTGCCAACTGGTGCGATCCGGCCAAGCAGACTGAGGCGGTTAAAACGCTGGTCGCTGCGGGTGTGGACGTGGTAACGCAACACCAGGACTGTGCGAAAACCATCGTCGAAGCCTCTGAGCGGGCTGGCATTATGAGCGTTGGCTATCATGCGGATGGTTCGCCGCTGGCGCCCAAAGGCTGGTTGACCGGTTCACAGTGGAACTGGGGCAACCTCTATTCAGACATCGTGCAGACCATCGTGGATGGCAAATGGGTTGGCAGCAAATACGATGCCATCTACCGCGAAGGCTTCAAAGAAGGCGTGGTTGAGCTGTCGCCGTTCGGCGCCAGCGTTACGGATGACGTGAAGAAACTCATCAACGACAAGAAGCAAACCATGTTGGACGGTAAGTTCAACCCTTTCACCGGACCAATCAAAGACCAGGATGGCAAGGTGCGGATTGCTGATGGCGTGCAACTGGACACGGTCAAGCTCGAAGCCGAAACCACCTACCTTGTTCAAGGTGTTGTTGGCGCTCTTCCGAAGTAGGTCTGGCAAAGTCTTAAGCGTAATTTCACTAACAATTCACTCGCGATTAGACGCGTAGCCTGTTCTCTGTTTCAATCGCGAGAAAGCACGCAAGCGAAAGCAACGGGCGGCCAAGAGACCTCTTGGCCGCCCATAGTCGAAGCCGAAGGGCGACATGCGCGCCATTCCGCTCTGGCTGCTTCGTGTTGGTTTTGACGTAAAACGATCTAATACCCTATCATGAGAGTTCACGCAGATCCCTATGAATGGCCTTACGATGGCCGGCTTGATATCCGGCGCACCGCTCTTTTGTGTATCGACTGGCAGAGAGACTTTTGCGGTCACGGCGGATACGTTGCACGCATGGGCTACGATCTTTCACTCACTCGCTCAGGCATAGAACCCACGCAACGTGTGCTTGCCGCCTGGCGCACCGCAGGCGGCGCGGTGATCCATACCCGCGAGGGTCACAAAGCGGATTTATCCGATTGCCCACCGAATAAGCTGTGGCGCTCCAGGCAGATTGGCGCCGGGATCGGCGACGACGGCCCATGCGGGCGCATTCTAGTGCGCGGCGAGGCAGGGTGGGAGATCATCGAAGAACTCAGCCCATGGCCGGGAGAGTTTATTGTCGATAAGCCGACTAAAGGGGCATTCGGGGCGACGGATATCGATCTTGTCTTGCGCAATCTCAATGTCACCCATCTGGTTTTCACCGGCATCACGACCGACGTGTGCGTGCATACCATCATGCGTGAGGCCAATGATCGCGGGTACGAGTGCCTCCTGTTGGAGGATTGCACTGGCGCAACGGACTATGGAAATTATCTTGCGGCGATCAAGATGATAAAGATGCAGGGCGGCGTATTTGGCGCCGTCGCAAATTCGCGTGATTTTGTCGCTGCGATATCTGGTTAATTGATATGAAGCCAAGCTTAACTCGTGAGAGCTACAGGGCTGCACTGCGTCAGGTGCAGCAATTCGTCGTGGAAGAGATGGGGCAGTATCCGGCGTTTATGACGCCGTTGAATACTCTTCCGCCTATTGGGCGCCATTCGCTCGCCGATGCGCGCTATGCGCGACGACCTTCTGGCTCAGATACCATTGCTGGTTCGGCGCGTCTGATGGCAAGCGGCAGCCTGACCGCCGCTGAGTTGGTGCGTGGCGCACTCGCGAAAATCGATGCGCTGAATCCGCAATTGAATGCATTTGTTCAGGTAGCGTCCACAGACGAGTTGCTTGCTGAGGCAAATCGGCTCGATGCTGAGCGCGCTGCCGGCAGTATCCGCAGCCAGCTGCATGGCATTCCGGTGTCCGTGAAGGATGTCATCGATGTGGCGGGTATGTTGAGCACGGCGAGCTCGCGCGTGCTTGCGGGTAACGTTGCCGCGTGGGATGCAGTCGCCGTCGCAAGGCTGAAGCAGGCGGGTGCGATCATCATGGGCAAGACCCATACTCACGAATTCGCGCTGGGGGTCACGACACCGCAGAGCCGCAACCCACATGATGTGACGCGCGATCCCGGCGGGTCGAGCGGCGGTTCAGCCATTACCGTTGCAACGGGCATGTCTCTGGCCTCACTGGGCACGGACACGCGCGCCTCCATCCGCGTCCCAGCGGCGCTATGCGGCATCGTCGGCTACAAACCCACATATGGACTGGTTCCAACCCAGGGCGTGATCACGTTGTCATGGAGTCTGGATCATACCGCGCATATGGCCAAAACAGTTGAGGACGCGGCTATTGTGCTGGATGTGCTGGCACAGGACGGGAAAGCATACACGTCATGGTTAAACAAGGACGTGCGCGGAATGCGCGTGGGGATACCGGTTCATGCGCTGGACGGGTGCGAGTCCGAGGTGCTTAGAGTATTTCAATCTGCCCAGAGCCATGTGCGCGATCTGGGAATCGAGCTGGTCGAGATCGATGAGCCGAGCGCTGCTGATTTCGATCTGTGCGCAGCCATGGGTCTGATCATCAGCCGCTGTGAAGCAGCTGAGTATCACAGGCCTTTTCGAGACAAGATGGCGCTGTATACAGCCCCAATTGCTGATCAGTTAGAAGAGAGTCTTCAGGTAAGCGCTGTTGACTACCTGCATGCGCAGCGCTTCCGGGCGATCGTTCGGCAAAGGATGTGCCGGCTGATGGCGGATCAGAGTCTCGACGCATTCCTGATGCCCACCTCGCGCGTGACGGCGCCCAAAACAACTGAGGTCGAACAGTATTTTATGGTGCTATCCCTCAATTGCATCCCATGGAGCTTTATCGGTTTCCCGGCGTTATCCATTCCGTGTGGTCGCACTACGGCAGGTCTGCCCGTTGGCGTCGAGCTTGTGACTGCGCCATTCGAAGACGGCCGTTTGCTTGCGCTGGCAGCGGCGTTGGAGGCAAGCAATGCGTAAGATCACCATTGTTGCAGAGCCGGCGCCTGTCGCCATTGATCTGGCAGAAACGGCATTGCTGATTATCGACATCCAGAAAGATTTCGTGCATCATGGCGGCTACGGCGAATTTCTGGGGAATGATCCCGAGTTGTTGCAAAGGGTCATCGCACCCACGCGAATGGTGCTGGACGCGGCGCGCGCGACGGGTATGACGATCATCCATACGCGCGAGGGGCATCTGCCTGACCTGAGTGACTGCCCGCCGACCAAGCTGGAGCGATGGGCTGGCGGCCTGCGTATTGGCGATGTCGGGCCGATGGGGCGCATTCTCATTCGTGGAGAAGCAGGCCATGCGATCGTGGACGAAGTGGCCCCATTGCCTGGTGAGATTGTCATCGACAAGCCGGGCAAGAATGCCTTCTATCGGACAGGGCTTGAGAGCCATCTGCGCGACGCCAGAATCAAGAATCTACTCTTTGCAGGCGTGACAACCGACGTATGCGTGGGCTCGACGGTGACTGCGGCGAACGACCACGGGATCAATGCCATTGTGATGGCGGATTGCGTCGCGTCTTACAGTCTGACACGGCATACCGCTATGTTGGATATTATCAAGGCGCAGGGCGGCATCTTTGGCTGGGTGACAGACTCAGCCAGCGTCCTTGCGGCACTGGAGTAGCCGCCGAACTCATTCGCAGTGATCTCATCACCTAAATGCGCATAGATGACACGTTAGAAACACGACTTAGTGTATAGTATGCGCGTGAAACAACGCACAAATGTCACTCTATCAGACGACGGAACGGTGCTGCTGGATCTTCTAGCGGCAAAATTAGGCTTATCAAGGTCGGGAATATTCGAGCTGGCGATCAGGCGACTGGCGACCAGCGAAAGCATAGATGCGCCGGCGCCGACGCCACCACCAGCGCGAAAAACGCCGTCAAGAACGGGAATCAATAGTAAAGAGGCCAACCGGGGCATGGGGAAACCATTGGCCAGCGGGATTAGCCGGCAAAAGTAAAACGGTTTTAATCCATCTATTCACTGCTCTTATGGTCGCAACGCCATCGGCAGGAACGCCCGGCGCGTGTCAAAGTTGGCGATCACCGTCGTATTATCGTAAATGGTCAGTGGGTGCGGGCTGAGCGTGCCGGTGATGTCGCCACTCCAGCCGGTGAAGATGCTTGCCGGGCTGATGGCGACTGTGAGCGTCACGACTGAGCCATAGTCATAGAGGTCTAGTTTTGGAGTCGCCTGCACATCGCCGCGCCCTTTTCCAGCGGTAGTGACCGACAGCGAGTACTGGTTGAGAAAGAAGGTCGCAGTGATGGTCGTGGTTGAGGTCAGTGTGAGGGAACAAAGGTAACCGTCCGTGATGCAGTTGCCGCTCCACGTCATATCCGATCCGGGATCGGCTGCGGGTTCCACGGTGATGTTTGTGCCATACGGATAATTCGGGCCGCCAGGCTGATAGATCTGCCAGTTGCCGCTCCCATTTCCATCTTTCGCAACGTGCAGGCTGTACCACATGCCGATGATCGCGGTGCTGGCGTTACTGCCGGTGGATGTCGCCACATCCGTGGCTGCGATGATGGCGGTATTGGTGATCACAGACTCGCCGCTCAGGTTTGGGTTGATGATGCCTGTAATGGTCACTATGCCGCCCTGTCCAGCGGGCAGGTTTCCAACACTCCACTGGTACGGAGTTCCGCCCTGGTTGACGAAGATCGTGCCCGTGTTGGTGAATGCGGTGTTGATGAGCGCGGAAGGCGCCAAGATCGTGTCAGTGATGCGCGTGCCGTTTGCCGTGCCGCCGCCGGCGTTGCTGAAGACCAGCGTATAGGTTACGGCCTGGCCGGGCAATGCCTCGGTTGGCGTAACTTGGAGCGCAATGCGCAGGTCGATGGGCAACGGGTCGTTGGTCATCTCGAAGGTCACCGGGTCCTCGATACCGCTGGCCGTCGCGGTGACGATGTAGGAGCCCCTTAGGTTATTTGCGCGCAATACCACGCTGGCAACCCCATTCGCGTCGATCACGCCGACCGTTGTGATTGGGATGGCGCCCGGCCCTGTTGCTGGTGAGACGAAGGCGATGCGCCCCCCTATAGACGGTTCGTCCACCCAGCTACTCACTGTAACGCTGATTGGTGTCCCGAAGTCGCTATTAACAGCGGTGTTCTGGCCGCCGCCTTCCGCGAAGTCGATGCTGAACCCTCTTTGTTGGTAAGCGCCGGCATCGCAGCCAGGGGGGTTACGCTTAACACCGCGTTGATCCGTTAACGGCGCCCCGTTGCATAACGTGTCAGTGAGCACGCCAATCGCCGGGCTGCCCGGAAGCAGCGGTAGTGTGTTCAACGATACTGGATCGGTTCCGAGTGGGCCGAGCACTGGATTGAGCAGCGCAGTATTGCTACCGGCATGATCGCCCTTGACATTGTTTGCTACACCGCTGCTGCCGTTGGTGCTCCCGACGACGTTATCGCCAAAGGACTTCATCACGCCAGCGAGATCGGGTTTGTTGACCAAAACCGTTGATGTGTTTGCCGCCACGATGCTGTTTTGCAGGGTCACCGTTGTTGGCTTGGTCGGATAGTTTGAGATTCCGCCACCGCCTTTGCCGAAGCTTGTGCTCAAAGAATCAAGCGAGCTATTGCCCGATACCGTTGTGTTGAGCAGGTTAACTGTTCCACCAAAGTCCATGATTCCACCGCCGCCTGCATCATTATTGCCTTTTGCCTGGTTATTGGTGAACGTGCAGTTGACAAAGGTGGCGAATGAATCGACATCGACTTTGGTGTTCTGGAAGCCGCCGCCCGAACCCTTGTCATTATGGTTATCGCTGATGTTGGCGGCGATCGTAGAGTTGGTGACTGTCAACATGCCCTGGTTTCCCAACCCACCGCCGCCTGCGCCGGCAGCGTTGCCAGTGACTAGGCTGGCGGTGACGCTCATGTTGCCGAAGTTGTACAGCCCGCCGCCTACGCTCCCAACGTCATTGCCATTGAAGGTGGTGTGGTCAACGATCAGGTCGCCGTTATTAGCAAGGCCGCCGCCAAAGCTCGCAGAGTTGTTCAAGAGGATGCTGTGATCCAGCAACAACCCACTGCTTGCCTCGACAAATATCCCGCCGCCGTAGCACTGCTGGCCACAGTCGATCAAGGGCACCGCGCCATTGACAATCGTCACTCCGGAGACCGTTACGCTGGCGCCTGCCTGCACAAGGATGGCGCGCCCATTGTATTGTGCGTCGAGTTGGGTCTCGTGACCAGCGGGATCCGAGACCGACCAATCATATTGCGTAAACCCGCCTTGCAGGGTCAGTGTCTTGCTGATAAAGACAACTTGTGTGTACAGCGTCGAGCTGCGCAGGCGCGCCTGGACGCCTGCGCAAGTCCCTGCCACCTTTACGAGATCGCTCTGCGCAGCAGCATCAACGGCATCCTGAACCGCTGTCGAATCGGTGCTGCTGAAGGTCTCGCCCGTGCCGATCTGCGCGAAGCAGATCAAATCCGCTTCTAATGGTCGCGCCGGTTGCGCCCTGAGTGGGAGCGCAGAGCGCGGCGCAGACCCAGCCGGCGCTTCGGCCGGCTGTACCGGAGTGACGTCCTCGGCCAGTGCCACCCGCACAGAGAAACTAAATGCAAGGCTAAGCGTAAAAACTGCGACTGCGCCTAACGCCGCGATTGCTAAACGACGGCTTTGCGTCCCCTGTGGGTTGAGCGAAACTTGTAAATGACTTCGATTATTGGTTGGCACAATGGCCTCCCCTGGATATTCATCTTATGGGGAAGAGTTGCGCGTCTGCACACATGCACATACCGATCCGGAACTGCAATGCAGCCAACGCTCTTCCACTGGGGAGTGTACGTCGTCGGCGCCCTGCACCGCAATTGCGTATATGGCGTAAAACACGGCCTCCAGTCTTGTGCTGGAGGCCGTGTTTTGATGGAGAAGCCAATGTTGGCTTAGCGGAACTGCTTAGAGGTTGATCAGGTCTTGTGCCAATGCAGCCAGCCGCTCTGGCGTCCACAGGTGCGGGGCCAGCCGCGCAACCATATCCACCGGTTGATCCGACACCCATCGCAGCATCGGCGACTTGAGCGTGTCCTCGCCGACGTATTTCGTGAGGACGGCGCGGCTGCGCTCATCCGCCAGCACCTCGCCCAGGTTGCTGCCGATGTCGATTCGTCCGGCCACGTGCCGCACTTTCGCCATTGCCTGCGCCAGCGTCAACCCGGTCGTGACGAAGCTGTATTCGCCCGCGCCGATTTCGACAACGAGCGCTCCGTCAACAATTTGTCCAGTAACAGGTGAGCCACTCTCGGTCACTTGCGCCGCGTCGGTTGCCGGGATGCGCGCGGTCGCATGCGTGTTTGGCGGGATAGTAACCTGCAGGCGCAGGTCGGCATCAGTCAATTGCCACGCGGAGGACACTTCGCCGTATACGGTCTTCAGCGCCGCGCTCGCATGCGACAGGCCGCCGCCCGGTTGCGGCTGAATCAGGATGTGCTTGTAACCCACGCCGTCCAGCGCCGTATCGATGCCCGCAATCGCGCGGTACATCCAGTCGCCGATGGCGCCGTAGGAGTAGTGATTGAACGAGTTCATCCCGGCATCCTGGAAGCTGCCATCCGGTTTGATGAGCCAGAATCCTCGCATCTCGTCCGCTTTTCGCGGCGCGCGGTTTCCTTTCGTCCCGTCCTTGGGTTCGTTGCAGTAAAGTTCCCAGTGAACGACGTACCTCACCTGAGCCGCCAGCAATACCCCCATCCATTCATCCAGACGCTCGCGGATGCGCTGAGGACGGTCATTCTCGGGAATGCCCATCTCACCGATATAGACCGCATCCTTGCCAAACAGAGGCCCAAGACGGGCATGCTGGCGGATTTCCTCCAGGCATTTCCAGAGGTGGAGCGGGCTGCCTTCCAAGCCGTCGTAGGCACTGTAGGAGACGAGGTCCAACTCGACCTCAGGCAGCACGTGCCGCGTCATGGTGGGAATGTCTTTCCAGGCGTCGGCTACGCGGTTGACCTCGGCGGCGTGAGCGACGATGCATCGGGCGCCCTGGGCCAGTTCTTGGCGGGCCTGGGCCACTCCGGCCTGGCGGGCTCGCAACCAGCGCTGCATCCGCTGGCAACGTTCGCGCCAGTCCTGGGGCGGCGGATTCCATTTCTCCCCGGCGCCCCGCAGCATCCAGTCCCCTTCCCAGTGTTGCAGCACAAAGGTCATGGCCCGGTCGCGATAGGTCCGGTAGAGGTGGGCGGCCAGGTCGTGAAACTCCTGCTTGA
>Ga0118677_10003382_pt1 | contig 30276 bp, 24 predicted proteins | sample AliMusrvi5mmetaG_FD_86154 | JGI IMG/M metagenome (GOLD analysis project Ga0118677, IMG submission 86154) | reverse complement strand
TCTTTCCACAAATCTTCTATCCTATCTCGATCTCGAAAGTCCAAATGCACAAATGTTTTTCTCATATATTTATCTTATATGTGAGTTGCATTTCAAACAAGAATTTTCATTGAGCTACTTCACACAAAGATGATTCGTCGGACAGTTTACCGACTTTGAGTTTTTAGGTGATGTAGTTTTTAAAATTGGAGATTATAAATGCAAAAGCAGTATGTTGTATGCCGTTTCTTCCAGAAGCCCCGTTTGGGTTGTGCGAATTCGGTTCAGAAACGGTGCTACATCGGATCCAGAGATCATGGGGTTACTTATCTCATTGATTATCATGATTCTCCGATTCCGGAGGCGGATGTCCAGGAGGGATCCATGTACTACTGTGGAATCAACCGCACTCTGACCGAGAACGATCGCGGTTCGATCGTCACGGTTGCAGTCCTCGAGAAAATCGAATTCTCGAGGGGGACGTTCGGGAAGTTTCCCTCGCCTCGGGGTGAACAGTGGCAGTGCCGTGTTCAGAGCGAACACGAGGTGAGTTACACCTTAATCGTCGATTCGTCTTGTGCCAAACAGCCCAAGACCGTCGGTGAAACTTGGGAGTTCACCCAGAACAAGGTCGTGGCCGTGCAGGGAAATTCTGTCATCATCTCGGTGCTTCTCGAGAGGCAGATCATCTCTGAACGGGCAAAACGCCGTCATGGTGTTCAGCAACCCACCTCGCCAAAGGAAGAAGTGGCAGCTTAACAAGGTTTGTCCACTAATTCCAGACAGAACCCATACTTACAAGGTAAAACTTGTGGAGGTGGGTTCTTTTTTATTCAATATTTTATGACATAGTGGACTTTATGTTATAAAACTGCTAAACTAATATAAATTATTAATTAATTTGATTTGCCTTAATAGGCGGACAGTTATAAAAAAATGGAAGAAAAAAGAGAATATCTTACAAAGCAGAAATACGATGAATTGATTATAGAGTTAAAAGATTTAAAAAATTCTAAGAGAAAAGAAGTGGCTGAAGCTTTGGATTATGCAAGAGGTCTTGGTGATCTTTCAGAAAATGCTGAATATCACGAAGCAAGAAGTCAACAAGCAGATGTTGAAGAAAGAATTTCAAAATTAGAGTCAATTTTGAAAAATGCAACTATTGTTGAAGATAGACATGGAGATTATGTTATAATTGGAAGTACAGTTACTGTTGAAAAAAATGATGGCAAAAAAAGGACTTTTATGATTGTTGGTTCAGCAGAATCTGATATTTCTGCTGATAAGCTTTCAAATAGATCTCCTATTGGTCACGCTGTTTTAGGAAAAAAGAAGGGTGAGACATTTTCTTTTAATTCTCCTTCTGGAACAATGACATATAAGGTTGTAGATATTAAATAAAATTGGATGATAATTGCTAATACAAGTCTGTCCAAGTGAAATATCAGATTTTTTCCATCGACATGAGGAAAAGGTCCGAGAAAAACTCAGAAGTTTTTATTTCACGGGGGTGATGATTTTATAAAGTTCATTGTCATTTACTAAAAAAATAATTATGGCATCACTTGAAGAACTTAGAAATACAAGAATAGATAAGATAAAGCTTCTTGAAAAAGAAGGAATGTCTGCATATCCAGCAATATCAAGAAGAGATTTTTATTTGTCTGAAGTTATAAAAGATTTTGAAGAAATTTCTAAAAAAGAAAATGTTCATCTCGTTGGTAGAGTAATGTCCATAAGAGGTCAGGGGGGTTTGGTGTTTTTTAATATAAATGATGGAACTGGTTCTTTCCAGGGACTTCTTAAAAAAGATGAAATGGATGAAAAAGTTTTTGATTTATTTCAGTCTGTTGTAGATATTGGAGACTTTATAGAAATAAACGGTTCATTATTTATTACAAAAAGAGGAGAAAAAACCACTCAGGTAAAAGGTTGGAAAATGCTTGCAAAAAGTTTGAGACAACTTCCAGAAAAATGGCATGGTCTTCAAGACGAAGAAGATAAACTTAGAAAAAGATATCTTGATATTATTTTTAATAATGATGTTAAGGAAATGATTATAAAAAGAGCAAAATTTTTTTCTTCAATAAGAAATTTTCTTCAAAATAAAAATTTTATGGAAGTAGAAACTCCTGTCTTAGAAAATACTGCCGGTGGAGCAGAAGCTAGGCCATTTATTACTCATTATAATGCTTATGATGTTGATGTTTATTTAAGAATTTCTCCAGAGCTTTGGCTAAAGCGTCTTATGGTCGCTGGCTTTCCTAAAGTATATGAAATAGGAAAAGTATTCAGAAATGAAGGCGCTGATGCAGAGCATTTGCAGGATTATATGCATATGGAATTTTACTCTGCCTATTCCGATTATAATGATGGTATGAAACTTATTGAGGAAATGTATAAATATCTTGCGCAGGAAACTTTTGGAACTTTAAAATTTAAGATAAAGGGTTTTGAAATTGATCTTGGAGGAAAATGGGAAGTTTATGATTATGTTGAAACAATAGAAAAGATGACTGGTATAAATGTTTTGAAAGCAGATCTTAAACAAATTGAAAGTAAACTTAAAAATCTTAAAGTAGAGTTTGACATGAAGGGATTTAATTTAAATAGAGGAATAGATACACTTTGGAAATATTGTAGGAAACAGATTAGTGGTCCAGGATTTTTGATTAATGTTCCCGTAATGATGGAACCTCTTGCAAAAAGAATGTTAGAAAATAGAGATTTAGTTGAAAGATTTCAAGTTATTTTAGCTGGTTCTGAAATGGGTAAGGGTTTTAGTGAGCTTAATGACCCTATAGATCAACTTGAAAGATTTACTGAGCAGGCAAAATTAAGAGAAAATGGCGATGAAGAAGCTCAAATGATGGACGGAGATTTTATTGAAGCTTTAGAATACGGAATGCCACCAACATTTGGATTTGGAGTATCTGAAAGACTTTTTTGGTTTTTTATGGATAAACCTGGAAGAGAATGTCAGATTTTTCCATTTATGAAACCAAAGGGATAAAAGTTCGCTTTAAAAATACTCAGCTTCGCTCACTATTGTTGGTAGAATTACACTTCTGGCCTTCGCTTTATTTTTGAAATTAGAAACTTACTTGCTGTTATTAGATAAAAAGACTATTTTGCTTTGCAAAATCGTCTTTTTTATTTTGTATAGTTATCAACAGTTAAAATGTTGTTTAGTGGTATGAAGTGCTATATAATATACCTTAGGTGGGAAGAAGTGGTATGAAATAATTTTTGCAAAAATTATTTTAAAAATCAAAAAATTCTCAATAAAAAAACTATCATGTTAATAGGCGAATACATACATACATTAGACGAAAAAAAGAGAGTATCTCTGCCTGTTAAGTTTAGAAAAGAAATTGGTAAAAAGATAATCATCACAGCAGGTCTTGATCAATGTCTTTGGATATTTACTCTAGCACAGTGGAAAAATATTTCAGAAAAACTCTCTAGTCTTTCAACACTTCAAGCAGACAACAGAAGTTTTAATAGATATATGTTTGGAAGTGCGACAGAAGTTGAAGTTGACTCTATCGGAAGAATACTTTTGCCAGAATTTTTAGTTACAAGAGCAAATTTGAAAACAAAGATAGCTGTTGTCGGTGTTCAGGACAAAATAGAAATCTGGAATGAAGAATCATGGAAGGAGTATAAAGGTGTGGTGGAAAAACAGGCCGATCAATTAGCAGAAAAACTGGGTCAAGCAGGCGCACTTTAGTTATGGAAACAGTTCATAGGACAGTTCTTTTAAATGAAGCAATAGATGGTTTGAATTTGAAAGAAGGATCAATTTATTTTGATGGTACGCTTGGCGGTGCAGGACATCTTTTGAAAGTTTGTTCCGACTTTAATGGAAAGGTTAGAGTTGTGGCTACTGATAGAGATGAAGGTGCAATAAAAAGAGCAAAAGAAAAATTGTTAAAGATAAATTGCAAAAGTGATATCGTAAACTCTGATTACAAAAATATTGATATTGTTCTCAAAAATTTAAATATAGAAAAAGTAGATGCAATACTTATTGATTTAGGACTTTCGACAGATCAATTAATTACTTCAGGCAGGGGATTTTCCTTTAAGAATAACGAACCACTTCTTATGACATTTTCAGAAAAAGAAGAAAGAGTCACTGCTGAAATTGTAGTAAATAATTGGAGTGAAGAAAATATAGCAAACATTATTTATGCATATTCAGACGAAAAGTTTTCAAGAAAAATTGCAAGGGGAATTGTAGAAGCAAGAAAAATCAAACCAATCAAAACTACTTATGATCTTGTAGAAGTAATAAGTGGTGCTGTCCCGGGATTTTATAAAAGGGGAAAAATACATTTTGCTACAAAAACATTTCAGGCTTTAAGAATTTGTGTAAACGATGAAATAACATCACTTAAGGAAGGAATGCAGAAAGGTTGGGGATTTTTAAACAAAGAAGGGAGAATGGCAATAATTTCATTTCATAGTGTGGAAGACAGAGAAGTTAAAAATTTTTTTAGAGATATGTCAAAAGAAAAAGTTGGGAAGCTTATAAATAAAAAACCGATTACGCCAAGTTCAAGAGAAGTTTACGAAAATCCAGCATCAAGAAGCGCAAAATTAAGAATAATTGAGAAAATAAATTAATAATCATTAAAATTTTTCAACTAGGATGGTACAAGTAATAAAAAATCAAATAGAAAGTATAGACCTTAGGGAAAAACAAATTTTCTGGTCTCTTTTTTCTGTATTTTTTGTTTTGTTGTTTGTATGTGGATATCTTGTAAATACGACAATATTAAATGCTGTTGCAAAACAAAATATGCAATCAGAAATGATTTCATTAAATTCAAATCTTAATACTTTAGAATTTCAATATTTAAATTTAAAAAATAAAATTACTATTGACTATGCTAAATCACTCGGTTTCGTTGCTGTTTCTTATGATAAGTTTGCCCAGATTTCTTCTTCAGAAAGCAAATCTCTTTCTATAAATGAAAATTAATAATCTTTCAAATAGAATTAGATTGATTTTTATAGGTTTTATCTTTTTGGCGTTACTTATGGTTATTCGTCTGTATTTTTTGCAAATTGTTTTTGGGGATGTTTATAATGAAAAAGCAGATAGACAATATGTTAGCGTTGTTGGTAACACTTTTGACAGGGGAAGTATTTTTTTTCAAGATAAAAATAACAATTTAATTTCTGTGGCTGGCCTTGGAACTGGATACGTTGTTGCTTTAAATAATAGGATTATTGCAACCGATACTTCAGATTATTATAATAAACTTTCTAAAGTTTTACCTCTTGATGCTTCAGATTTTTATTCTAAAATTTCTAAAAAAGATGATCCTTATGAAGTTATTGCAGACAAGGTTTCCCCAGATAAAATAAAAGCCGTTAGTGATTTAAAATTACCTGGAGTTGTTATACAAAAAGAAAGATGGAGATATTATCCTGGAAATTCTTTAAGTGCACAAATGATTGGTTTCGTTGGATATAATGATGCTGGAAATCAGCTTGAGGGTAGATATGGTTTAGAAAAATATTATGATGATACCCTTTCAAGAGAAAGTAGTAATCTTTATGTAAATACTTTTGCTGAAATTTTTTCAGATATAAGTAAAAATTTCATTCAAAATAAGGGGAGAGAAGGAGATATTGTTACTGCTATAGATCCGGAGGTTCAAGATTATGTTCAAAAAGTTGTCACTGATGCAAATAAGAAGTGGAATTCAAAAGTTACTGGTGGAATCGTAATAGATCCGAAGACTGGACAGGTATATTCTATGGCAGTTTTTCCAGACTTTAATTTAAATAATTTTAAAAATGAAGATGTTGGAATTTTTGCGAATCCTTTAGTAAGCAGTGCATATGAAATGGGTTCAATTATAAAACCATTAACAATGGCTGCAGGACTTGATAGTGGAGCAATAACTTCTGATACGACATATGACGATACTGGTTTTATAAAAGTTGATGGAAGTACGATTCATAATTATGATGGAGTGGCTAGAGGAAAGATTTCAATGCAAGTTATTCTTGATAAATCTTTAAATGTTGGAGCTTCATTTGTTGCAACACAAATGGGTAAGCCGACAATGTTAAAATATTTTCAAAATTATGGTATTGGTTCTGAAACAGGAATTGATTTGCCGAACGAAGCTGCTGGAAATATTGGAAATCTTTTGAAAAATTTAGATAATACTAAACAAGTTGAATATGATACAGCATCTTTTGGACAAGGAATTTCTATGACGCCGATAATTACTGCAAGAGCTTTGTGTGTAATTGCAAATGGAGGAAGACTTGTAATACCACATATTGCAAGCAGTATTCAATATAAGACAGGCTTTACAAAAAATATTTCATATACTGATGAAGCAAAACAAATTCTAAAAACATCTACTTCAGAAGAAATAACAAGAATGCTTGTAAATGTTGTTGATAAAGCCCTTGTAAATGGAACTATGAAAATGAAAAATTATAGTATTGCAGCAAAAACAGGAACTGCCCAAATCTCAAGACCGATAAGTGAAGGTGGTGGATATTATCCTGACAAATGGTTACATTCATTTTTTGGATATTTTCCAGCATATAATCCAAGATTTTTAGTTTTTCTTTATACAGTTGAGCCACAGCATGTTGATTATGCTTCGAAGACTCTTACTGATCCTTTTTTTGATATTGCGAATTTTTTGATTAATTATTATGAAATCTCTCCAGACCGCTAAAGATTTTCTCGGTTTTATTTTTGGAATACGGATATTTTTTTACTAAAAAATTCCTCGTGCTCGGCTCAGTCAGCCTCGCAAGTTTCCAAAAATAAAACCTAGCTCATAGTTGGCAGAAAAAGAAGCAAAATTGACATAAAATGCATCTAATGACAAGAATAGAAATAATTAATTTTTGTGATAATATCAATATATGAAAACTTATTTTAAAACAATCATTTCTTCAATCTTACAGTTTGAGTCTCGTCTCATTTTAAAAAAATATAACCCAAAAATAATTGCAGTTACTGGAAGTGTAGGAAAAACATCTACAAAAGATACTATTTATTCTGTAATGTCCACTTCTTTTTGTGTTCGAAAAAGTGAAAAGAGTTTTAATAGTGATATTGGAATTCCTCTCACAATACTTGGTTGCCAAAATGCTTGGACTAACCCAATAATGTGGATTTCTAATATTTGGCATGGTGCAATGCTTATACTTTTTAAACAAAGCTATCCCGAATGGCTTATCTTGGAAGTTGGTGCTGATAGACCTGGTGATATAAGGAGAATTTCAAAATGGCTAAAGCCAGATGTTGTTGTTCTTACAAAATTTGCAAAGACGCCTGTTCATATAGAATTTTTTAGAAATAGAGATGATATTGTTCGAGAAAAAAGATATTTGGTGGAAGCGCTTAAGCATAGCGGAACTTTGATAGTAAATGGTGATGATGAAGATTGTATGGCGATGAGAGAATCATCAAAAAATGATTCTATTGTTTATGGCACAGATAAAGTTTCAAACCTTATAGCCTCAAACGTAGAAGTTCATTATGCAAAAAACAAAATGCCAGACGGGATGTTTTTTAGAGTAGATTATAAAAATGATAGTGTGCCTGTCACGATGAAAGGATCTCTGGGAATGCAAAATATTTATTCAGCACTTGCTGCACTCGCTGTTGGACTAACTCAAAAAATAAATCTAGCTACTGCGGGTGTTGCACTTTCCGAACATGAAACCCCTAAAGGAAGAATGAAAATTATTTTAGGTATTAAAGAAACAACTTTGATAGATGATACTTACAATTCTTCACCTGTCGCACTTGCTTCTGCTCTCATAGCACTAAAAGAAATAAAAACAAAGGGTCGTAAAATTGCTGTTCTTGGAGACATGATGGAGCTTGGTAAACACTCTGCAGATGAACATTATAAAGCAGGAGGAGTCGTTGCAGGTTTTTGTGATATTCTTGTAACTGTTGGCGTAAGATCTAGAAGGATAGCTGAAGGTGCACTTGATGCAGAAATGAGTGAAAAAAATATTTTTCAATTTGATAATTCTACTGAAGCCGGTGAAATGCTTAAGGAAATGCTTAAAGAAAACGATGTTATACTTTTGAAAGGATCTCAGTCTATACGTATGGAAAAAGCAGTCGCTCAAATAATGTCTGAACCACAAAAGGCTGGAGAACTTTTGGTAAGGCAGGAGGAGGAGTGGCTTAAGAAATAAAAATATGAGTCTTTACGAAAATCTAAAAAAATCTACTAGCGAGGAAGATGTCAAAGATACATATATTAGAGCACTCGGATTAAAGGGATACCAGAAAAATCTCATAGATATTCAAACCAAAGAAATTTGGTTTGAAGCAAAAAAAGATTCTAAACTTTCAAGTTATGAAATGTTTACTCAGCTTATGCATTATGTTCAAGAAGCATTGAATCGTGGCGAACCGATTCCTCCGTTTTTAGCTGTTATTGATACAAAAAAAGCAGCGATTATGAAAAGTGCTGACGTGCTCCCATTTCTTGAAAAGAAAACTATTAAATGGGGCAAATCTGCAAGCAGCTACACCCAGGAAGCACTTGATGCTGTTTCTGCATATATTGGAACCCACTTTGTTTCTTTTAAACTTGAAACTCACGAACAAGAATTTATAGAAACAATTAAAAACGCTATAAAAAATGGCGATATCATCCGAACTCAAATCACTCCAGACAACCTTAAACAAGTTTTTGATAAGTGGGTAGAAATGATTGGACGAGAAATAAAAGATGCAAAAGAAGATGATTATGCACTTTTATTTTTTGCTGACATTATGAATGATGGCACGGTTTCTACTCACAACGATCTTCCTGCAGAGTTGCTTCATAAAAACAATGCACCGGTTTTTAGTCTTGCCGGAAAAATATATGAGCTTGGAAGTAAGGAGGGGTATCGACAATTTTGGGCGATTTATAATAGACCACCAAAAGCAGAATATCGTGATTATTTACTTGAGAGACGTGATAGTTTGATTCCAATTAATGAAAGAAGTTTTAAGGGTGCGTATTATACGCCATTAGCTGTGGTTGATAAGGCTTATGATAAGCTCACAGAAACTTTGGGTGATAATTGGCAAAAGGAATATATTGTTTGGGATATGTGTTGTGGTGTAGGAAACCTTGAAGTAAAACACAGCAATCCAAGAAATATTTATATGAGCACACTCGATCAACCCGATGTTGATGTAATGAAAGCAACTAAAACTTGTGCATCAGCAGAACGTTTCCAGTATGATTATTTGAATGATGATATTACTGATGATGGTAAGATTGATTATTCATTAACGGATAAAATTCCTGCGGGTTTGCGAAAAGCTATTGCTGATGGAAAAAAGATTTTGGTTTTAATCAATCCGCCGTATGCTGAAGCAACCAGTGGAATTTCAGAAGAGTATTCGCATAAAGATGATGTTTCAAAAACCACCAAGGTCGCACAATTTCTTTTTAATAAAGATGGGATGGGAAGTCGTGAATTGTTTGTGCAATTTCTTGCTCGTATCTCTGAAGAAATTCCAACTGCAACTATCGCTATATTTAGTAAATTGAAATATGTAAATGCTCCTAATTTTGAAAAATTTAGAGAAAACTGGAATGCTCAATATCAAGGAGGTTTTATTGTTCATAGCAAAGTTTTTGAGGGACTTGAAGGAGATTTTCCGATAGGTTTTTTAGTTTGGAAAACTAACCAAACATCAACAATGAAAACACCCCTAACAGAAATATCTACTGAAATATTAGATAAAAAAACACAGCCTATTGGTGAAAAAAGATTTTATAATTTTCCAAATGAGATATTTTTAAATGCATGGATTGATAGACCAAAAAGTAATGGTATTCCATGTATTGCTTTGAAAAATGCCGTGACGCCATATACTGGGAAACTACTCAGATCATCTACTTGTGATAATGCTATCGCTTTTCTTGTTTGTAAGGGCAATGACTTACAAAACGCAGGGCAAAGTACTTTTCTTCTGTCTTCTATTTATGGAAGTGTCGGTGGATTATATATAACAACAGAAAATTTTTGGCAAGCATGTGTAGTTTTTACTGTTAGAAAAATCATTAAACATACATGGATAAATGACCGCGACCAATTTTTACAACCAACCGAACCCCTTACGGATGAGTTTAAAAACGATTGTTTGATTTGGATGTTGTTTAATGGAAGCAATCTCACCGCCAGCGCAAATGATTTGGAGTGGAACGATAAAAAATGGTCAATTGTAAATCATTTTATTCCTTTTACCGAAGAAGAAGTTGGCGCATCGGATCGTTTTGAATCGGATTTTATGGTGAAATATTTGGCAAATAAAAAATTATCTGATGAAGCAAAATATGTACTCGAAGAAGGTAAAAAATTATGGCATGCATATTTTGAACACACTGATACAAGAGATGTTAGGGATGAGTTGAAATTAAATCGTTCTGATGTTGGATGGTATCAGATTCGAAAAGCACTCCAATCGAGAAATTCTAGTGGTGATTTTCCAAAAGTAAGTTTTAAGTCTTTTGAAGAAGTATACAAAACCTTGAGTGAAAAATTACAACCACAAGTATATGAACTTGGTTTCTTGAAAAAATAATTTTGATATGAACATAGATATTAGTGACTTTGAACAAATAAAAGTAAAAGGGGAAGAGACGTATAAAAATATTTCTGATACGTATTGCCCATATTTAGGGAAAACTGTATCTTTTAATGCTCAAGGTATAGAACATCTGAAATTTAAAAGTAAGGAAAGACCAAGATTACCAAAAGATCAATACATGAGATTGAAACTTATTCATCTTGCTCCAGAAGTTTTAAAAAATTCTAAGACCGTTCAGGGAATCTTGGAGACAAAAAAATTTGAGCGAGTGAGAATAAATCACCGAACCGATACAATTTTAAAACCGGTACATTATTTTGAATTTATTTCAGTCATAAAAAGAAATAGAGTAAAGGTTATTATTAAACAAATAGATGATGGAAATTTTTTCTTTTGGAGTCTGATTCCATTTTGGAGAATGAATGAAAACACAATGACTAGAATTTTACATGATGGGATTCCTGAAGAAGATTGAAACAACAAAAAACGCCACTTTGGGTGGTGTTGTTTGTTAGCGTTTGGCTACAGCTTTGAAGCCGTGAGAGGGCGAACCCTCCAAACGCCATTACCAATGTAGCAATTCACACAATAAAAGTCAAGTGTCAAGATGTTGATAAATGGACTTATCAACATAAAAACCCCTTTACAATTAAAGAAAAATAGTATAGATTGTTTCTAGCTTTAAATAAGAATGTGTTCTGGGCGTAAAGCGCCGAATAGTAAGCAGGTTAAGTTGCATTAAAATCTTGCTTAGAAGAATAATATAAATTCAATATAATTTGAGAAAAGCCTTTGGTGAAAGGTGATTTTTTTGTTTGTATTGATTTAAAATCGTAATTATTCTTTTGAATCAGATTTAATCTTGCACTTTTCTTGACGAAATTTTTATTAGATAGAAAACAGTTTATTAAAAAGGAGCTGAATAACTATATTATTATCGGACCCCAGTGAAATATCCGCCTTTTTCCACCGATAGGAGGAAAAAGACGGAGAAAGACTAAAGGACTTTCATTTCACAGGGCGATGATTTTTATAGTCGTTTCGTTCCTTAAAAAACAATCATGAAAAAAGCTGCAAATATTTTGATAGATGGAGTGACGGGTGGAAAACTTGAACAAAAGTATTTCAACAAGTTCAAACAGCCTCTCATCGATACACCAAACCTTGTCAATCACCAGACAAAGTCTTATCAGTGGTTTCTTAAGGAAGGTATAAAGGAGATATTTCAAGAATTTTCTCCAATAAAAGACTACGCAGACAAAAAGTTTGAATTGTCTTTCACTGACTTTGAAGTCGTCATGCCAAAGACAGACGAATTTTATGCAAAAGATAAACATGCTTCATATGAAGGTCAGCTCAAAGCGATTGTTAAACTAAAAAATAAAACTTTTGGTTCTGTAAAAGAACAAGAAATTTTTCTTACAGATGTTCCTCTAATGACCGACCATGGTACTTTTATCATCAATGGTATTGAAAGGGTTATCGTTCCTCAGCTTGCAAGATCATTCGGAATTTTCTTTACATTGAATGATACAAAAGGTAAAAATCTTTTCGGTGCAAAAGTTATTCCAGCAAGAGGTGCTTGGATTGAAATAGAATCAGAATCTGATGGTGCAATCTATATAAAAATAGATAAGAAGAGAAAGTTTGCGATTTCTTCTCTTTTTAGAGTGCTTGGATTGAAAACTGATAAAGAAATTTTAGATTTGTTTAAGGATGATGAAGTGGTTATGAAAGTAATAGAAACTTCTATTGCAAAAGACCATGCAAAATCACAAGATGAATCTTACATTGAAATCTATAAGAGATTGAGAGACGGAGATCTAGCTGCTGTTGATAATGCGAAGGAATTTATAAACTCAATCTTTAGCGCAGATAGATACGATATTTCAAGAGTTGGAAGATTTAAATTCAACAAGAGATTTTCTCTACCAATGGATGAAAAAACCTTGGAAAAGAAAAACATCAACATTGAGGATTTATCAATTATCGTAAAAAATATTGTTAAACTTAATAACGACCCAGATGCAGTTGAAGATGATATCGACCACCTTGGCTCAAGAAGAGTTCGTTTCGTTGGTGAACTTCTCCAAGCAAAGTTTAGAGTCGGTATGGCACAGATGAAGAGAAATATTCAAGACAGAATGTCCACTATAGACCCAGATATTTCTTTACCAGTTCAATTTGTTTCTGCAAGACCGCTTCAAGCAAGAATAAAGGAATTTTTCACTACTGGTCAGCTTTCTCAGTTTATGCAACAGACAAATATTCTTGAAGAAATTGAACACTTAAGGACACTTTCAGCTCTCGGACCCGGAGGTCTTACAAGAGAAAGAGCAGGCTTTGAAGTTCGTGACGTTCACCCATCTCACTATGGAAGAGTTTGTCCTATTCACACTCCAGAAGGTCAAAACATTGGTCTTATTTTGAGACTTTCGACTTATGCAAGAGTTAATGATTTTGGAATGATTGAGACTCCTTATGCAAAAGTAGTAAATGGTGTAATTACAGATGAAATAAAATATTACAATGCTTTGGAAGAAGCAGATTTTAAGATTGCTCACGGTGCAACTGCATACGATGACAAAAATAGAATTACAGAAGATGAAGTTGAAGTTCGTGTAAATGGAATTCCGACTCTTGTTAAAAAAGAAGAAGTAAATCTTATAGATGTTTCTGCAAATCAAGCATTTTCTATCGCAACATCAATGATTCCTTTCTTGGAACATGATGACGCAAACAGAGCTTTGATGGGATCTAACATGCAAAAGCAAGCTGTTCCTTGTGTTATTCCTGAAGCTCCACTTGTTGCTACGGGTATTGAAGAGAGAGCCGCAAGATATACAGGAAGGGTTATTTTTGCTGAAGAAGAAGGTGCTGTCAGTGCAGTTGATGCATCAAGAATTGTTATAAAAGGCGGAAAGACTGGGAAGGATAAAGAGTATAAACTTGTTACTTTTTCAAGAACAAACGGTTTTACACCATTTCACCAAAGACCATCTGTAAATCTTGGACAAAAAGTTAAAAAAGGTGATTTACTCGCCGATACTTCATCATCTGTAAATGGACAAATGTCTATTGGTCAGAATGCACTCATTGCTTTTATGACTTGGTCAGGATCAAACTATGAAGACGCTATCATTCTTTCAGAAAGATTAGTAAAAAATAGCAAATTCTCATCTATTCACATTGAAGAATTCGTTGTAAATGTAAGAGATACAAAACTTGGACCTGAAGTTACCACACACGATATTCCAAACGTTGGTGAATCGAAATTAAAAAACTTGGATGAAGACGGTATCATCAGAGTTGGTGCTGAAGTTATGCCAGGAGATATTCTTGTTGGTAAGATCACGCCAAAAGGAGAAACACAACTTACACCAGAAGAAAGACTTTTGAGATCTATTTTTGGTGAAAAAGCTCGTGATGTAAAAGATACATCAAAGAGACTTGAAAGTGGAAAGAGAGGAAGAATTATTACTGTGAAAGTCTTTTCAAGAGAAAATGGAGATAAACTAGAATCCGGAATTATAAAAAGAATTCATATTGAACTTGCACAACTTAGAAATATTTCTGTTGGAGATAAACTTGCTGGAAGACACGGAAACAAAGGAGTTATTTCAAGAATTTTGCCAGTTGAAGATATGCCTTATATGGAAGACGGTACTCCAGTTGATATGATTTTGACACCACTCGGTGTTCCATCTCGTATGAACCTCGGACAGATTTTGGAGGTTCATCTTGGACTTGCAGCAAATACACTTGATTATCAAGCAGTTGTTCCGCCTTTCATGTCAGCATCAGATAAAGAAATTAAAGAAGAGCTTGTTAAAGCTGGATATAATGCAAACGGTAAGATGAAACTTTTTGATGGAAGAAATGGACAGGCATTTGAACAAGATATTTCTGTTGGATATATGTATATCTTGAAACTGCACCATGAAGTTGAAGATAAAATACATATGAGATCTATTGGGCCTTATTCAATGATTACACAACAACCTTTGGGAGGAAGAGCACAAGGAGGGGGTCAGAGATTCGGAGAAATGGAAGTCTGGGCTTTGCTTGGATATGGAGCAGCTTATACACTTAGAGAAATGCTTACAATTAAATCAGACGATATTGTGGGAAGATCAGCGGCATTTGATTCGATAGTTAAAGGAGAAAGAATCAAAGCACCAAATTTGCCAGCATCATTTAACGTTTTGCTTAATAGCTTGAGAGGTCTTGCACTCGATGTCGAACTCAAGAATGAAAAATTAGAAGATGAAGAATAACTCCGACGTTTCAGTTGGAGCTCCGACAAAAAGCGTCGGAGTTGTCATGAAAAAAAATTAATCAAATAAATATATGATAAAACAAAAATCATCAGATCAAAATTTCAACATAGTTTCCATCAACCTTGCATCACCAGAAGCTATCGCAAAATGGTCTTTTGGAGAAATCACAAAACCAGAGACTATAAATTATAGAACTCAAAGATCAGAAAGGGGTGGACTTTTTGATGAAAAAATATTCGGACCAGATAAAGATTACGAGTGTTATTGCGGAAAATACAAAGGAATAAGATACAAAGGAATTGTTTGTGAAAAATGTGGAGTTGAGATTACAAGATCAATTGTTAGAAGAGAAAGAATGGGACATATTGAACTCTCATCACCCGTTTCTCATATTTGGTTTTTGAGAGGAACACCTTCAAGACTTGGTATGGTAATGGGAATGTCAGTTGGAGATCTTGAAAAGGTTATTTACTTTGCTGGATACATAATCACAAAAGTTACTGAATCAGAAAAAGAAAGAATTTTGAGAGAAATTGATAATGAATTCAAAAACAAAGTCAAAAATGTTACGGATGAAAAGACAAAAGATGCTTTGAAAGAAATGGCTTTGAATGCCAAGAAAGAAGTTGAGGGTATTGAAGAAGGAAAAGTTTTGGATGAGGTTATGTTCCATAAATATTCTATGAAATACGGTGCAGCTTTTGAAGCTGGTATCGGAGGAGAAGTCATTTATGAAATTTTAAAGAAAATAAATCTTGTAGATCTTGCAAAGAAGATTGAAGGTAAATTGGAAAAATCAAATTCAATAGATACAGACAAACTCAACAAGAGACTTAGCTTGATAAGATCTATGATCGCGTCAGGAGGAAGACCAGAATGGATGTTTCTTACAAAGATCCCAGTTATTCCACCAGCTTTGAGACCGATGGTTCCACTAGATGGAGGAAGATTTGCTACATCTGACGTTAATGATCTTTACAGAAGAGTTATAAATAGAAATAATAGACTCTTGAAATTAAAAGAAATTACAGCTCCAGATGTTATTTTGAGAAATGAAAAAAGAATTTTACAGGAAGCCGTAGATGCTCTTATTGATAATTCCATCAGACATGGAAATTCACTTTTCTCAGCTATGGGAAGTGCAGCACAAAAGAGACCACTCAAATCTCTCGCTGATAATTTGAAAGGAAAGAGAGGTTTGTTTAGATCTAATCTTCTTGGTAAGCGTGTGGACTATTCAGGAAGATCAGTTATCGTTGTTGGTCCTGAACTTCACCTAGATCAATGCGGACTTCCAAAACATATGGCACTCGAACTTTTCAGACCATTCGTTATTTCTCAACTTTTGAAAAAAGAGTTGGCATTTAATATTCGCGGAGCCGGAAGACTTATAGATGATGGTGCTCCAGAAGTTTGGGCAATTCTTGAAGATGTAATTAAAGATAAATATGTTCTTTTAAACAGAGCTCCTACTCTTCACAGACTTGGTATTCAAGCTTTCAGACCCATACTTATTGAAGGAAATGCTGTTCAGGTTCACCCACTTGTTTGTACAGCATTTAACGCAGACTTTGATGGAGATCAGATGGCTGTTCACGTTCCACTAGGTGAAGAAGCTCAGAAAGAAGCTAAAGAAATAATGGCAGCGGATAAAAATGTTTTAAAACCAGGAAATGGAGATCCAACAGTTTCAGCAAAACTTTTGGATATTGTGCTTGGTTGTTATTGGATGACTAAAGTCGTTAATGGTGAAAAGGGTGAAGGAAAATATTTTGAAAGACCAAACGCAGCTATTACCGCATATGACCTTGGTATTGTTGGATTTAGAACGAAGATTCATGTTCTCCCAACTGAAAAACCAAAATATGCTCAATTTGAAGGAAAGCTTTTTGAAACAACCGTCGGAAGACTTTTGTTTAATAGTATTCTTCCAGGAAATTATGCTTTTGTAAATAAAGAAATCGATAAAAAACAGATGGCAAAAATTATTGATGATCTTATTATTGAACATGGTCCAAATAAAATTGCTCCTATTATGGACAAGATTAAGAGTTTTGGATTCAAGTATGCAACTTATTCAGGTGTTACTTGGGGTCTTGATGATATACAAATTCCAAAAGAAAAAGGTGCAATTGTTAAGGTTGCAAAAGGAAAGTCATCAGAAGTTTTGGGACAATTCAATGAAGGTTTACTTACAGATGAAGAAAGAGTAAGAAAGAACGTTGAAATTTGGCAAGGTGCAAAAGGTGAGCTCGAAAAACTTATTCCAGATGCTCTTGATTCAAACGGTTCTGTTTACGATATGTGGAAATCTGGTGCTAGAGGTTCACTTGGTGCACTTACACAGATGGCTGGTATGAAAGGTTTGATTCAAAATACTATGGGGGAAACTATTGAATTCCCGATTGTTAGCTCTACAAAAGAAGGTTTGACTCCAATCGAATATTTCATTACTACCCACGGTTCAAGAAAAGGTCTTACAGATACTGCACTCAATACTGCTAAGGCTGGATATCTTACAAGAAGACTATTCGATGTTGCGCAAGATATTATTATTACAGAAGTAGATTGTAATACAAAAGAAAGCATCGTTATTAGTAAAAATACAGGAATGGATACAGGTTCATCTGTTGCAAAAAATATCAGAGGAAGAGTTCTTGCTCAAGATGTTGTTACAACTGACGGAACAGTTATGTTTAAGAAAGGTGAACTTCTTACAAAGAATGATGCTCAAGCAATTGATCAATCTGATGTAGAAAAAGTTTATGTAAGATCACCACTTATGTGTAAAACACTTCATGGTATTTGTTCAAAATGTTATGGTATGGATCTTGGAAGAGCTGAACTCATCGACGTTGGAGAGGCTGTTGGAACTGTCGCAGCTCAGGCTATCGGTGAACCAGGAACTCAGCTTACAATGAGAACTTTTCACTCTGGGGGTATTGCATCTGTAGGTGGAGATATTACACAGGGTTTGCCTAGAGTTGAAGAAATTTTTGAAAAAAGAAGACCAAAAAATCCTGCAGTTATTTCTACGGTTTCTGGTCATGTTACTTCTGTAAAAGATTTTGGAAAGGAAAAAATAATTACAGTTATTCCTGATATTGAAGATAAAGCAAAAAGCAAAAAGGGAACAAGCGAAATTGAATATGTATTCAATCCGAAGAGAGTTTCATTTGTTAAAATGGGAGATAAAGTTGTCAAAGGACAAATGCTTACAGATGGTTCTGCTGATATTGATGAAATATTCAAATATGCTGGTAAGGAAAAAGCTATGGAATATATTATTTCTGAAGTTAGCAAGCCTTATGAACTTCAAGGAGAAGCTGTTGCAAGAAAACACATTGAAATTATTGTTAAGCAAATGTTCTCAAAGAAAGTTGTTAAGAATGCTGGAGGTTCAGATCACTCAATCGGAGATATTATTGATGAGCTTGACTTAGAAGTTGAAAATGAAGAATTAAAGAAACAGAAAGTTGCATTAATTGAAGCTGATCTCGATGTTATGGGTATTACAGAGTCATCTCTTTCAAGAAGAAGTTTCCTTTCAGCTGCATCGTTCCAACATACAGTAAGAATTCTTATTAACGCTGCAATAAAAGGTACTAAAGATACTTTGCAAGGTCTTAAAGAAAACGTTATTATCGGTAGAGTTATTCCTGCGGGAACTGGTTTTAAGGGAAGTAAAAAATACGATATTATTAAAGAAGTTCAAGATCAGTTTGTAGATTCAGAATACGAATCAGATAGAAAATATTAGATTGTTGAAGGAAATTTTGCTCTGCAAAATTTCCTTCAAGTTTGATTTGCAGGCGGAAAAAGGTCTGTCCTTAAATCCGCAAAAAGGACAGACCTTAAAGAGCCACGTTTAGTCTCCTCGGTTACCAAAAATTTGTTTATTAACCTAATTAAAGAACAAATGAATTATAAAAAAGGCTTCTTCATTCCACTCATAATTTCCATAATAGTTATTTTGGCTATTGGCGGAGGTTTGTATTTTTACAATATCTCCAAAGTAGCGAAACAAACAGACTGGAAAAAATATTCTGAGTCAGAATTACTTGCGATAGTAAAAGATCAATCTTGGTATAATGAGGCAACATATTTTATAGCTCTTGAAAATAATTTTCTAATTCTTGATCAAGGAACAGCCCCAGATCCGCGTGGTCTTATTGTCCATGATTTGAATTTACAGAAAAAAGTTTATTCGGATAGATATTCGAAACCTATTGAAGTTAAAAATAATACAATTACATATTGGAGTCCGACAAGTCAGAAAGTAACAGTAGAAAACTGTCCTGAATCTACAGGTTGGTATAAGAATGGTCTTGGTGCGGGAATAGAATCTCATATAATTGTCAGTCTGAAAGATTTTTCAGTAAAAAATTTGGGTGAGACTCGTTGTTCTGCGAGACAATAAATTTTATTTTTTATTAACTTAATTAATTAAAATATGAATCATAAAAAAGGCTTCATTATTCCGCTCATAATTTCCATAATAGCCGTTTTGACTATTGGGGGAGGTTTGTATTTCTACAAAGCGAAAAAAGTTGAAGCACCAGAAAATAATTCGGTGGCTAGTTCGACTGTTGCGGCTTCTACAATTGTCGGCGGGGACAGAGATATTCACGGATGCATCGGTTCCGCTGGTTACTCGTGGTGCCAAGTGAAAAATAAATGTTTGAGAGTTTGGGAAGAAAAATGTGAAGTAACTAATAATGAAAAATACATATGTCCGCAGGCCGTCAATCCCTCACCTAATTATTGTAATGGAGGTAAAATTATAAGTGGAGGTATAGACAGTTATGGATGTGATTTACCACCAAAATGTGAAGTAACCGCTTGTACTCCAAAATGGACTTGTGGTTGGACGCCATGTACAAATGGCCATCAGAGAATGACTGCTGTAGATTCAAACAATTGCGGATTACCATCAACAGGTGCGCAAATCGCTTGTCCTGCTTTGGCGAGAATATGTGATGTAAATAATACATCTACCGTTGAAAATACAAATCTGACAAATCAATCTGAACCGAAAATTAATATTAAACTTCCGACCGAAAATACTTGTGTATGGGGAGGTGTTTGTAGTATAAAATGGACTTCTTCTGACATACCTCTTTCAGACAAAGTCTCTGTTCTTATAATAGACAAGTCAAGTAATTATTATCGTACACTTAATATCAATTCAGATATTTTATTAGGTACTGGTTCGTATTCTTTAACAATTTCACCAACAATAGATGTTGGAAATCAATATCAAATAAGGATTTGTGCACTTGATTCTGTTGGGAGTGCATACAATATGCCATGTGGCGAAAGTGACTATATGTCTATAATTCCATTTACACCACCAACAGCTCAACCAACGATTGAAGTGTTATCACCAAATGGAGGTGAAATATGGCAAGTTGGAAATACATACCAATTTAAATGGATTTCATCTGGTGCTAATTCTTTAATTATTAATTTAGATAATATGGATAATGGTACTAGAAATGGGATTGATATCGATAAAATTTCGAATAGTTCAGAAGTTATTGATCCTAATAGCGGAGTTGTAAACTGGAAAGTAAATAATTTGTTACCCGGAAGATATAAAGTATTTATGACAGCGATGAATGGAAATTTAGCCGCTTATGCTTCTAGTTCAAATTATTTTACTATTATATCTACAACCGCAAAGCCAACAATAAATCTACTTTCACCTAATGGAACGGAAAGTTGGGTTATTGGTTATAATCATGATATCAATTATATTTACACTGGCCCACAAGCAACTCTAAATTTTGCTATGTATAGGAAGGGTTCATCTAGTCGATGTTTTCTTGGAACAAGTTCTATGGAAAGAGGTTCGTTCACTGTTCCGTTAGATTCAAAAATATATTGTGATAACCGAGAGTATATTACTCCTGGTGAATATAAAGTTGAGATATTAGCTTTGCCTGATGATACAAGTCTTAATTCTAAATCTGTAAGTTCTAATTATTTTGAAATAATTAATCCATTAAGATAAAAGAATTTATAATTAATTTATGTCCACAACCGTAGAACAAATTAAAGAAAGATTAAGTATCGAAGATGTTATCGGCTCTTACATTAAGTTGGAGAAAGCCGGTAATAGTTTGAAAGCAAGGTGTCCATTTCACAATGAAAAGACGCCGTCTTTCTTCGTGTCTCCAGATAGAGGAGGATATTATTGCTTCGGCTGCGGTCAAAAAGGCGACATCTTTACTTTTGTTCAGGAATTTGAAGGAATCGATTTTGTCGGTGCTTTAAAAATTCTTGCAGACAGAGCCGGAGTACAACTTGAAAAAGTTTCTCCAAAAGTTGCTGATAAAAAAGAAAGATTGTATTATCTTTTGGAAATTGCAACGGAGTTTTTAGAGAAAAATCTTCAGAATGAAGAAATTCCCCTAGATTATTTGAAGAAAAGAGGTCTTACAGAAAAAACAATTAAAGATTGGAGAATCGGGTATGTTCGTAATGAATGGCGTACTATATATGAGCATTTAAAATCAAAAGGTTTCCTTGATGAAGAAATGGAACGAGCTGGAATGATAAAAACGGAAGGTCAAAATACTTATGACAGATTTCGTGGAAGAATAATGTTCCCACTTTTTGACAGTGCTGGAAGAGTGATTGCATTCTCTGGAAGAATAATGCCGGCTTTTGATGACGGAAAGGCGGGAAAATATTTGAATAGTCCTCAAACAGAAATCTTTGATAAATCAAAAACACTTTATGGTTTTGATAGAGCAAAACTTTCTATTCGAAAGTTGGATTTTTCAGTTCTTGTCGAAGGTCAAATGGATTTGATAATGTCACATCAAGCTGGTTTTACAAACACTGTAGCATCTTCAGGGACTGCACTTACGGCGGAACATTTGAAACTTCTAAAAAGAATTTCCAATAGAATAATTATGTCTTTTGATTCAGATAATGCTGGTGCAAAAGCAGCTGAGAGAGGTTGGGCACTTGCGCTTGCTTCTGGTATGGAAGTTAAAGTTGCGGCAATTCCAAAAGGATTTGATCCAGCAGATTTGATTTTGAAAGACAAGGAAGAATTTAAAGAAGTCTTAAAAAACGCAGTTCATATTATTGATTTTCTTTTAGAAAGAGTTTATCAAGAAAATACTGACGAAAGAAAAATAGGTATCGCTATAAAAAATAAAGTTTTGCCGTATCTTTCACTTATAGATAGTAATATTGAGAAATCACATTATGTTTCAAAGATTAGTGGAAGAACAGGAATAAAGGAAGAAGCTATATGGGATGATTTGAAAAAAGTGAAACTTGATGAAGATTATGTTTCAAAGAATGTAGAAGAAAAAGTGGTGGAGAAGACGGTCGATGTACTTCCCAAAGGTTCGTCGGAAAGAAGTTTAGCAGGAATTATAGCTTTAGAAGAAAGTAGAAAAAATAAAGTTTTGAATTCGTCGCTTGTAAGAGAAAAAATTAAAAATATCCTTAAAGCTGATGAGTACAATCTGTTCGATGAAAATATTAAGAAGATGGGAAGTGAGCTTGCTTTTGAAGCTGAAAGTTATTATGGAGATTTGGATGAAGTAAAATTTAATAAAGAGTTGGATTATATCTTGCTGAATTTGCAGGAAGAAATTTTTAAAAGAGAACTGGCTGATCTCATGGCAGAACTTAAAAAGGCCGAGACCGCCAAAGAAAATGATAAAGCGATTTCAATATTACAAAGGTGTAATGAAATAAGCAAAAAGTTACACGAAATAAAAACAAATAGAAACAAGATTAAGTTATAAAATTTTTCTGGAAAAATGTTCAAACTTAAGTTAGTAGAAAGGTCAGATTTTAGGGAAAGAAAAATATTTAAGATTATAAAAACGACAATGAAAAATAAAAAGATAAAAAAAATAAAGATAGTTAAAAAGGTTAAGGCTAAAGCAAAAATTATCAAAAAGAAAGCTGTTAAGAAGGTTTCAAAAAAAGTTACAAAAAAGACAAAAGTCTTGTTGCCGAAAGTCTCAGCTAAGAGGAAGATTCTTGATGATAAAGCGTCAAAACTTATAACGAAAGGAAGAGAAAGAGGTTTCATTACTTATGATGAAATCCTTAAAGAATTTCCTAGAGTTGAAGAAGACGTCATGTTTCTTGATGGTCTTTATAATAAACTTGTTGTTGCAGGAATTGATGTATTGGAAGGAGGAGGAATGCTTGAGGTAAATGATGAACAAATCAAAAAATATGCATATGGAGGAAGGTCTGTTGATGCAAATTATGATTCAATTCAGATTTATTTGAAGGAAATTGGACAATATCCTCTCATTAGTGCGTCTATGGAAAAAGATTTAGCTAGAAAAATCCAAGCAGGAGATATGGAAGCAAAAAATCTTCTCGCAAAAGCAAACTTGAGACTTGTTGTTTCTATTGCAAAAAAATATGTTGGAAGAAGTGCCGATCTTACACTCCTTGATTTGATACAAGAAGGAAATCTTGGTCTTTTTAAGGCTGTTGATAAATTTGATTGGACAAAGGGTTACAAATTTTCTACTTATGCAACTTGGTGGATAAGACAAGCCATCACAAGAGCTCTTGCAGATCAATCGAGAACTATTCGTGTACCAGTTCACATGGTTGAAACTATTGCAAAATATAAACAAGTTTTTAGAAGACTTTTGCAAGACTTGGGAAGAGAACCATTACCAGATGAAATTGCGACAGAGATGGGTCTTGAAGTGGAGAAGGTCTATATGATTGAAAAAATTGATCAGGATACTGTTTCTCTTGAATCACCTGTTGGAGATGATAGTGATGATGGTAAATCAACTATTGGAGATTTCGTTGCAGATGATAAGATACTTTCTCCAGACCAAGAGTCTTCAAGAAGAATTCTCGCAGATCAAGTGAAGGAAATATTAAACGATCTTTCGCTCAAAGAAAGGAAAATTCTTGAAATGAGACATGGTTTAAATGATGGAGTTACTCATACACTTGAAGAAGTTGGAAAAGAGTTTGGTGTCACTCGTGAAAGAATTCGTCAGATTGAAGCAAAGGCTCACGAAAAAATAAGACAGCATGAAAAGATAAATAGATTGCAAAACTACTAGACCCCTCTGTCATCCCGTTGAATAACGGGATCCAGAAGAATTAGTTGAAAGTTTATAAAGTTCATAAAGTTTATAAAGTGAAGAAAAGAGATTGACCTAAATTTCTTACGAACGATAGTGAATGTATAATATTAAATAGAAAATGGGCCTAGAAAAAAAATCACTAAATAAAAAACAAAAAATAATTAAATTTTTAAATTCAGTATTATTTCCCCTTGTAAAAATTTATTGGAAAATTTTTAAACAGGTAACTTATGGAGTAAAAGTTATTGTTGAAAATAATGGAAAGTTTTTATTTGTGAGAAATTCTTATGGTTACAAAAGATGGACATTTCCTGGTGGAAAAATAAATAAAGGCGAAAAACCTGAAGAAGCGGCAATAAGAGAAGTAAAAGAAGAAACTGGTTTGGATGTTATAAATTTGGTATTTATCGATAATATTATTTCTGATATAGAAGGAAAAAAGGATAATATTTTTATTTATAAAGCTAAAAGTACGACTGATAAACTAAAACTTGATAATTTTGAAATAGAAGAGGGTGAATGGTTTGTACCAGATTTAATACCTAGACTTGGCCGTGTCGCGGATAGGATTTGGAGTATTTTTGTTAGTTAAAATTTGTACTTGCTATTTATTCAAAAATAGTGCAGAATAGGTATACAATTTAGTAAAGGAGGCAGTTAATACCAACGAGCTTGAATTGCTCAACGGAAAATAATAAAAATGGGAAATTTTAATAGAGGTGGAGATAGAGGAGGTTTTAGAGATAGTAGAGGAGGAGGCTTTAATAGAGGTGGCGGTTTTGGTGGTGGAAGTCGTGGTGGATTTGGAGGAGAAAGAAGAGAAGTTACAATGCATGACGCCATCTGCGATGATTGTAAAAAACAATGTCAAATTCCTTTCAAACCAAGTAGTGATAAACCAGTTTATTGCAGTGATTGTTTTAACAAGAGAGGTGGTCCAGCTAGAAGAGATGATTCAGCTCCAAGAAGAGATTTTGGAGGAAGACCACAAAACGATTTTAATTCTGCACCAGCAAGAGTTGGTGGAAATGATGATATTAAAAAACAGTTAGAATCAATGAATGTTAAACTTGATAGACTTATTAGTGCTATTGAAGGAAAAACAAAACCAGTTACAATTTTAGCTCCAGTAAAAGTTGAAGAAAAGAAAGCTGTTGCAAAGGTTGCTATAAAAACTCCAAAATCAAAAGTGGTTGCAAAAAAGAAAACAACAAAAAAATAGAACAGAACAATGTCATATAGAAACTCGCTATTAGCAGAAGAGAATGATAATATGATGTTAGTAAATTATTAGAATTTAATTAATAAAGTTATGGCAAAAAGAGGAAGTCAGGATATTAAAAATAAAACTTCTCGTTCTCATAAAACAAAGAAGCGTTTAGCGATAAAACACGCTAGACTTGCCCTTAAGAGAGTAATACCTGCACAAGCAAAGAAAGTTAAAAAGTCTAAGTAAAGGCTCACTCGCAGAGCGTTCTAGAAATGTGATAAAAGCACCGCCGTCGCGGTGCTTTTTCATTACTTAGTTAATTTATTTTTTTTATTGACAGAAACTATACAACGAAAAAACGACTCATATTAAGCCGTTTTTTCGTTGTATTATTTACAAAGTGTTTATTTTTGTTTCGGAATAGTTATCAACAGTTGACGGTGAACGAACGTTCACCTATACTTACTATATATAAAAAGAAGGTCAATTTATCAATTTAATCAACCCGCCGAAATTTTTAAAGACAAAAATTTATTCGGGCAAATATATGAGCAAATTTATTTTAGAGAAAACAATTAAGTCAGAGATAAAAAAAGTAAATGACATTATAGATTTGAAAATCGTTAAAGGTATGTCATATAAAAGAGAAGCTCTCAGGCATCGTTTCTTATTGAGTCGTCTAACAGATTTACATAGAATGCCAAAATTCTATTCAAATAGATTCCAGAGATTTGTAAACGTTGTAGCAACTTTTGTATTATAATTGACGAAGTCATCCTCGCGAAAGCGGGGAACCAATAAAATAAAAAAATGACAACAAACGATTATAAAAACAAAATAATTTCTTTCTATAAAGACAATAAAAGAATGCCTGTATATACTGAGATTATGAAACTTGTTGGTTTTAAATCTAAAAATGCAGTTGCCAAACTAGTTCAAAAACTTATTGATGAGAACGTGCTTGATAAAGATTCAGGTGGACATCTAATACCAAATAAACTTATTGGTGAGGTACCTTTTCTTGGACTTGTTGAAGCAGGATTTCCTACAGTCGCTGAAGAAAATCTTTTAGATTCTATGAATATAGATGATTACCTTATTCCCAATAAAGATTCTTCGTATCTACTAGAAGTAAAAGGTGATTCTATGATTGATGCTGGAATACAAGAAGGAGACATGGTTATTGCTGAAAGAAAAGGCGAGCCAAAAGATGGTGATATTGTTATTGCACTTGTAGATGGTGGATGGACAATGAAATATTATAGAAAACAAAAAGACAAAGTTTTTCTCGAACCTGCAAATAAAAATTTCAAGCCGATATATCCGGAACATCAGCTTGAAATTGCTGCTATTGTGAAAGGTGTGATTAGAAAATATTAATTTTAAATAAAATTAATTATGATATAATAAAAAAAATGAGTAAAAATGAGAAAAAAACTGAAAACTTATGTCGTCGCCTATTAATTAACACTGGTATTTTTAATAACAGTGATTTTATAGTTGAGGAACAAAAAAGTGATAGTCCTATCATTGAAAAATTATTAAAAAATGCTAGTAAGTCTGGTGTTGGAGTTGGAAGACCTGAATTTATTATTCGCAAAAAAGATGATAATGATTTTTTATTAGTTATTGAATGTAAGGCTGATACTAAATATCATGAATCAAAAAATAAAGATCTTTACAAAGATTATGCTGTAGATGGGGCACTTTTGTATGGAGTTAATTTAGCCAGGGCTTTTAATGTTATTGTTATTGGTATTAGTGGTGAGGATGAAAATAATTCAAAAATTAGTACATATTTATATCCAAAAAATTCTTCAGATTATGTGGATCTTCTAGACGAAAATAATCAAAAAATACAAAAGATATTGAATTGGGATAGATATATTGAAAGAGCAAAATTTGATCCTGTTTTAGCAAAAATACGACACACTGATTTAATGAAATTTTCTCGTGAGCTTCATGATTATATGCGTGATTATGCAAAAATCACAGAGGCTCAGAAACCTCTATTAGTTAGTGGTATTTTACTTGCTTTAATGGATAAAGGTTTTGAGGTCGCTTATAAAAAATATGAAGGAGAGGAATTAGCTATTGAAACGTTTAACTCAATACAGAAAGTTATAGAAAAGGCTGAATTAGGTGACACCCACGAGACAAAAAAGAAGGCTGTAATCAACGCCTTTAGTTTTATTGCACATCATCCAGAGTTGCAAAAAATTGATACTAAAAAAAATGAATCACCCCTTTTCCATATTATTAGAGATTTACATATTCATGTTCAACCATTTACTAAAGATCACTATGATTTTGACATTATAGGTAATTTTTACGGTGAATTTATTCGTTATACTGGAGGAGACGGAAAAGGTTTGGGTATTGTGCTTACTCCTAAACATATAACTGATTTATTCGCTGAACTAGCTAAGCTTGATAAAAATTCAGTTGTGCTTGATATTTGTGCTGGAACTGGAGGTTTTTTAATTTCTGCAATGAAAAAAATGACAGAAAAAGTTTCTGCCGAAGAAAAGGTAAAAATACTTTCTAATTCTTTAATAGGGATTGAACAAGAACCTCAAATGTTTGCTTTGGCTGTTTCAAATATGATCTTGCGTGGAGATGGAAAGACAAATCTTTATCAGGGTTCATGTTTTGATGATTCTCTTTTTGATAAAATAAAAGGTAGGGCTAATGTTGGATTTATGAATCCGCCTTATTCACAAAAAGGAGACAATCTTCATGAATGGGACTTTATAATTCGTATGCTTGATGGTTTAAATAAAAATTCTACAGGAATAGTTATTGTTCCTATGTCTTTAGCTATTGATACTAAGCACCCACTTAGAGAAAAACTTTTGGCTGAGCACAGACTAGAGGCTGTTATGAGTATGCCGGATGATTTGTTTTATCCTGTTGGGGTTGTTACTTGTGTTATGGTTTTTACTGCACACACGCCACATAATAGTGATGAACATCATGAAACTTGGTTTGGATACTGGAAAAATGATGGTTTTAGAAAAGATAAAGTTTTAGGTAGAATTCCTAAGAATAATACTATTTGGGAAAATACAAAAAAAGAATGGCTAGAAACATTTCGCAGAAAAGAAATATCTGGTAAAAGTGTTTGGAAAAAAGTGTCTAAAGATGATGAGTGGTGTGCTGAAGCTTATCTTGAAACAGATTATTCAGATATCACAGATGATGAATTTGAGAGTGAAATTAAAAAATATTGGATTTTTAAAACCTTAAATAAATAATTATGCAGCTAGTGAAATTATCAGAACTGTTTGACTTAAAGTATGGAGTAAATCTTGAGCTTTATTCTCTAGATGAGTCAGAAAAAAGAGAAGATGGTATTTTTATACCTTTTGTTTCTCGTACCGAAAATAATAATGGAGTATCTGCTTTTGTAAAATATGATAATAATATAAAACCGATTTCTGCAAACACATTAACCGTTGCTGCTGGTGGTTCTGTTTTGTCTACTTTTTTGCAACCATATGAATATTATTCAGGTAGAGATTTATATTATTTAATTCCTAAGAAACAAATGACTGAAAGAGAATTAATTTATTATTCAATTTGTATTAAGAAAAATAAATATAAATATTCTTATGGAAGACAGGCTAATAAGACATTGAAAAATATTTTAGTCCCAGAATCTATTCCAGATAGATTTTTAGATTTAAAAATAGAAAATCTTAATAAAAAAACTTTTTTAGATAACAAGGTTTCTTTTCAAGAAAGAAGGTGGAATTGGTTTAAAATTAGTGATTTATTTGAGGTTACCGGAACAAAAACAACAAAGAAAGAAATTATACAAGAATCTGGTGTTGGTATATATCCTTATGTAACTACGCAGGCAACAAATAATGGTGTAGAGGGTTATTATAATTTATTTACAGAGAAGGGTAATGTTATGGTAATTGATTCTGCTGTTAAGGGTTTTTGTTCTTATCAAGAACAAAATTTTTCTGCAAGTGATCATGTTGAAAAATTATCCCCGAAGTTTAAATTAAATAAATTTATTGGTTTGTTTTTACAAACAATCATAAATTTAGAACAGTTTAGATATTCTTATGGTAGAAAATTTAATCAGATAAAAATAAGAGCAACAAAAATAAAACTTCCTGTAGATAAAAATGGAAATCCAGATTGGCAATTTATGGAAGATTATATAAAGTCGTTACCTTATTCAGCAAGTTTATAATTCAATAAATAAATCTATGCAAAAATTAATTTTTCTCGATACAGAAACGACGGGTAATGAAATTGGTAAGGATCGACTATGTCAGATTTGTTATAAAAATGATGGCAAAATAAATACTAGTTATTTTAAGCCACCAATTCCTATTTCTGTAAAAGCAATGAGTGTTACTCATATAACAAATAAAACTGTTGCTGATAAAGAAGTCTTTAAGGAAAGTAAAATGTATGAAGACCTTAAATCTTTATTAAAAGATGGTATTCTTGTTGCACACAATGCTAAGTTTGATATTGCCATGCTTGAAGCTGAAGGATTATCTGTTCCAAAATATATTTGTACATTAAGGATAGCTAGACATTTTGATGAAAACAATCTGATTCCAGAATATGGTTTACAATTTTTGAGATATTTTCTTGATTTAGAAATAGAAGGTGGGGCTCATGATGCAGAAAGTGATGTAAAGGTTTTGTGTGGTGTATTTGAAAGACTTTTAAATAAAGTTAAAGAAAAAATTTCAAATGAAGATGAAGCAATACAGAAAATGATAGAAATTTCAGAGAAGCCTGTAATATTTAAAAAGTTTAATTTTGGAAAATATAAAGGTGAACTTGTTGAGGACGTCTTTAAAAAAGACAGAGGATATCTTGATTGGATGTTGAAGACAAAGTTGTCTGATGGAACGGATGATGAAGATTGGATATATACTCTGAAGCACTTTTTAGGTATTTAATTTTTTTGTTTTCAAATTATATTTTATATTACAACTATGTTGACATAGTGTCTAATTTCTGTTAGTCTATTGGTAGAGGTTGGAGGACTACACGCACCCCTCAATCCGAACACTCTCGTCTAATAAAATACTGTTATCAATAATACCGCAACTAGCGGTT
>Ga0118677_10003381_pt1 | contig 30280 bp, 26 predicted proteins | sample AliMusrvi5mmetaG_FD_86154 | JGI IMG/M metagenome (GOLD analysis project Ga0118677, IMG submission 86154) | reverse complement strand
TGGTTCAGAACAGAACTATCAGTTTTTAGCTGAAAAGTATATACAGGCTTTCGTAAAGGATAATTACTTCGACAAGGACCAGAATGACAAGGGGAAAAAGAATCCTTTTAGACAAGACAAGCTATATTATAATGAAGAAACTGACTGCTATTACTGCCCGATGGGTCAGCCAATGAAACGAATGGGCAATAGAACCCGGACGAACTATGATGGACTCAAACAATCCTATGCCTTGTATCAGTCTCAGAACTGTCAGGGTTGTCCAATGCGAGGAATGTGTCATAAAAACAGCGGTAATCGGGTAATTGAAGCAAACCATCAACTGAGGTTACTCAAAGCAAAAGCCAGAGCACTGCTTCTCAGTGAGGAAGGAATCAAGCATCGAAAGAAACGGCCCTGTGATGTAGAGCCTGTCTTTGGCAATATTAAATATAACAAAGGCTTCAAACGATTTATGTTGAATGGTTGTGATAAAGTCGAAATCGAAGCGGGGTTGCTCAGTATTGCACATAATCTGAAGAAATGGTCATGTTAAGGCCATTTTGCAACAAATAAATTGGTAGAAGAAAAAACACCAGTCACCACATAAGCAGCCTTCGATGTCTACGGTTCCGGCAAAGCCGGAAATCCCGCGAAGCGGGATAGTGGAAGTCGCAGCTGCGTTGGGGTGACGAGGCCGCGCGGCCCGAGCGCAAAAGAAAAAGAGGGCGACCTTTTGGGACGCCCTCTTTTTACATCACTCAATGAAAAAATTCAAGATATATAATTTCATGAAACAAAAAACAATTTCTTTTATTCTCAATCCATTCCTAATAATATTATCAACGCTTTTCTGTTAATGATTTAGACATTCAGATGCCTGTGCTTTGCAGGTTATGTATTCGTGACGTTTCTTCTTCTGAAGAATAACTATCTATTAACATGAAATTATTCAACAATTTAAAGATATCTGTTAAAATATTCACAGTAATACTAATTACTGCAATAGGAATGGCATGGTTCGGTTTTTATTCGTTTTCAACCCTGAATAACCTGAAAGTGAATGGACCGATCTATAATAAAATTGTTCTTGGTAAGGACTTGGTTGCTGATATTCTGCCTCCACCTTGTTATTTAATCGAATCTTATCTTACTGTTCGCGAAATGACAGATGAGAATGACAGCTCAGTTCTAAATCAAAAATCAAAATACCTGATTGATAAATTAAAAAAAGAATATTATAGCCGTCACCAATACTGGATGAACAATTTATCCGAAAGCGAGATGAAAAATGAAATGGATAACTTATCTTTTAAACCGGCAGAAGAGTTTTATTCGATTGTAGATAATGAGTTTATTCCTGCAATCAGAAGGGGTGATAAGGCAAGGGCAAAAGAGTTGGTCAACGGAATTCTTGAACAAAAATATTTAGAGCATCGAAAACATATTGACAAGGTTACTTTAATGGCAAATGACTATTGCTCAAAAATTGAGGGTTATGCAAAAAGGGAGACAAGAAGCAGCATTTTATTGCTGATAGTAGTCGGCTTTACTGCAATCGCCATCAGTATCCTTTTCTTTGTTTATGTGATGTCAAGAACAATAACAACTCCTCTGAAAATACTGCAAAGAGCAAGTGAACAGGTAGGTGAGGGCGATTACAATATTAATTTGAAGGTTAGTTCATCAGATGAAATTGGTTTTCTTACCGTCACTTTTAACAACATGATTTTAAAGATCAAAAAACAAACGATTGAGATCGAGAAAGAGAAGAAAAGAACATTGACTTCACTCATAGATGGGCAGGAAATGGAAAGAACCCGGATCTCACGTGAACTCCATGATGGGCTGGGGCAGCAACTTATCGCTATAAAACTTCAACTCGAAAGCACTTCAAAGCAAAACAGCGAAGTCACCAAACAAACAATTGAAGAAGTAAAATTTTGCTTCTTGACCTTGATAGAAGAAATTCGCGAGATTTCAAATAATCTTGCACCTAATGTGCTTTCTGAATCAGATATTGATGTGGCAATTAAAAATCTTTGTTTATCGGTGAGCAAAACGACCTTTATCGACGTGGATTTTTCATCCTATGGTGATTTTAATTCATTGGATAATAAGTTCAATTCATATATTTTCAGGATTACCCAGGAGGGATTGAATAATGCAGTGAAGCATTCAGGAGCTGACAGTATTCATGTTCAACTCATCCGGAATGATGAAAATGTCATCCTGGTTATTGAAGATAACGGGAAGGGATTTTTATTTGATAATAATTTTGGCAGCTCAGGAAATGGTTTGAATAATATGAAGGAAAGAGCATCCCTGATCAATGCTAGTCTGGATATTGAAACTGAGCCCAATGAAGGGACGACGATAAGACTTAAAATACCGATCATATAAACAATGTTCCTAATCCAAGAAACAATGAATAAATTAAAAATTCTGCTGGTTGATGATCATCAAATCGTTAGAGATGGAATAATGAAAATCCTCGCTGACGAAAAGGATTTTGAAATTATCGGGTCGTTAAAAGATGGGCTGGAAGTGCTTGAGTTTGTTAAAACGTCAAAGCCAGATATCATAATAGCAGATTTGTCAATGCCGATTATGTCTGGAATTGAACTGACAGAGAAATTAAAGACGGATTTCCCTGGAATAAAAGTTCTGATCCTATCCATGTTTACAGATGAGGCGTATGTCTACAATTCTATTAAAGCAGGAGCCAAGGGGTACCTTCCCAAACATGATTCCACCACCGAAACTTTGATACAGGCAATCAGGGCAATTGCAAATGGTGATGAATATTATAGTACATCAATTAAAAAAATCGTCCTAAAGAGTTATATTTCCAATGCAAAGAATTCTGGAACTTATGATAATTCGCAAAAAGTTCAACTCACAATACGTGAAAAAGAGATCCTGAAACTTTTTGTGGAAGGACATACGAACAATGCGATTGCCGCAATTCTCAACATTAGCATTCATACTGTAAAAACCCATAAAAACAACATCATGCAAAAGTGTAATTTCAAAAGTACGGTAGAAATGATTAAATATGCCCTGAGAAATAAAATTGAGGAGTGGTAAGCAAAAAAAAAACTGCTCCCAACAGGAGCAGCTTTTTTATCTTAGTGGAATTCACTAATTCCCAAGTTTTCTAATCTCAGTATTACAACGAGCCTTCATCATAAGCTTTTTCACCGTGCAGTGAATAATCAAGTCCGGCCTTTTCATCGGCCTCCGTGACTCTCACTTTTACAACAAGATTGATCAATGCAAGCATGATATATGTAAAGATGAATGCATAGGCAGAAGCTGCAACAACGGTGATCAGCTGTTTCAGGAAGAAGCTCGACTGTCCGAAAGCAAGCCCTTCAGTAACTACTGCTTTATTGATCGCACTGCTGGCAAACACACCCAGCAGGATTGTTCCGAGCACACCGCCAACGCCGTGAACGCCCCAAACATCGAGTGCATCATCCCATTTCAGCTTGTTCTTTAACTGTACAGCGAGATAACAAACGATACCTGCTGCAGTTCCGATCAGCGGAGCCGACCATAGCGGAACATAACCCGCACAAGGCGTAATGGTCGCCAGACCCGCGATAGACCCGGTCAGCAATCCAAGCAATTTAGGCCTGCCTTCCCTTGCCCATTCAATCACAACCCATGCGGCTGTGGCAAATGAAGCAGCAACGTCCGTATTGAGAAATGCGACAGCGGTGATGTTGTCAACCTGCAACTCGCTTCCTGCATTGAAACCATACCATCCAAACCAGAGCAATCCTGAACCAATAGCAACCAGCGGGATGCTGTTTGGCGTGGAATTCTTATCCACACGGGCACCAATGTAAAAGACTGATGCAAGTGCAGCGAAACCAGCCGTGGCATGAACAACGATACCACCTGCGAAATCGAGAACACCCCACTCGGCGAGTAAGCCGCCACCCCATATCATGTGGACGAAGGGATAGTAAACCAAAATCTGCCAGAAGGTCAGGAAGATCATGTAGGATTTAAAGGTAACACGGCCTACAAAAGCACCGGTGATCAACGCAGGAGTGATGATGGCAAACATCATCTGGTATGCGATGAAAACGATTTCAGGGATCTTTCCGTTCCCGGCAAATACAGAGTTCATTGAAACACCATTCAAAAAAGCTTTGTGAAGGTCGCCGAAAAATGCACCTTGTCCGCCGCTGAAGCACAAAGAGTACCCGAAAATAAACCAGAGTACGGTAGTCCATCCGAGCGAAGCAAAGCTCTGGATCATGATGCCGAGGATGTTCCTTTTGGTTGCCAGACCTCCATAAAAGAAGGCAAGGGCAGGAGTCATAAGCATTACAAGGCTGGCTGATAATAGCATAAAACCAGTCGAGCCTACATCAATTGTTCCCATAATAGAAGTGTATAAGATTAGTGAAGTTAATTGGGTTTATTTGTTGTTTTTAAAATTGATAATAACGAATGGTAGCTATATTAGAACGATTTTTATCTTGTTAAATGCAACTATAAAGTAAGACCAACAACAAAGAAAACACTCTGCGATTGGGGGTTAGTAATGATTGATGTATAAAGCGGCAGCCCGAATTCCTTCGTGAACTGGATGGTTTTGGAAACGGTCAGTCCTAAATTTACAACGCCGCCATAAGGTCCGTACCAGGATGATCCGAATGGAATTCCCCCGATGAACGGTTTCACGCCAATCCCTTTAACCGTAAATGGATAAGAGGCTTCAAAATAGGTCGAGAAATTATTTTTTGCTCCGAGCCCATAAGTCCCCAGCGAATCTTTTCCTTTATCCGCGCCATAAACGAGCGTTCCGGCAAATAACTGCAGTGGGAACTTATCGGGGCCGGCCCAGGCCAGTGAAACCTCGTACGTGTGCCCGGTGGTGCTGTTCTTGTAATTGAAATAACCGGCTGAGTTTGGGGTCCGCCCATTGATGACATAATAATCCGTAACTGTAAGGGTAAACCCTTTGAAAGTATAGGATACGAAGGGATCAAACTCGGCATAATTCCCCATATTTACACTGGTGGTATCATTTACCTGGATGGTATAGGGAACAAATCCGTATGAGCCCCATACACCCACTTTGAAACCTGCAACAGAAAATGCAACATTGGGCTGAATGGCAGGTGAGTTGCCAAAGTCTTTTCCGCGCCAGATATACCGGCTTACGAGATCTGTCCCCAAGTTGAATTGCGCTGGATTTGAAGGTTTTTTTTCAGCCTGATGAATATCCTCTGTTTGGGAAAAACAGGAAATACAAAGAATGAAAACAAGAATAAAACTCAGGAATACGCTGAGCGAAGTAACTCCTTTTGTCATAGAGGGCAGAATTGTTTCCATGTAATTATGGAGTACAATTTTAGGCAGAATAAAATTGCTGTACAATCCTGTAAATTACGGATAATGAAGTAAGAGAAACTAAACTTTGCGTACGGGAATTACGTATGAATGTCAATTTCCGGATCTTCGATCATCAATTCTCAGATTTCGACAATCTTATTGCGGATCGCAAACTTCACCATCTCAACGGTCGACTTCAGCCCGAGCTTCCTCATGATGTGGTTCTTGTGCGTTTCAACGGTCCGGATGCTGATGTCAAGCTTATCGCTGATCTCTTTGTTGATCAATCCTTCGACGTATAACTTCAGCACTTCAATCTCCCGTGTGGTCAGGAGTTCATTGGTTTTCTCCGCAGGTTTTTCATCATCGGTTGCCTGCCTGATATAGCTTTTGAGCATGGTCTTGGAAACAGATTCCGAATAAAAATCCTCCCCGCTTTGAATGGCATAAATTGCTTCAAGGAGTTCATTCCTGCTGGTGTTCTTTGGCAAATAGCCTTTTGCCCCGGCCTTGATCGCGCCGAGGATGAAATCTTCACTGTTGTACATCGAAAGCATCAGCACTTTTATCGAAGGAAAATCTTTGCTAATGGTTTTTGTTATTTCAATTCCCGAGATATCCGGAAGTGAGATGTCCATGATCAGGAGATCCGGTTTCAGGCTGGCCAGTAACTGAAAAAGTTCCGTCCCGTCGGAAGCTTCACCGATGATCTGAAGATCATTGATCCCGTTGAGCAGGGATTTGATTCCATCCCTTACCAACCGGTGATCGTCTACTAAAATTATCTTAATTTTTTCCATAAATTCAGAAAACGGGAATTTGAATCATGATCTCTGTTCCCTGGTTATGTCCTGACCGGATCTCTATTTTCCCTTCCAGCAAAGCAACCCGCTCGCGCATGTTGTGCAGTCCGTTGCCTTTTTCGAATGCTACCTTATTGACATCGAAGCCATTTCCATTGTCATAGATGGTAAAATTAACAAAATCATCGATTCGGTAAAGTTTCATTTCAACTTCTTTTGCTCCCGAATGCCTGATGATATTGTTAATGGCTTCCTGCGCAATCCTGAACAGGTAAGTTTTAATCTTGGTGTTGATACTTTCCAGGTCACCGGAAGTTTCGAAATGAACTCTGATACCTGCATGTCCTTCAGTCTCATCACACAGGTTGCGCAGGGCGATGGTGATACCGAAAGCTTCAAGGACGGCTGGCATCAGGTTATTTGAGATCCTTCGGATCTCATCCACGGTTCCGTCAAACTGGTCCTTCAGGATATTGATGTTGGCTTTGACTTCTATCGGATCTATATAAAGCAATCCTTCCAGCCGGAGCTTCAGGGCGATTAGCGACTGGCCAATGCCATCATGGATCTCCCGTGATAACCGCTGTCTTTCGTTTTCTTCGGCATCAATTACAGAGCGTAAACGGCCGATCCGTTCTGCCTCTAATTCCTTAGTTTTTTCCTTGATCTGTGCCGACATGGTATTGAATGCCTGGGTCAGTTCGCCGATCTCATCATTGGTTCTCTCAGGGATCTCCACGTCATAGTCTCCTTTCCCGATACGCATTGCCGCATCCCTCAGCAGGATGATGGGTTTTGTAATCGTTTTTGTCGTGAAGAAGACGAACATAAAAAATATGACTGAGATCAGTATACTCAGCAATAACAAACTGTTCCTCATGCCGTAGATCGGGATCATCGCTTCTTTCTGATCAATCTCGGCAAGGATGACCCAATCCAGGCCGGGCACAGAGATCCTGCTGTATGATGACAATACCGGGATGTTCCGGTAATCCCTCGTGATGACATGACCTTCCTGTCCTTTCATTGCATTGATAGCAGGTTGTGTCTCCACGATGGTGGTGAGGATTGAATTCGTAATGAACCTCGAACTTGAACGAAGCCTGAAATCATTTCCCACAAGATAAGTCTCGCCGGTAGCGCCCAGTCCGCTTTTCGGATTATTGGTGACCATGATCTTGTTGATCGCCTCGACAGAGACTTCAAGAACCACATAACCATTTATTTCCTTGTCGCCATAAGTAACAGGAGCAGCAATATAGAGGGTTGGCATGTGGGATTTCGGGTCGGTCGTCATGTCACTTACAATGACCTGGTGCGACTGAACCGGGATATTGAACCTGGAAATGATCTGCTGTCGCAGGGTGTCCGCCTGGATGATCTCCGGCGTTCCCTCATCCGTAAGTGATCCTTTGAGTGCAACATGACCGGCACCAAAAAGATAAACGGAATTAAAATAGCTTTTCAGGGTCTGGTACTTTTTCAGAAAATCACTGTAGTTTTGAAGCAATTCCTGGTCTCCCGATCCATTATTCCTGCCTGGTAATGCATTCACCTGCGAAACAATTTTCCTTGAATCATCCGCATTCGAAAGAAGGATCATATCCTTGATCCGGTCGCTGAAGAAGATCTCTACCTGGTTCTTCTTGGCTAATCTCAACGAGGTTAACTGGTCGAATGTCCTGCTCATCAGGGCTTCCCTGGTGCTGTAGAATGAATAGAAACTGATCACAGAGATAACTGCGATCCCGATGATGAGAAAGTAAAGAACAAGTTTCTCGGTGAGTGATATATTCTTCATTAAAATTTTGCTACTTTTGGCTTGTGAGTTTAGCAAAATCAGGCATTTTGGATAGGACAAACATACGAAAATAGTTGGTAATATGGCAAACATTGGAATATTTTACGGAACCACCACGGGCAACACGGAGATTGTTGCAGGTCTTATCAGCAAAGCCTTTGGGGAAGATGTTGCAGAGATCATGAATGTAGACATGGCGGGAACAGAAGACGTTGAAAAATACAAGTATCTTATCTTCGGTGTATCGACCTGGGGTGTAAGTGACCTGCAGGATGATTTTGAGAATTTTCTTGGGATCCTTGAGAAGATCGATTTTACAGGGAAAAAGGTTGCACTGTTTGGCCTGGGTGATCAGAGCACTTATGGTTCTACTTTTGTTGATGCGATGGGAATCCTTTATGAATGGCTGAGGAAGAGAAATGTGAAGATCGTCGGATCTGTTGCCAGAACAGGTTATTCATTTGAGAGTTCACTGGCACTTGTCAAGGGAAAACTCGTGGGACTGGCAATTGACGAAGAGTATGAGAGTCATCTCACGCATGAACGGGTTACGGCATGGGTTGAGCAGCTGAAGAAAGAGTTTGATTAGTCTTTATTGCGTAAAGCTTTTTTAACCACTGAGGCACTAAGACCACTAAGATTCACTAAGGCATTATAAGTGCCAGCAAGAACATTGTTTTTTTCTCCGTATTCCTAAGTGCTCTTAGTGCCTCAGTGGTTAAAAAAAATGAATCTGTTAAGACCAAAAACTGTAAATGCATTATCTGAAATATTCCTATGAAAAGATTTGTTTTTCCTCTTCTCTTTTTTTTCATCGCCTTTAATCTTTCAGCCCAGGATAAAACCGTTTCGTATTACCTGGATGGTGCATCGAATCCGCCGGATCTGATGGTCACCCTGAAGCACATCACCGCCGATATCAGGTTTAAGCCCGAAGAAAATCTTGTCATCGCAAAGACAGAGCTTACGATCATTCCGAAAAGTTACCAGACAGATTCCATCCTCTGCGCGGCTCCCGATTTTACGGTAAAGTCAATCCGGATCCAGGGCAACGGCGCCGACTTCCGGCCCACCGCATCGCAGTGGAAACTTCAGAATAATAACCTGGTAATATATCCACCCGCAGGACTTCTTGAACGGTCAAAAGAATATGTGCTTTTCCTTGATTATGAAGCCCGTCCTCAATCCGGGTCGATTTACTTCATTGGCTGGAGACCTGAAGAAGCTGGCAAACGCAAGGAGATCTGGGCACACCGGCCCATGGGCTGGCTTCCATATATGGACGCGCGGGTCACGATGGATATGACCTACACATTTGATAAGGCCTTCAAGGTTTTTGCAAATGGCGAGCGGGTGGAGGTAAAGGAAAATGATGATAACACCAGGAGCTGGCATTACCGGATGACAAAGGATCATCCCTACTTTTCCACTTCCGTCGTGATCGGCGATTATAATTACAAAACCGCAAAATCAGAAAGCGGCGTTCCGATGGAGTATTGGTATTATACAGGCCAGGAAGACCGTGTAAAGACTACTTACCAGTACACTCTTAATATGATGGATTTTCTGGAGAAAGAATTGGGTGTAAGATATCCATATCCTGTTTATCGCCAGGCACCGGTGATTGATTATATGTATGGTGCAATGGAAACAACGACTGCCACTGTTTTTGGCGATTTCATGCTGATTGATCCGCAAGCTTATTGGCAGCGGAACTACATCAACACCAATGCCCATGAGATGACGCACCAGTGGTTCGGGAATTGCATAACCCAGTTGGAGAATAAAGATGTCTGGCTGACGGAGAGTTTTGCAACCTACTATGCGAAACTTTTTGACCGCTCTGTTTTTGGTGAGGAATATTACGAAAACAGCATGAATGATGAGCTGAACCTGGCACTGGCTGCAGCAAAAACAAACAACTACCCGGTCGCCAGTTCCATGGGCGGGACGGCCAGGATCTACCAGAAAGGCTCGCTGGTGCTGGGAATGCTGCGGAATGTCATGGGTGACCGGGAATTTCGCGAAGCAATAAAACTATACATTGACCGCTGGAGTTTCAATTATTCCGAGACTGCCAACCTTGTTCGTTGCATTTACGATGTTACCGGAAAATCATACCAATGGTTTTTTGACGAATGGATCAATCACGGAGGAGAACCGAATTACAAGGTTTCATACTTAGTAAGCGACGACACAACCGGTCATCGTTCGACGATTTTCCATGTTAACCAGGTCCAGGAAATAAATAATCTCATCGGCTATTTTAAGATGCCTGTTCAGTTTGAAGTTCATTATAAAGACGGAACATCCGATTCTCTTGTAACCTGGATCGAAAACCAGTTTCACGAAGTTGTTGTTCCAAATCCTCAGAAGAAACCGATTTCCTATGTTTTGTTTGACCCTGGAAGAAAAGTTGTAAAGAAAGTCACGTTCGAAAAGACTTTTAATGAGTTTTCTGACCAGGCAGAACGTGCCAGGAACATAATTGACCGCTACGACGCCCTGGTTGCAATGAGGAATACACCAATTCTCCAAAAAAGAAGCGAGCTTATCAAGTGTTATCATCATGAAAAATTTCACCTTATAAAATCGGAAATCATTCACCAGCTTTCATCCGATGCTACAGATTCTTCAATGGCAATATTCCATGCTGCGCTGAATGATGCGGATGCCAATGTCAGGAAAAGCTTGCTGAAGGAAGTTTCTCCAATCCCGGTCACACTTCGGGAGGATGTCGAAAAAGCGCTGCAGGATTCTTCCTATCTCAACACGGAACTGGCGTTGCAGAATTTATGTTTATCGTTCCCTGAGAAAACAGACAAGTACCTTGACCAGACAAAAATGCTGGTTGGCTGGCGCGGACTGAATATCCGGATGAAGTGGCTTGAGATCGCCGTTCACAGCGGGAAGAAGGAATATATCCAGGAACTTGTCGGCTACACCGGTCCGAAATATGAGTTTGAGACACGCATGAATTCCCTGTCTGCATTGAAACGGCTACAATACAAGGACCAGGTCACGCTTGATAATGCGCGATCAGCAAGCAGGCACTGGAACAATAAACTCAAGGATGTGGGGAAGGAATATCTTTCTTATTTTGGATATTGATTTACGAATAAGGAATATCCATCAACGATCTATGAAGTTCAGACAAATCATCACAAAGGCGATCCTACTCGTCTCATTTGTAAGTCTTTTCACCGACATTGCAAGTGAGATGCTTTACCCCATCATGCCGGTCTACCTGCGTTCCATTGGATTTTCTGTCCTGCTGATCGGGATACTTGAAGGCTGTGCAGAAGCAACAGCCGGCATCTCCAAAGGATATTTCGGCAACCTTTCAGACAAGCTGAAAAAAAGAGTTCCATTTATCCGCGGCGGATACATCCTGAGTGCCATCTCAAAGCCCATGATGATAATTTTCACATTCCCGCTCTGGATCTTTTTTGCACGAACCATGGACCGCTTTGGGAAAGGAATCCGCACAAGCGCCAGGGATGCCCTGCTCAGTGATGAGACCACGAAGGAACATAAAGGAAAAGTTTTTGGATTTCACCGCGGGATGGATACCGTCGGTGCTGCGATCGGTCCGTTTCTTGCATTGATCTTTCTTTATTTTCATCCAAATCAATACAAATGGCTTTTCCTCATTGCCATTGTTCCCGGGATCATTGCCATTTCACTCACATTTCTCCTGAAAGAGAAATCCTCACCTGTAACAGCGAAGTCTCAGGAGCATGATGTTCCGCAAACCAGGCCAGGATTTTTCTCTTACTTTTCCTACTGGAAACATGCTTCGCCAGGCTTCCGACTGCTTATTCCCGGTCTTTTGGTTTTCACACTCTTTAACAGTTCCGATGCTTTTCTGCTGCTGGCGTTGAAACAGTCAGGGATTTCTGATACCGCCATGATCGGGTTCTACATTTTCTTTAATCTCATTTACGCCTTGTTTTCATACCCGGTAGGTGCAATCGCTGATAAGATCGGGCTGAAGACCATGCTGCTCGTCGGTCTTTTTATCTTTTCTGTTGTTTATTTTTTCTTCGGATTTGCCGCTTCAACCGTAGCTTTTACCGTTTTATTCTTTCTGTATGGCATCTATTCAGCCTGTACCGAAGGAATTTCAAAAGCTATGATCTCGAATTTTGCACAAAAATCTGACACTGCAACAGCCATTGGTTTTTATACGAGTTTTGCAAGCATCATGACGCTACTTGCAAGTATCCTTGCGGGGCTTCTCTGGCAAACCATAGGACTGAAAAACATGTTCATGATTTCCGGTGCCGGGGTCTTGGTCGTTGCCATCTACCTCCTGGTTGTGCTTGGTTTCAGGTCGCAACGAAGTTGAGTTCTTGCCTGACAAATATTCTTACCTTTGCACCGCTTAATTCAGAAAAATTTGTCTATAAAGAAAAAAGTTATTGTCGGACTCAGCGGGGGCGTAGACTCCTCGGTTGCAGCCTATCTTTTAAAACAGCAGGGATACGATGTTGCCGGGGTCACCATGTCCATCTGGGACGGGAAACCTGGTACCGGATCCTCAGGCAAACACGCCTGCTATGGCCCCGATGAAAGTGAAGAAATAGAAGAAGCGCGTGAACTGGCTGCCATCCTTGATATTCCATACCATGTCTTCGATTGTTCCCAACGTTATAAAGCCCTCGTCCTTGATTATTTCAAACAGGAATATCTCGGTGGACGCACTCCGAATCCATGTGTCAAATGCAACCAGCTGATAAAATTCGGGATGTTGCCTGACATGGCCAGGTTGAACGGCGTTGAGTTTGATTACTTTGCCACGGGCCATTATGCAAGGGTTAACTGGAGTGACAGCCATCAGAGGTTTTTGCTGAGAAAGGGAGTGGATCCGAAAAAAGATCAGACCTATTTCATCTATCGTTTATCCCAGGAACAACTTTCAAAACTCCTTCTTCCAATCGGTGGGCTGACCAAAGCCGAAGTCCGTGAAATTGCTTCAGAAATTAATCTTCCGCTTTCAGAAAAAGAAGAGAGCCAGGATTTTTACAGTGGGGATTACAAGGACCTGCTTGATGTTGAAGACCGTGCAGGGAACATTGTGAGAAGAAATGGCTCAGTGCTTGGAAAACACAATGGATTCTGGAATTTCACGATTGGTCAGCGGAAAGGTCTGGGTGTTGCATTTGCTGAACCACTTTATGTACTTGAACTGGATCCTGGAAGGAATGAGGTCATCGTTGGAACACGGGATGAAATTATGGGTTCATCATGCATTGTGAGTGACCTGAACTGGATTGCATTCGAAAATCTCAACCATACCGTTGAAGTGAAAGCAAAGATCCGGTCGGCACAGAAGGAAACAGACGCCATCATTGAACCCTTAGATGAAGGAAGCGCTAAGCTGACTTTCCATGTGCCGAATGACGGGATTACACCGGGTCAGTCTGCCGTATTTTACCAGGACGATATTGTCGTTGGAGGAGGAGTGATCAACACAATCATATAAAAAGAAAATTACCTCTTTGCGCCTTTGCGTCTTTGCGGTTAAAAAGCGCTTCGTAGAAAACCTGCAATGAATTGTTAAGTCTATCTAACGAAAACAATATGAAAAAAATCCTGATTCTAACGCTTCTTTTCAGTTTGACCCTTACTGGTTTTTCCCAGAGGAAATCCGAGATAACTGCAAAAGAATTAAAGGCTGATGTCTATTATCTTGCTTCCGATTCATTGAAAGGCCGTAAACCCGGTACAAAAGGCGCCGATCTCGCTGCCGCATACATCCGCGGGCAGTTCAAAGAATCCGGGCTTACACTCATGGGTGAAAATGGATTCCAGTATTTTGAGATCGTCACTGATGTGACTACAGGGCCAAAGAATTCGTTCGGCTTCGGCGATTTCCAGGGAACGCTGAACAAGGATTTTATGCCACTGGCTTATTCGTCGAACGCAGATGCTAAGGCACCTGTGGTATTTGCCGGGTATGGTTTTGACATTGACCAGGATAGTTTGAAATGGAAGGACTATGCTGGCGTTGACGTGAAAGGCAAATGGGTCATGCTTTTCCGCGGCGATCCTGAATTGGATAAACAGGACAGTAAGTTCATTCCTTATACCGAGATCAGGGGGAAGGTTCTTGTTGCAAAAGATCATGGCGCGATCGGTGTTTTAATTGTGTCGCCCGTTGCAGTTGACAAAGATGATAAGCTGATCGGACTGCATTCAGAAAACAATGATGTAACTTCGGGTATCCCAGTGATCCAGGTAAAACGCGAAGTGGGAAATAAACTTTTGGCAAGTTCCGGTTTCAGACTGGATTCACTTGAAAACATGCTCAACCGTACGCATCAACCGAAAACACTGGAACTTCCGGTGATTGTTCATGCAACCGCTGATCTTATCCTGAAAAAAGCAAGGACTGCGAATGTCATCGGGTTGATCGAAGGCAACGATCCGGTATTGAAAAATGAATACATCCTGATCGGCGGCCATTATGATCACCTGGGTTTTGGCGGACAGGGTTCAGGATCACGGATGCCCGACACGGTTGCTGTTCATTATGGTGCGGATGACAATGCCTCGGGAACTGCAATGGTGATCGAACTTGCCGGGAAATTGGAATCTGTTAAGAAGGATCTGAAAAGAAGTGTCATTCTTATGTCATTCTCCGGGGAGGAAATGGGATTGCTTGGTTCAAAATATTTCACAGATCACCCGCTGGTAGATCTTAAAAAAATCAAAGCGATGTTCAACTTTGACATGGTCGGCAGGTTTGATAAATCTAAAAATTCAATTTCAATCAGCGGTACCGGGACATCACTTGAAGCCGATTCAATCATCCTGAAATATGAGAAATCACTGTCATTTGCCGTAACGCATTCTCCTGATGGATACGGTCCTTCTGATCATGCTTCATTCTATGCATCGAATATCCCCGTATTCTTTTTTACAACAGGTTCACACATGGACTACCACACTCCGTTTGACCAGGCATCAAAACTGGATTACGATGCTGAAAAGCAGATCGGCGATTTTTCATTCAATCTCATCATGGATGTAGACCGGATGAGCAAACCGCTGACCTTTAAGGAATCCGGGAAAAAGGTAAGTGAAGGCCGGGGCGGAAGAAGGCTGAAGGTTACGCTCGGCATCATGCCGGATTTTGCAGGTACAGAAAAGAAAGGATTGCGTGTGGATGGCGTCACAAAAGATGGCCCTGCTGATAAAGGCGGAATGCTCAAAGGCGATATCATCATTTCGATCAATGGAATGTCGGTTGGAAATATCTATGATTATATGACGAGGCTCGGAAAATTAAAATCCGGTCAGACAATTAGTGTTGAAGTGATCAGGAATGAGAAAAATGAAGTACTGATCATTCAATTGTAACCAAGGTATTCAGAAAAATTCTTTCACGCTATGGATTTCAATAATCTGATCGACAAAGTTTTTCTGCTGAAATTCGTCAAGTTCTGCATGGTCGGGTTTTCAGGCATCTTCGTGGATTTCGGGTTTACTTACTTCTTCAAGGAAGTCGTAAAACTTCAGAAATATGTTGCAAATGCAATTGGTTTTACCGTTGCTGCCTCAACCAATTATTTCCTGAACAGGGTCTGGACATTCCATAGTCAGAATCCGCATGTTGCGCAGGAATTCTCAAGGTTCTTCCTCATCGCACTGATCGGGCTGGCCATCAACAGCGCGATCATCTGGCTCATGAACGGAAAGTTCAAGGTAAATTTTTATCTATCCAAACTGGTTGCCACCGTCATTGTGACACTCTGGAACTTCATGATCAACGCCTATTTCACCTTCGCCTAAGAAGATCAAGGAATGACCTGACAGGAATTTCGTAAGCTTCAGGGTCCGGAACTATTGCGACTTAATCATGTCGGATGGAACGCAGATAATAAAATCAGCCTTGCCAAGGTTTTCTTTTGACAGATCTTCGATGGTATCCTGCTCCACCGTTGAGATGGTGAGAATGTTCAGCGTAACATCTGTCTTCTTGTTGATTTCATTGATATAGTAGAGAATGCCCTGGTAATTATCCGAGTGGTAACTGCCATTGAAATGCAGGACAACATTTGGAGAATAGCCGTTTTTCAGGATATATTGCGCCATGGTGGCATCCTTGATGGCTTGTGCCTTGGAAATATTATCGCTGTTGTGCCCCGGCGAATCTCCCATCATCTCTTTCATCTTTTTATAACATTCCAGGTCCGGGTTGTACTTGATCGGAAGTGTTGCAATCAGTGTCCGTTCCAGGGCATTGATGCTGTCAAGCCCTTCAAATCCTTTGGCGTTGACGATGGCTGCATATCTCCTGGGTATGTTGGTTGCAATGAACTTTAGCCCTTTGTCATGAGCAAAGTCAACGATGGGTGCATAATCCGTTTTGTAGTTTCCCCAAAGTTTGGCCTCCGCTTCGAAGTCCTTCTTGCGGATCAGCTTTGACATGTATTCATTCAGCAGCAACTGGTTGTCTCTTTCAAACATCTCGGCGGCCAGGACCAGGTTGTTCTTTTTGACCTCGTAAAGATCTTTTGTTAACTGCAGTTCCAGCCAGTGACAAACAGGGTTCGTATGTTCCTCACCAAAGAAGATGATATCGGCTTTTTTTGCAGCTTTCAGAAGGTCGTCATAATCCACTGAATGTCCCTTGGCATTGTATAGACGGTATGCCGGCCTGTCACTTTTAGCAGCAACAAGAAACAGCAGGATAACCGGCAAAATAAATATTGTCTTTTTCATGATTCTTCGGATAACTTCGTGATAAAATTTAATGCAGAAATTATTTTTTCAGTCCATTTTCATGGAATGACAATGGCAACATGCTTTCAATGCTGTTGATCACAAAAATTTTCCCTGTATCACCCTGCAGGATGATCCGGATATCCTGTTTCTGGTGCATCTCATATTCAATCATTGCCTGGCGGCAGGAGCCACAGGGTGCCACGGGTTCTGTTACCGGGAATTTCTCTGATTGTGCAGAGATGGCAATTGTTTTGAAGCCAACACCGGGATTATTAGCAGCAGCAGCATAAATTGCTACACGCTCGGCGCATAAGCCCGACGGGAACGCCATATTTTCCTGGTTGTTCCCGGTACATATCTTCCCGTTTTCCAGCAATATTGCCGCCCCGACATGATATTGAGAATAGGGCGCATATGCATGTTTCAGCGCTTCCTTTGCATGGCTCAAAAGCTCCCGGTCTTCAGACTGGAGTTCGTCAGGCGAGTCATATTCCTCATAACTGAAGGGAATGGTTTTGTTTTCCATGTAGGCAGATTATTTAATTTAAATCAGAATCATCATCAGGGTCATCCACTGCATTCGCGCCGTTGCTATCATCCTTGCCCTGGGGCGGTTTATAGGTTCCGTTGAGAATGGACGTATATAATCCCTGGTCTCCCAGGATCCGTATGGCTTCAGCAATGTCTTTGTCATTCTTCAAACCGGCAGCAACTTTTCCTTTCTGGAAATAGTAGCGTGTGGCAATCTCAAGTTTCAGTAATTCCTTAACCTGGTCTTTGTGTTTTTCAAGGTCGCTTTTTTTATCGGTCGACATCTGCGTCTTCAGTGCATTGTATTCGCTCTCGATGGCGCTGAAATATTTTTCCTTTTCAGCATCTTTCCTGAGGAGCTCAAGCGCTGCTTCCGTCTTTGTTTTATAATCGTATTTTTTATCCGAGATAAATTTCACAAAATCGTTAAAGATCGAATCGGTAATTTCGAATTCATCTGCTGGCGGAATGGTCGGGTGTAATCTGCGGAATAATGTGGCATAATCAAAGATCAGGTATTTGGAATAGAGAGAAAGCGCGATGTTGCTGAACAAAATGGGTTCAGTGTGAATGTCGGGTTTTATGCCCCTGCCTTCATAAACCGTACGGCCATTCTTGGTCTTGAACGAAGTGATCAGTGAATCGGGGAATTTTCCGAAAAGCCCTTCTTTGGTTTTATGCGAATAATCGATGGCCTGGATGCAGCGCCCGCTGGGAATGTAATATTTCGCCACGGTGACTTTCATCTGGGAGTTAAAGCTTAACGGGATGACATTCTGAACAAGACCTTTCCCAAAGGTTTGCTGTCCAACTACTACACCCCGGTCCATATCCTGCAAGGATCCGGAAAGGATCTCGCTGGCTGATGCGCTTTGGTGGTCAACCAGGACGATAAGCGGAATGGTCAGGTCGGCCGGCGGATTCATGGTTTTATACGTGTGATTTTTATCTGCCAGTTTGCCCTTTGTTGTCACCACATCCTGTCCTTTATCCACAAAAATATTGGTGATTTCAACTGCTTCATTAAGCAGGCCACCGCCGTTACCGCGGATGTCAAGGATGATCCCTTTCAGTTCGTTTTTTTCTTTAAGCTTCAGGAACGCCTGCCGGACCTCTTCGCCCGCGCGTTGCGTAAAGCTGGTTAGTTTGATGTAGCCCACACTGCTTGGAAGTACGCAGGTGTATGGAATGTTTTCAATTTTGATGATCTCTCGTGGAATGGCCTTTTCGATTGGTTTGTCTTCCCCGTCACGCTGTATCTTAATGGTGATTGTAGTTCCTGCCTGTCCCTTTAATATTGCGCTTACATCCGAATAGCTTTTCTTAATCGCTGACTGGCCGTTAATTTCAAGGATACGGTCACCGGCACGGAGATCGTTTTTCTGGGCCGGTGATCCTTCATAAGGTTCAGAGATCACTACGTAATCGCCATTTTGATGAATCAATGCCCCGATGCCGCCATATTCGCCGGTTGTGATGAAACGATAATCTTCAATTTCCGATTCCGGGATATAGTTTGTATATGGATCCAGTGATCCGAGCATGGCGTCAATCCCGGTCTTAGTAAGTTCACCCGGGTTGATATCGTCAACATAATTCGTATTCAGTTCCTTCATCATGGTAGAAAAAATATCCAGGTTTTTCAGGATCTCGAATCCCTGGTCCTTGCTTGACTGTGCCTTCGCTGTGGCGATAGCTCCCGCTACGAAAATGATGATGATTAAGGCGATCCTTCTGCTTCTATTCATAAACCCCATTGTCATTTATTGTTTTCATAATTTATTTCATGGTACGGGATCATATCCTTTGCCACCCCAGGGATGACATCGTGCCACTCGCTTCAGCGTCAGCCATCCGCCATGAAACGGTCCGTATTTCCTTATGGCCTCAATCCCGTAAGCCGAACAGGAAGGTGTAAAACGGCAGGAAGGAGCAAGGTAAGGAGAGATGGCTCCCTGGTAAAACCGGATAAGGATGATAAAGAATTTACCCAGTACCTTTTGCATACTCAATCCTTAAACGTTGTAAAAGTACAATTATTTTTTCCTGGAGAAGGTCGTATGGAAGGATTTCTTTTGATGTATACGTGAGGCAAAGGATCAGAGAACCCTGGTTCTGAAGGAGAAACTCATACAGGATGTTTTTGTTTTTCCGGTATGCTTCGCGCATTCTGCGCTTGAGCTTATTCCGGTGGACGGCTTTCCGCATGACCTGTTTGGGTACGCTGATCAGTACCTGGGCAGGAGATGAACCCTGCACAATAGCCGGAATCCATGTTACACGGAATGGGTAAACAAAAAACGAAGAACCTTCCTGGAAGAGTTTTGCAATCAGGATTTTTTTCCGCAACCTTTCATCTTTTCTGAAAGTTTGCCTCATGTTACTTTTTCTTCATCTCCGCCTGCAGGAATTGCTCGATTGCCATGGTCATCGAAGGCGCGGTCTGGGATGGTGCTGAAACTGTCAGCGTGAGACCGGCATCAGTTATGGCTTTGGCCGTGGTTGGCCCGAATGCAGCAATAGCAGTGGCGTCTTGTGTGAAGTCCGGGAAATTTTTATACAGCGATTTGATCCCGGCCGGACTGAAAAATACCAGCATATCAAATTTGGTAATATCAATATCCGACAGATCACTTGCCAGCGTTTTATAGATGATTGCTTTTTTATACTGGATTTTATTGTCCTCAAGCATCTTCGGAATCTCCTGTTTGTGCACATCTGAACAAGGGAGAAGAAACTTTTCGGTTTTGTGCTTCTTGATCAGCTCAGCAAGGTTTGTAAAATTCTCCTTGCTGTGAAAGACTTTCCGTTTCCGGTACTGAACATATTTCTGAAGATAAAAGGCAGTCGATTCTGAAATACTGAAATACTTCATGGTATCAGGAACCTCAACCCTCATCTCTTTGCAAATACGGAAAAAATGATCCACCGCATTCCGCGATGTAAAAATAACAGCCGTATAATCGAGTATGTTAACCCTGTCCTTACGGAACTCTTTCGCCGGAATTCCTTCAATTTTAATAAATTTCCGGAAGACGATGTTAACGTTGAACTTTTTAGTCAGGTCCCCGTAAGGTGATTTTTCTAGTTCGACTGGTTGTGGTTGGGATACAAGAATGTTCTTTATTTTCAAAGTATTGTGTTTTTATTAATGGGCAATCCTTCAAATTTCCTGAACTCTTAAAAGTAAAGTCTGAATAGTTTCATCAATACAATGAGTGGTAGAATTTCCAGACTGCAAAGATACACAAATAAAAACAGATAGGAAAACCTTGTTTGTGAATATCCGATCAACAATCCCCTGATAAATGCAAGAAGAAATAACAAAGCCGTGATTATTAGGCTGATTTTTAGAAAAAACACTGACTTAATGTAAACAACAAGAACCATTAATGGCAGCAGAATCAGCCCGATCAGGAAGTTGAACAACATACTGTTCATCAGGTACTCATGGGTGGATTGCTGTGTCCTGAAAATTGTACCAAGAAATCTCATCAGGAAAACCTTGATCAGCCAAAACACTACAAAAATCAGTAGCAGGATAAGATAAACGCTAGCTCCTGTAAAATAGTAACTGTACTTGTGATCAGCCATAAGGTCATACACCTGATAGGCCATCAATGGAAACAGCAGAAGGCAGATCAAGCCCAGTCCTACCGCAATCCGCTCTGAGAATAAATTGCCTTCCCGCACCAGCTGGTTCAGGTGCCGTTTTGAATAAGGTGCCAGGAGAATCTGCTTCAGTCGCTTTGGGTAAAAAAATTGTACCCATGCCAGAAGAATAAAGCAAAAGACAAGGACTCCAAGAATCCAGTCGGGTTGAAATCGCTGAAACGGCCTGGGAACCGGGTTTTTTTCAACATGCAGCTGATGACTGGTGAAAAATGAATGCACCTTGTCTCCTTTTCCGAAGGAGATGCTCTCCATATCTGCCGTGGAATCTGCGCTGATTTTCCATAAGGATCCCTTGACGATCACTTTCGGGATCGAATCATTCACCACCGGAGACTGACTGGAGATCGGTTGCATGATTGGAAATTTATTATTGGCTCATTTGATGGTGTTCACAAAAAAGTTCCACAAGTTATCATCCGGTGGCGGAGCAATTACTGTTATCATCTCTTTTTTTACCGGGTGCATCAGTTCAATTTTCCTGGAATGAAGATGGATCGAACCATCCGGATTCGAGCGGTCAAACCCGTATTTCAGATCGCCTTTGATAGGGCAGCCGATTTTCGCCAGTTGCGACCTGATCTGGTGATGACGTCCTGTGATCAGTTCCACCTCCAGCAATTTATACTGGTCGCTCTGACCGATCAGCACATAGTTCAGCTCCGCCTTTTTTGATCCGGGAACAATTTTATTAGATGCAAAGGATTTGTTTTTTTCTTCGTTCCTTTTCAAAAAATGTATCAGGTGCCCGGAGATCTCCGGTGGCATATTTTTTACAATGGCCCAATAGGTTTTATGGATTTCACCACTTTTCAGCATTTCGTTCAGCCGCGACAAGGCCTTGCTTGTTTTGGCAAAAACGACAGCTCCGCTCACCGGCCTGTCGATCCGGTGTACAACACCGAGAAAAACGTTGCCAGGTTTACTGTCCCTTTCTTTGATAAAATCCTTCAAGAGGTCACTTAACGGACGATCGCCGGTCTTGTCTCCCTGGACAATCTGGGAAGGTTTTTTATTGTAAATGAGAAGATGGTTATCCTCGAAAAGAATATCCCTTGAAAATGCTGAAAGGTCCATTAGTACTGTTCCCGTTCATTGGGAAAATCGAGTGATTTTACATCGTTGATATAAGAGGTCACCGAACCCCTTATCTCTTCGTAAAGGTTATGATATCTGCGGAGGAACCGGGGTGAAAATTCCAGCGTGATGCCCAGCATGTCGTGAAGAACCAGCACCTGCCCGTCCACTTCCTTGCCAGCGCCGATGCCAATGATCGGGACTTTGACTTCTTTGGAAACTTTTGCTGCCAGTTTTGCAGGAATCTTTTCCAGTACGATCCCAAAACACCCCGCATTATCAAGAAGAATGGCATCCTCCATCAGTTTTGCGGCTTCCGTTTCGGTAGTTGCCCGAACGACATACGTTCCGAACTTATGAATTGACTGGGGAGTCAGCCCCAGGTGGCCCATCACCGGAATCCCTGCCGAAAGGATCCTGTCAACAGATTCGATCACCTCTTTCCCGCCTTCGAGCTTTACAGCATCAGCGCCGCTTTCCTTCATGATCCGTATGGCAGACGAAAGGGCCTCTTTTGAATTTCCCTGGTATGTGCCGAACGGCATGTCAACAATAACCAGGGCGCGTTTGACGGCCCTCACCACTGAAGATGCATGATAAATCATCTCGTTGAGGGTGATCGGGAGCGTGGATGTATGCCCCGCCATCACGTTGGATGCCGAATCTCCTACCAGGATGATATCGATCCCTGTGCCATCCAGTATCTTGGCAAATGAATAATCATAAGCCGTGAGCATGGCAATTTTTTCACCCTTCAATTTCATCTCCTGGAGAACGTGTGTCGTAACTTTCGGAACATTCCTGTAGGAAGTTGTCATAGCAATCTATTTACCAGCAAAACTACGATATTAATTTAAAAATTCTGTATTTTTGCCCTTTCTTTTATACACCAGAAACAGATGCGGTATCTAAAATTTCTCCTTGTCATAATTCTTGCCCTGCCTTTTTTGAATTCCTGTAAAAAAGACTTCAGCGTCAATGCTGACTGGAAAGACATAACCATCGTGTACGGACTTCTCAGCCAGGATGATTCCATTCATTACCTGAAGATCACCAAGGCATTCCTGGGACCGGGGAATGCACTGACTTATGCCAGGATTGGAGACTCCAGTAATTACAAACCGGGCGAACTTTCTGTAAGGGTCGATGAATATGATGAAACCGGTCATACGCTCAGGCAAAGCTTTCCTTTTGATACCATTACATTGCATACAAAAGAACCGGGTGATTCAATCTTTTATTTCCCGGATCAGCTGGTATACAAATCGACGGGCAAACTGAATGAGAATTATATCTATAAGCTTGTGGTGCATAATAATTTTACGGGAATTGAAATAACATCCCAGACAAGTCTTATCCACAGCTTCTCAATAAATGAGCCGGATGAATATACCCGGCCCGTCTTTCTTCCCGATGAAACCAGTGATGCGAAATGGACCAGTGCAGTTGGAGGCAGAAGATATCAGCTGGTGATCCGCTTTCATTACAGCGAGAGTCCGATTGACTCAAATAAATATACGCAAAAAGCAATTGACTGGCTTGTGTTCACGAATGAATTGTCCCGGACTACCAAGGGCGGAGAGGACATGATGAAAACGATTGCAGGAAATTCATTTTACGCTTTTCTTGCCAATAACATAAAACCAGTCAGTCCAAATATTAAAAGAGTTGCCGGACGGATTGATTATATTTTCAGCGTTGCTTCGGATGATCTGAACACCTATATGCAGGTAACTGAACCTTCCTCGTCAGTCGTTCAATACAGACCGCCCTTTTCCAACATCACAAACGGGTACGGGCTTTTTTCAAGCCGTTTTGTCAACGCACTCGATTCGCTTCGGCTGGGTGACGGTATGGTGGAACAGATACAGACTAACCCGCTGACCGCGGATCTCAACTTCCGGTAACCTTTTTTCTTCTGTCTTTTTGTCACATTTCTGGCAGTCAATATTGCTTTGGCATAAGTATTGACAATTCTCAATGTATTTTCAAAAAATTAGTATTTACGATAAATCAGAATAAAATGGGAAAAATCATTGGTATCGATCTGGGAACTACCAACTCGTGTGTTGCCGTAATGGAAGGGAATGAGCCTGTTGTAATTGCCAACAGTGAAGGAAGAAGGACAACACCTTCAATTGTTGCATTTACCGAAAACGGGGAAAGAAAAGTAGGAGAGCCTGCCAAGCGCCAATCCATCACCAATCCTCACAACACCGTTTATTCCATCAAACGGTTCATGGGAGAAACCTATGACCAGGTCCAGAAAGAAATTAAGCGTGTACCATACAAGGTTGACAAAGGCGACAACAATACGCCGAGGGTTGACATCAACGGGAAGTTATACACGCCGCAGGAAATATCATCCATGATCCTTCAGAAAATGAGGAAAACTGCTGAGGATTATCTTGGAATGGAGATCAAGGAAGCCGTCATCACGGTTCCGGCCTATTTCAGCGATTCACAGCGCCAGGCTACGAAAGAAGCCGGCGAAATTGCAGGCCTTGTTGTCAAGAGGATCATCAACGAACCAACTGCTGCCGCATTGGCGTATGGTCTCGACAAGAAACATAAAGATATAAAAGTTGCCGTATTTGACCTTGGTGGAGGAACCTTTGACATCTCCATCCTGGAACTTGGAGAAGGTGTGTTTGAAGTCAAATCGACCAACGGGAATACCCATCTCGGGGGTGACGATTTTGATCACCTGGTCATTGACTGGCTTGCAGATGAGTTCCTGAAAGATGAAGGAATTGATCTCCGGAAAGATCCTATGGCGCTTCAGCGTTTAAAAGAAGCTGCTGAAAAAGCAAAAATTGAACTCTCAAGCTCGGTGGAAACCGAAATCAACCTGCCGTATATCATGCCGGTTGACGGAATCCCAAAGCATCTTGTGAAAAAACTGAGCCGTGCAAAATTTGAACAGCTGATCGACCAGCTGATGCGCTCAACAATTCCTCCCTGTGAACAGGCGTTAAAGGATGCAGGAATGAAAGCCTCCGATGTAAATGAAGTAATTCTCGTGGGTGGTTCAACACGTATTCCTGCCGTTCAGAAACTGGTTAAGGATTTCTTTGGAAAAGAACCTTCAAAAGGCGTGAATCCTGATGAGGTCGTCGCTATTGGTGCCGCAATCCAGGGAGGCGTTCTTACCGGTGAAGTGAAAGATGTGCTGTTGCTTGATGTAACACCGCTTTCGCTGGGTATTGAAACACTTGGCGGTGTAATGACAAAGCTGATCGAATCAAACACTACCATCCCGACCAAGAAATCGGAAGTTTTTTCGACTGCTGCCGACAGCCAGACTTCAGTTGAGATTCATATATTGCAGGGAGAACGGCCCATGGCCACACAGAATAAAAGCATCGGCCGTTTCCACCTGGATGGCATTCCCCCTGCACCACGGGGCATTCCACAGGTCGAGGTAATTTTCGACATTGATGCCAATGGAATTCTGAATGTAACGGCGAAAGACAAGGCGACCGGGAAGTCGCAGCAGATCAGGATAGAAGCCTCTTCGGGCCTTTCAGATGCTGAAATTCAGCGGATGAAGGAAGAAGCTACTGCCAATGCTGAAGTTGACCGTAAGATGAAAGAAGAAATTGACAAGCTGAATACCGCTGATTCACTCATCTTCCAGACCGAAAAGCAACTGAAGGAATATGGTGACAAGGTTCCTGCTGATAAGCGCGATGCCATTCAAAAAGTCCTTGAAGAATTAAAAACTGCCCATAAAAATAAAGACATCCCGGGAATGGATAAAGCCATGGAAAGCCTGAATGCCATGTGGCAGAAGGCCAGTGAGGAGATGTATAAAAACGCAGGACCTTCACAACAGGAAGGTGCTCCCGGAGGGCAGCCGCACGCCGAGCAGGAAGCGGGAAAAGCTCCCGGTGGCAAGGATGATGTGACGGATGTTGATTTCGAAGAGGTAAAAGATAAATAGTCCCAATGTTTGTGGCTGATCATCCAGCCATCCTGACTATTAAAAAATCTTCTCAGAACAAGGCAACCAAACAAAAGGTTGCCTTGTCTGCTTTAAAAACAAATTGCAAAAAATTGATGTTTTATTCACTTCGCATGAAAATAATCTTGATCTTTGCACCAGATATTCATGTTAAAACAAAAGGGTAATTACGAGACACCTCCGGTAACAAGGAAGATAAACCACGATGGCAATTCGTCATCTTCCTTGATTGTAGGAAGGATTCTTCTTATATATCACATCTAAATATTATTAATTATTCATTTAATCAATCAATTATGAAAAAAGTACTTTTACTCTGTTTATTCTTTGCCCTGGTGCTGGCTTCCCAGTACACAAAAGCCCAGGGATTGGAGAATTTCAACAACTTTGCCGAAACCTCCAACGTTTATCATGACAGCACCTTTGTTGGCCAGGATGGCTCTGTATGGAGCTATTTTCAATGCAGGGGCGATTCAGTTATCGTTGCACCTACACCCACATTAGGGAAGAACAGAACTCCCGTGTCCGAAGTAAAATCTGGTTCTATCGCCGGTGGTTGCGGTGTTCTGAGTTTCCAGTACAAACAGGTTTTCTCAACAGGAGTAAGCCTGGATGTCTATGTCAACAGCATCAAATATAAAACCGTTACTTCAACTTCAGAAGAAGGCGTTGTAAAAAATTCAGGCGACATAACTATAAACACATCAGGTTCATTCATCCTTGATTTTGTTCAGACAAGCACGAATTCCGGCCAGGTTGCCATTGACAATATCACATGGACCGGCTATACTGCAGGTCCGCTTCCTGAACCTACAGATTACCCGGCATCATTTACCGCAACACCGGGTGGTTATAAAGTTACTTTAACCTGGACTGATGCAGCCGGTGTTCAGCCGCCAACATCATACCTGATCAAAGCCAGCACTGCAAACAACATCACGCTTCCTGTGGATGGCGTTCCTGAGCCCAATTCACCTACTTTCGTTGGAGGTAAAGCTGCAATGAATATTTTACAGGGTGTTCAAACCTACACCTTTACAGGACTTCCCGTGAATACCCCATTTTTCTTCGAGATATTCCCTTACACCAATTCCGGAACACTGGTCAATTATAAGACTGCCGGAGGAGCTCCTTCTGCCAATGCTACAACACCAAACATCTCTGTGATATCCAAGACAAATTTTGATGATTATACATTCAACGGATGGAAGGGATACAGTGTTACTGGCGCACAGGTTTGGACCGTCGATTCAACACATGGCTATTCAACACCGGCTTGTGGTAAAATGAGCGGCTACCTTGCAGGAAATCTTGTAAATGAAGACTGGTTCTACTCACCACCGCTGGATTTCACCAATTATACAAATCCTGTCTTTTCTTTCATGAGCGCATACAATTATGCAGGAGACCCACTGGTGGTAAAAATTTCCACCAACTATGACGGAGTCAGTGACCCGAATACAGCTTCATGGACAGACCTTGCAGCCACATTATCTCCGGGTGGTTGGGCATATACACCATCAGGCGATATTGACATTTCCGGATACAGCGGCAACAATGTCCGCCTTGCATTTAAATACACTTCGTCCGCCACCGCTGCTTCAACCTGGGAAATTGATGACCTTCTTATCACCGGTGTTCGCTTAGTCGGTGTCCAGGAAATTAATTCCAATGAATTCAGCATCTATCCTAATCCTTCACAAGGTATTGTAAATCTGAAATTCAGTAACACTGAGAAAAAACAGATCGAGGTTTATTCGATCCTTGGAAATTCTGTTTATTCAGAAACAACCTCAAAAGGTTCAGTTCAGCTTAACTTAACAGACCTGAACAAGGGTGTTTATTTTATCAAGATCTCTGATCAGAACGGATCAACACTGATTACTAAAAAGATGATCCTGCAGTAACAGGTTCAAAATAACTTTACCTGAAGAGGTCGTCCCAAAAGGTCGGCCTCTTTTCTTTTAGTGCGCTCAGGCCGCGTGGGCCTCGTCACCACACCGCAGCTGCGACTTCCACTATCCTGCTTCGCGGGATTTCCGGCTTCGCCGGAAACATAGACGTCGAAGGCTGCTTACCTGTCTACCGGCAGGTGTGGTGACTGGTATTATTTTTAAAAATCAAAGCTCTTTGAGTTTCATTCGTGATTCGAAATTCATGTCATTTCATTCTGAATTCGTCATGCGCATATTCGACATTAACTTCTCCGGGTGTTTGTTCCGATCTTGTAAAATTGCAATTTTTCCCTTAGGTTTGCGGTCTGTAAGCATCACAAGAATGTTTAATATTCGCCGGATTCTGCTTCTCTTCCTTTTCAGTATTACATTTTGCCCTGGTTCAAAGGGGCAGATGCCGGAAGAGTCGTCCGGCACCTCCAAACCCATGCGGGTTGAATTCCCTGCGAAGTCAACTGATGAAACATACCGGATCATCCCCTGCGGGAAGACCGGAATGATGCTTTTTTTCAAAAGCATCGAACTCATTGGTGACTCCATGTCAAAATGGTACTTTTCATTTTATGATCAGAACCTCAATCAATCCTGGGTTAAAAGCATCCCGGTTTGGAAAAACCTGATGTTCCAGGAATCTGCCTTTAACCATGACACGCTTTCCATGCTGTTTACAAAACAGGGGAAAGAGAAGTCAGGCCGGTTCGGATTTACCATCTTTCGCCTGGCGCTCAAGAGCAGTACGTTCATCGGAAACAACGGGATGATTCCGGAGGAAGCGGAAGAGATCAAATTTCAGATGCTGCATCAACTTGCATTTATCTGTTATGATCTGAAGAATGAGCCGGCTCAGGTCCAGATCCTGCAGCTTCAAACCGGTGCTTCAAACACATTCGCACTGAGCAAGGGCATCGCATCAAAAGCGTCGGAATTTTCAGTTGATACCGCAACACTCAGGATCAGGGCTGCCATCTCGCATCCCTCTTCATTCAAATCCAGGCTTGAGAATTTCCTAGTGAGCATGGATCTCAATGGAAAAATTATCGCAGAGATCCCACTTGATCAGTCTGTTTCCAACAGGTATCTCCGGGGAATTGAATTCGTCTCTTCGGATCCGGAAAGCTGGCTTGTCTTTGGTTCTTATGGTTCAACTCCTCTGAAAACGACAGGGAAGATCAAAAAAGCGACAGAGTCTTCAGGTTTTTTTACATGTAAACTGAATACCGGTCAATTGTCGGAGATCAACTTTGTGAATCTTCTGGAACTGAACCACTCCAAAGATCTTCTTGGGGAAAAAGACATCATCGCATTAAAAAAGAAAGCGCTGAAAAAGAACAGGAGCATCTCCGATTACTCCCTTGACTATCCCCTGTTGCTTCATAAGGTCTTCAGGCATAACGACCAGTTTATACTCCTTGCAGAAACATTTACACCCCAGTACCATTCAGAGAGTTTTACGGATTTTGATTTCTATGGCCGGCCGTATGTAAACTCCTACGACGTCTTTGATGGTTACCGTTACAACAACGGGATCGTCGCTGCTTTTGACAAGGAAGGGAAGCTGGCCTGGGACAATACACTGGAAATCCGTAACCTGTTATCTTATGAACTGGTTCCTAAAATCATGATTTTTTTCACTCCTGAAAACGAAGCCGTCCTGGCTTATCTCAGCGAAGGGAAGATCGCCTCAAAAATCATTAAAGAAAATGCGGTGATCGAAAAGCTGGATTTCTCACCCCTTGAATTGTCCAACCCGGAAGATAAACTCCTCGTCGAATCCAAAAGCGGCATACTGCCATGGTATGATAATTTCTTTCTCTGTTATGGTTACCAGGAGATCAAGAATATTAAATCGGGGGGAAACAACAAGCGGCTTGTATTTCAGGTTACCAAGATCGCATTCGATTAAAACCGGATTTCCTTTCTTCTAACATGTAATTACCACAATAGGCATAATAGGTCACATATGTTGATCCCTGTTTGCAATATTATTCTTAAGGCTGGTATAGAAAAAGAGAAAATTATTTGACGATAAACAACTTATTATCACACGGCAGGATCATGATCGTCGTGTCTTTTTCGGTTGAGGTTGTTGTTACCGTGATTGTATAGGGTTTGTTACCTTCGAGTTGCAGGCAATTCATGTAATCCTTCTTGAGTTTGAATTGGTCATGTATTGGTTTGAGTGTTATTGTAATATCAGTATCCATCTTGTTTTCAATGCACAAATTGCCCAGGTTGTTACAAGGTGGAGAGTCTGTTGTTGGATTACATGCTGAGACCAGCAGTACTATCCAAAAAGTAAAACCCAAAATCGGCAATAGGTTCTTTTTCATATTAAAAGGATCTGCGTACAAAAATAAAAGTAAAAATTGAATAACAAGAGATATTTTCAGTTTATTGTTCA
>Ga0118677_10003379_pt1 | contig 30290 bp, 28 predicted proteins | sample AliMusrvi5mmetaG_FD_86154 | JGI IMG/M metagenome (GOLD analysis project Ga0118677, IMG submission 86154) | reverse complement strand
CGAGATCATGCCTAGTCTCGTGGTCTCGGAGATGTGTATAAGAGACAGCGGCAATGTCCTGCTCCTCGACGAACCCTTCAGCGGCTTGGACGTCTTCGCCCGCCAGGCCTTCGAGGACCTGTGGCAGCAAACCAACGGCACCGTGCTGCGCCTCGTCAGTTGCCACCCGGACTACGATGCCATGGCCTTGCCCAGCACCCTGCTGATCGAAAGTGGCAAAATCCGCTACCTGCACGCCTCCGACCAATCCTGGAGCGGCTTGAAAAAACTCCTTTGAGTTGCCTTGAGGGCCTTGAAATGCGAACGATGTTGTCGTTGGGTCAAATTCTTCGTCTTGGGCGTTCGGCGAGCTCAGCCGAACCGTCTTGGAGTCTTGGGTCTGAGGCGGAGCCTCGCTAGCCGCTCACCGGTGGTGCCCCCGGCGTGACCAACGCGCCCACAACGGGCGACCTCCGGGCGTGAAATTATGGGAAAGTTGAAATTCTATGAAGTCGCTTTATTTAAAATAATTGATTTTAAACTCGACAAGCGGCGATTTTTTTGGAATTTCAGGGGTGTCATGAAGCGAACGCTGCGTCCAGTCCCCGGTTCCGGAGTCTTGAAGGCCTGCGGCGGGGATTTCGGCGGCGGGCCGGTGAGGCCCGGCGCGATGGCGCATACAACCAGCACCCGAAGCGAGAATGCCTATGAAAAACAGCCTTTATTCGATGTCGCCGATGAGTTGCGACGGGGGGACGGATCGATCGGTGAAGTCCCGCAGCGCCAACGCTGACCTGACCCCGGCGATAGCGATTCCGGCGCCGCTGGCCATTCTGGTGGTGGCCATCGTCTATGCCCTGGTCACCAAGGTGGCGTTGGAGGTGACGAGCCTGCCGGGCAATGTTTCGCCGGTGTTTCCGGATGTGGGGATCGCTCTAGCCGCCGTGCTGATTGTGGGGCGCATGGCACTGCTCGGCGTCTGGCTCGGCTCCTTTGTGGTCAATGTCGGCGCCTTCTTCCATTGTTCGGCGGCTTCCGGCCGTTCGGTGGTGACCGCCCTGCTGGTGGCGTCCCTGATCGCGGTGGGCACGATGGCCTGCGCCAGCGGGGGGGCCTGGCTGGTGCGGCGTTCCTGCCGGCAAACCCACACCTTGTTCAGCGGCGTCAACGTGTTGCTGCTGGCGGCGGTGGGCACGCTCGGCTGTTGCATGCTCAGTCCCACCTGCGGGATGCTGGGGCTGAGCCTGGGGGGCTACGTGCCATGGGAGCGCTTCAGCTATGACTGGCTCACCTGGTGGGCGGGCGACGCGGCCGGCGCGATCGTGGTTGTCCCGCTGGTGCTGGCCTGGCATTTTCAAAATTCCTTCAAACAGCGTTCCTGGCTGATGTTGGAAATGGCGATGCTGGGAGCGGTGACGTTGCTGCTGTGCATTTTCGTGCTGTTCCAGCAGCAGGCGCACGTGGAATACTGCCTGCTGCCCTTGCTGCTGTGGGCGGGCTTTCGCTTTGGCGCGCGCGGTGCCACCACCGCCGCCCTCGCCATCGCCATTTTCGCCATGATTGGCACCCGCTTGGAAAACAGCCCTTTCATGGGCAACAGTGTGCAGGAATCCCTGATGCTGCTGTATTCCTTCCTGGGCGTGGCCATGATTTGCGTGCTCGTTCTCGCCGGCATCCTCACCGAGCGCAAGCGGGTGGAGGCCGAACTCAAAGCCACCAACCGCAATCTCGCCGACGCCATCGCCCGCGCCACCGAACTGGCCCAGCAGGCCGAGCTGGCCAACCGCGCCAAGAGTGAATTCCTGAGCAACATGAGTCATGAGCTGCGCACCCCGATGAACGGGGTCATCGGCATGAACGGCCTGCTGTTGGACACCCCTCTCAGCGACGAGCAGCGCGGCTATGCCGAACTCGCCTACTCCAGCGGCCACGCCATGCTCGGTCTGCTCAACTCGATCTTGGATTTTTCGAGGATCGAAGCCAAGAAACTCGACCTGGAACCGCTGGACTTCGATTTGGCCGGCCTGCTGGAGGATTTCACCGCGACGCTGGCCGCGCCGGCCCGCGAGAAAAACCTGGCGCTGCGCTGCCAGGTCGATCCGGCGGTACCCGCCCTGGTGCGCGGCGATCCGGGTCGGCTGCGCCAGATTCTTGCCAACCTCACAGACAACGCCATCAAGTTCACCCCGGCCGGTGAAGTGGAAATCCGCGTCACCCTGCTGGTGGCCAGCGCGCAAGACGTCCTCCTGCGCTTCGCGGTGCGTGACACCGGCCTTGGCATTCCCGACGACAAGCTCGGGCTGGTTTTCGACAAGTTCAGCCAGGTGGACGCCTCGATCACCCGGCAATATGGCGGCACCGGCCTGGGCCTGGCCATTTCCAAACAACTCGCCGAACTGATGGGCGGCGAAATCGGCGTGACCAGCAAGCCCGGCCGTGGCTCGGAATTCTGGTTCTCCGCACGCCTGGGCCGGCCGGTCGGCCAGCCCCAGGCGGCCCAGCTCCCTCCGTCCCGCGAAACGCTGCCCAAGTTCAGCGACTCCAAGGCACGCATCCTGCTGGCCGAGGACAACATCACCACCCAGCAGGTGGCCCTGCGCATTCTCAAGAAACTCGGCCTGCACGCCGACGCCGTGGCCAACGGCGCGGAGGCGGTCAAGGCGCTCGAAACCCTCCCCTACGACCTCGTCCTGATGGATGTGCAAATGCCGGAAATGGACGGTCTGGAGGCGACCCGTCTCATCCGCAGCACGCAATCCAGGGTCCGCAATCCGCAGGTGCCCATCATTGCCATGACCGCCAATGCCATGCAGGGCGACCGGCAGAAATGCCTGGATGCGCAAATGAACGACTATCTGTCCAAGCCGGTGTCGCCGCAGTCCCTGTCCGAGGCGCTGCGGAAATGGCTGCCTGCCGAAATGAGCGCTCTTAACCATCAGGAAAAAGAAATTTAAAAAAATACTTGACGATCACGGTATTTTTACGTAGGTATTCGCAAGCAAATGGTTTGCCCATCCACAAGATCCGCATTTGTTGAACATCCATGAACACCCCGGTCCTCAGTGTCGCCCTTGCCAGCCTCGCCCTTGTCGGCCCGGCGGCCGCATCGCGCCTGGCGGAGCGGGTGACGGACGTGCATGAGCGGTTTCTGGATGAGCGGCGCGAGGCCTTGCCGGGTTTGAGCGATCCGTTCGGCGTGCCGGGGGCGGCACGGGTGGTGCTTGAAACGCCCCGTTCGCGGGGCCTGATCAGCGGGGCATGGAAGCGCAATGTGATTTCGACGGTGTTCTGGGTGGGCGAGTTGGCCAGCGAGCACAATCCGGTGCCTAACACGAAGAGCGCGTGGGACCGGAACTGGCTGGCGAATTTCGGCGGCTACGACGATCCCGAGCACCGCGCCGGCTATCTGCCGGCCGGGTTCACGCCCCTGCTCAATCCGTTTTATGTGGCCCTGCCCTACAACGATGTGGCCCGCGGCGGGATGCACCGGCCCGAAGCCAGCGAGGTGATTCCGTGGTTTTGGCGGAGTTATCGCGGCGACGGGATTTCCGTTTGCAAAGGCCATTGGGTGGCGATCCACCACGCCGGCCGGGTTTGTTATGCGCAGTGGGAGGATGTGGGGCCCTTCGAGGTGGATCACTGGCAGTATGTGTTCGGCAACGAAGACCCGCGCCCCAACCGCAACGGCGGCGCCGGCATCGACCTGAGCCCCGCCGTGCGCGATTTCCTCCAACTCCGCAGCGGCGCCACCGTCGAGTGGCGCTTCGCCGAAGACCGCGACGTGCCCAACGGACCGTGGCGCAACGGATCGAAAACAGCCCCTTTTGTCAGAGCCCAGCCCGAAAACTAGATAGATAACGTCCCAACCCCCACAACCCGCCATGAGAACCAGCCAACTCACTGCCATCCCGGCAGCCCTAATCACCGTGTGTGCCATCACTGCCAGCACCCTCATGCTCGGCACGCTGGTGTCGCCCGTCGCCTCCGCGTCTACCGAACCCTCGATCCCAGTGGGGACTATGGCCGCCGCGCCAACCGTCGTGCAGACGGGCACTAAACCCACGTTGACATGGAACATCAATTATCCGTCCGTCGTCAAGAATTATATCACCATCACACCCCCGGGCACCGTCACGCCCCTGCAGAATCTGATTTGCGACATCAGGGTGCTGGGGCTCGGCGTGACCACTCAGAATTCCAATGGTTCGATCAATTACATCGAAACCAAGGTCCTGATGAAATACAACGGTTCCGCAAGCTGGACGTCGATCTACGATGGCAAGGAAACCGACACCCTGGTGCAGCAACAGGGAATCATCAAAACCCTCAACATCACCTCCGCCAAGTCGATCGATTTCGGCGGGCAATATTATTATAACGGTTCCTGGAGCACCGCCCGCTACTCGACCACAGGCTATGTCTGGACACTCGTCAACGGCGACGCCTGCCCAAACAGGGTTCCGGATTACAATGCCCCCTCGCTAGCGACCTTCCTCAAGAACTACCTCGATTCTTCCAATAAGATCAGGATCGGTCCCATGGATGTGATCGTGTTCATGGAACTGACCCATACGAGCACAGCCGACGTCGGCTATGACCAGCAGGACGCGGTGCTCCTAATTTCCTTCCGCACCTCCTGATGCCATGAACACCACGAATCTAGCGAAATGGGCCGCCTTTACAGTGGCGGCGTGCTTGATTGATATAAACCATGCCGACACGCCTCCTATGCGTGATGTCTCGACCCACGAACAACTGGTACTGAAATTGCGGGAGGCGGAGCAGCACGATCCGATGAAGAACATGCCCGCGGTTACGGGGAAGGATCCTGCGGAGATATGCCAACCGAAGGATATTCTGAGCGAGTCTGACATCATCTCATTCCAAGGCTTGGCGACACTCGTTCCCAAGCGGGCAATCCTGCAGATCCCGAAAATCTATCAGGAGCGCATCGCCATACAGCCCGGCGCCAAAATCGTCAGTTGGGAGGATTTCTTCGCCGCGAACCGCGGTTGGATCACCACCGTGGAAGTGAGCCGCACGCAGGCCGAAGGCAGCCTCGCGCTGCCCGCTGACACACAGAAGCACCTCACCGAATGCAGTAACCTCGTGGTAGCTGTCTATATGGGCGGGCCAATCTCGGTGCTGCCCCTCAAAGAGCCTGCTCCCACCGAGCCCCAGAAAACCAAATCAACCGACCCCAAAGCACCATGACCTCACTGTTAGCAAGATTGACCTTAGTTTTGGCCGCAACCGCCGCAATGGCCTGTGCCCAAACCCCAACCTATACGAATTTCATCCGGCAAGTCCAGTCGCCAAGCGGTGTCACCTGGGACATGTCGGTGGCTGCCACCAATCCCACCGGCGGAACCTTGTCCCCGCTCTCGATCGAACCGGGCGGCGCGCGCTTCGAGCTGTGGACGGTGCTTTCCAGCCCGCTGACCAGCTACCTGTTAGGTACCACCTATGTGAGTGCCTACACCCCGAGCGCAACCGTCGCCATTCGCTCCGAGGACAGCTATCCAACGATTCCCCGCACGCGTTGCGACCGGCCGTTTTACGTCGATCTCACCATCACCGGATTGCTCAGCGGCGCGTCCGATCCGGCCGCCGCGAAAAGCGTGAACCTGCTCCGTTACGTGCAATCCTACGGCGCGGTGGGCACTGGCGTCGGCATTGACCGAACGCAGGCGACGCTGCTTTCGACCGCCACGATCGCTACCAACGGCTCGCAAACCCTGACCTACGCGATCACCTCGATTCCGGGATCCCCTCTAACAAAAAAAAGCGGCGAGGAACGATTCTCGGTATTCTCGGTTGCTGATTATCAGGCGCCATCCACCCAAGTGGCATCCAATTTCATACAGATCTGGCCCGTGGCGGATGGCACAATCACTGGAATCACCGCAGGGCAGACGATTCGGACCGCCATGCCCCAGGTCACTTTCACCTTGAACGATCTCTACCCGAATTCCCGGTCCTACGCGCAGGTTTACAAGGGCAACCCGGCGTTGGGAACCACCGGAACAGTGGTGACAGGATCCAATCTGGTGATCAGCGACACGATTCCCTCGGACCGGGTGCTGGTTGTCAGCAACTACGATAGCGTTCTCGATACCGACGGCGTGTGGACCATGGAACTGCTCACGGTAACTCCATTTGGGACCGACCGCCTGGCCTACGTTACCTTCACCCTTGACAGGATCATTGAGGCGAACTGCACCTTCACCACGGTGGAATGACTCAAGGTTGTTTCAAGTCCTCCAATTCCTTCCGCACTTCGTTTTTGAAATTCTCGTTGCGATAAATCAGGGAAAAGCGAGCTTCCTTGGATTGCCGCAGCAAGTCCTCCACCTCGGTAAACGCCAGCAACAAGAACAACCCTTTCACAGGTTCCCGATGAAACGCCAGAGTCTTGGTCGCAAATTTGTCCTCCACCGTCCGCTGTTGCTGGTTGGCGGTGAGCGCCCCATGTTGCGCGGTGAGTTGCTTGCGCAGCGCGTCGAAGCGTGCCGCGATGGTATCGGCGCTCGCCTCGGGATCGAAGTAGTGAACCGTCAGTTCGAAGAGTCTGCCACTGAGAAAGCGTGCCTCGAGGGCCGCCGCCTGGGTGTCCGGCAACAAGCCTTTGCGCGGCTGGATTTTCACGATGCGCAGCGCCGTCTCGTCACCCGGCAGCACAATCGTCACGTCCAAGGCGTGGCGGCCCGCCCAGCCAATGAGTTTTTCGGGCGAATCGCCCCAGTGCAGGCCGAAGGGCGGTTCGAGCAGCGCTTGGGCGGCCAGCGGGCCGGCGCTGAGCAAGAGGATGGCGGCAGGCCAGGCCAAGGCGCGGAAAAAACCAGTCACGGCGCGAGTGTGGCGAGATTCGCGGCCCGCGGCAAGAGCGGATCCCGGCGGCGGGGGTTTTTGTTGGTCGAGGCGATGATTTCGCTGTCGCTGCTGTCGCTGCTCGGGCTGGTGATGTTGAAGATCTCGCTCAACATCCTGCAACCGCGGCAGTGGACCTTGCAGCAGACCCTCACCGATGCCTATGTGAGTTACGAGCGGGCCTACGCCGAACGGGTGCCGTTCCAGACGCTGACCTCCAACACCTCGCCGTGGCCGGCGTTTCCGGCCACCACCGCCACCCAGGTGGAACTCGGGCGCCTGCCCGGCGGCACCCAGGTCACCGGCACCGTGACGCGCACCCGCCTGCCGGATGCCAACAACTATCCGATCGATGGCGGCGCCGGCACGACGGCCACCAATCCGGCCAGCATGAAAGTGTGGCAGGTGCAGAGCGTGCTGACCTATCAGATAGCAGGACGCACCTATGCCAAATCCCGAACCGTGATTCGTTCCCAATGAGGTCTTCCGTTCCATCCCGCCGCCGGGGTTTCACCCTGATCGAGCTGTCGCTGGCCATCCTGCTGGGAATGGCCCTGGCCACCATGACCCTGGCGCTGTTCAATCAACAAATGGCGTTCCTGCGGATTTACCGGGCGCAGCAATTCCTCACCGAGGAAGCTCCCGTCGTCAGCATGCACGTGAGCAAACTGGTGGGCAAGGCCGAGCGGTTCCGGCTGCATGCCTCGGTGGCCGACGCGCTGGCCGGCACCAGTCCCAAATCCACCGCCTCGCCGGTGCTGGTGCTGAATTTCCGCCAGCCGGATGGCGTGATCCGGGCGGGGATTCTGGCTTACCAAGACCTTGGCACCGGCCCGGCGCTTTACTATTATGTGGTGCCGCTCTCCGGAGTGCTGGGTACCCCGCAGTGGTATATCACCAAAGTGCCGACCAATATTTCCTTCAGCGTGGACCAGGGCATCCTCCGCATGGCCCTGAGCGGACGCAACGGCGAACTCGTCACCTATTCCGGAGCCATGACCCAATGAAGCCCTCCACCTCCAAGCGCCGCCCGGCCGGCTATGTCTCATCGCTGCTGGTACTCTCCATGGGGACCGTGCTGACCCTGTTGATGGTCATCACGTATCGGCGGGCCACCGCATCGCACTCCAACCAATCCAGAGTGCAGTTGCAGGTGGACTACAGTGAGAAGGAGGAGGCCATCCTGCGCTCGATCGTGTCCATCGCCCCCAACCGGGCGATCCGGGCGATGCAAAACCTGTCCAATTCCAACACCACCATCAGCAATCCCCTGCGCTGGGAGAACATTTTCACCGAGGCGCTGGTGATGGCCAATGCCCGCCAGTCGGTTTCCAGTACCGTGCTGGCGACGCTGGGCACGACGGCGCCGACTCTGGCCAACTCCGGCGATGCGGCCCTGGGCACCCCCAGTTTGATCTTCAAGGCACTAAGCACCGATACCGGATTCGCCTCCGCCGGCATCAATCGCAGCCTCGGCACCGGCTATCCGGTGCCACTGACCTGCAACAACGCCAACGACACCACCCGCGACAAGACCTATCCGATCATTTCAAGCACCAAGGTTTACGGCGCGCTGGCGCAAAGCGGGGTGACCCTTCCGGTGGGCACCTATCCGAATTTCAACATCATCAACTATCCGAACATCAATTTCGGCTACGCCAGTCCCGGCCAACCCTTCGTGGCCAAGCGCAATTGGTGGGGCTTCTCGCTGGACCTCTCCGAACCGGACAGCGCCGCCACCGGCGCGGTGCTGTCGCGACGCAACCTGGTGTTTTCGATTTACGAAATCCCCTCCCAGTTGCCGATCTCCGCCTCTGCCTTCATGGAATTGGGCCAGTACGCCACCGGCGCCGCCTGGCAGAATGTGACCATCACCGGCGGCATTTTCGCCGGCCGGGCGGTGGTGGACGGCTCCACCGCGCTCTCCGCCCTGGCGACCCGCCGCGGCTCCACCCTGTCCACGAGTACCACGGTGGGCGGCCAGAGTTTCACCGGGGATCCGTTCACCCCCGGCGTGCGCGAGGCCTATCAACTCACCCAGGGCAGCTTCTTCCCGGTCTCACTGGCCTCCGAAAGCGGACGGGCCGCCTTCATCCCCATCAACCGCGGCGTGGACTATTTCGACCGCCTCACTCATTCCACCGAAACCAGCGTGCTGTCTTCCACCAGTTGGAACAATTACTCCGTCGGCGCCCTCCAATGCGCCATGCGCCTGGACGTGACCCAAGCGACCAGCGCGTCTAACAAAACGCCCTCGGTGCTGCGCTTTTCCTACTTGAAGAGCGGCGTTCGCACGGATCTGACCCTGCCGCTGACCACTGGCTGGGCCAGCGGCCTGCCGATCGGTTACATCTATGCCTGCGATGAGAACCAGACCTACGATTTGGGAACCGCTGTGGTCGATTTGGCTTACGGCAAGAACGGCACCTATGCCTATCAGACGGCGCAGACCGGATCGGTCACCTTCAACAACGCCCGCTTCGGCGACCCACTGGTGGGCACCGTCAAGTCCGGCTATTTCAAGCCGAGCTTCCCGTTTGAAATCAAGTCCCTGGCCTCCGGCAAGACCTGCATCGCGGTTTATCCCAAGCGCTTCGCCGCCTTCCTCACCGCGCTCGGCGCCGATAGCACCGCCGTGAACAATTCGCTCGTGGTCAACGTCGATTACACCGTGGCGACCGGCAGCGCGCTTCTAACCAAGCCCTCGATCCCCTGCACCGACCTGGATTACGGCGTGATCCTCCAGGAATGCAACGACCTGACCTCCTTCACCAAGGGTTTCTCGCTGGTCACCAACCTGCGGCTCTACGTCGGCGAGGATTTCAACGTGGTCGCCACCTCGCCACCCTCCGGCTACACCCCATCGGGATCCTATTACCCGCCCTGCTCGCTCTTCGCGCCGGAAAAACGCTATGGCGTGTCGATGGACCCCTTTGGCGTCAGGTTCAGCGGCCAGGTCGGCTCGCTGGCCAGCGAGGAATCCGCCACCGTGCCCATCCGCCCGCTGGACACCAAGGTTCTGAGCGGCGGCACCATGGCAGCCAGCCAGATCCAAGTGAATTTGCGCCCGATCACCCATCCGGCCGATCTGCCGCCAATCTCGATGATGAACTGGTTGGTGGTGCTCGAAGAGCGCAAACAGGAGTATTATTAACCGGGCCCCTTCCGCGGCCATTACAGACAACGCAACAAAAATGTAAGTAAAAACGAATAGGACGAGGGATAGAAAAGTAAATAAAGTTAAGAAATGCGAATATACCAAGGTATAGCTGGCGCTTTTGCCCGCGTGTGTCTATATTTCCGTCGTTGCTGCCACGCGGCAGCTCTCCGCAACCTCCGCCCGCCCCACGCCACAACCAACCGCACACACGCTTAACCACCTTTGCGGATTCTAGAACGAAGTCAAGAAAAATTCGACCAACACGCTCCTGACCACCATGAAAACCAGCCCAATCATCACCGCCTCGGCAATCGCCCTAGCTCTTGGTTCCCTTGCAGCGCCGCAAGCGTTTTCGCAAGCATCGGCTCCCACCGGGGCGCTCAGCGCGTCTCCGACCCGGGTGCAAACCGGCACCAAACCCACCCTCAAGTGGAACATCACCTATCCGATGTTCGTGTCGGACTACGCCGCGGTTAACCCCGTCAGCACCGTCACTCCCAACGAGAACATGCTCGCCGACATCCGGGTGATAGGTGCGGGCGTGACCACCATCACGAAATACGCCAATGGCACGACCAAGACCACCTATCTGGAGACCGTCGGCAAGGTGCGCTATAACGGCGGCGGCTGGACCACGATTTTCGATGGCAAGAACACCGACTCCAAAGTCCAGACACAAGCCATCGTCTCGACGCTCAGTGTCAACGCGGGCCAACCCATCTCCTTCGGCGGCTACTACATCAGCTCTGTTGGCGCCCAGAGCCCCTTCTACTCCTCCGGCAGCCCGAACGTCCGTACGCTGATCAATGGCGACACCCCGCCTGCCAATCTGCCGGTATATTACGCTCCCACGCTGGCGAGTTTCCTCAAGCCCTATCTCGATGCCTCGGGCAAGATCAGCATCGGCCCCATGGATGTCATCGTGCTCATGGAGTTGACCAGCACCGATCCGGCCTACGTCGGCTACGACCTGCAGGACCTTGTTCTTCTCGTCACTTTCCGCAAACCTTGAGTTTCATGAACTCAATCGGATCCACTCGCAGGCTGTGGCGTGCCGTGTGGCTCGCAAGTGTAAGCCTTGTGCCGATCGGGCTGGGTGCCGCCGAGCCCCCAGCCATGAAAGACGCGCTGACTCAGGAGCAGCTCGAACTGCAACTGCGCAAGGCACAGCAGGAGGATCCGATGAAACTGCTGCCCGCGGCCCCGGCGGCACCGGCGGCCAAGGGCGAGGAATCGCCGCCGAGTCAGCCCAAGGACCTGCTCAGCCAATCCGACATTGTGTGTTTTGGCGGGATGGCGACCCTCGTGCCCAAGCGGGCAATCCTGCAAATTCCGAAATCCATGGAAAACCGGCTGCGCTTTGCCGAGGGTAGCGCCCTCCTCGGCTGGGCTGAGTTTTTCGCCCAAAACCGCGGCTGGATCACCACCGTGGAAGTCAGCCGCCCCCAAGCCGAGGGCAATGAGCCCTTGGCCGAAGACCTTGCCAAACATCTCAAGGACAGCGCCAACCTGGTGGTGGCCACCTATCTGGGCGGTCCCATCTCGGTGCTCCCACTCAAGACTCCTTCCCCCGAAAAATCCGCCGCAACAGCGGCTACAAGCACAGAAACCAAACCATGAAAACCATCCTGTCTCGCATCCTTCCGGTGCTATGCGCGGCTTGTGGGTCGGTCTCGGCCCAAAACGCGGGTTTCACGAATTTCATCCGTCAAGTCCAGTTGCCGACCGGAGTCCAGTGGGATGCCACCGTGGCCGCCAGCGGCGAGCAAATGTCCGCGCTGGGAATGGACCCGGGCGGCGCCCGTTTCGAATTGTGGACCGTCAAGGTGTCACCACTGACCAGTTACCTGCTGGATACCGCTTATGTCGGTGCCTTCGTGCCGGTGGCGGCAGTGACGATTCATTCCGAAGATCCCTACGGCCCGATTGTGAGAACCCGGGCCGATCGCCCGTTCACGGTCGATGTCATGGTCAACGGCCTGCTCAGCGGTGCCACCGACCCGGCGTCCTCCAAAGCCGTTAATTTGCTGCGATACGGGCAATCCTATGGGCTTGGCGGCACCGACGCGAATATCGACCGGAGCCAGGCATCCCTGCTGTCGCAGGCGACCATCAGCCAGAACGGCACCCAGACCTTAAGCTTCTCACAGACGGCGGTTCCCGGCGTGCCCCTGACCAAAGTGACTGGCGAGGAGCGCTTCTCGGTCATCTCGCTGCCGGATTATCAGGTGGCGGCAACCCAGATCGCCTCAAGGTACATTCAAATTTGGCCGATGGCCGACGGATCGATTTCCGGGCTGACCCCGGGCCAGTTGGTGCGCTTTGCCATGCCGCAGCTCACCATCACTTACAATGACCTGTATCCCAGTTCGACGACCTACGTGCAAGCCTATCCGGGGGAACCGCGCTTGGGGGTTATCGGCACGGTGGTGCCAGGATCCGGGCGAACCTATTCCGATACCGTGCCGCATAGCATTGTGCTGACGCTCAAAGACTACGACGCGGTGTTTGATACCGACGGCCGCTGGACCATCGAAATTGTCACGGTGACACCGTTTGACACCACTCGCTTGGCGTATGTCCCCTTTGACGTTGGACGAATCATCAAAGTCAATAGCAGCCTGACGACTGGTGAATGAATCCGTGGGACGATCCAATCATCCAAGTTCCTTCGCAGGCCCTTCATCGAAGGGTCTGTCGCTGTGGATCGGGAAGCGGCGTGAATCCTCGGATTGACGCTGCGAGCCCTCCATCCCGGTGAAGGATTCTGGCTGAAACCACCCTTTGCCGCCTTCCAAATGAACTCACAGCCTGTCAGCCGCAACCCGGCCCGCCGCCATCCGTCCGGCTACGTCTCAACGCTGCTGGTGTTGTCGATGGGCTTCCTGCTGACGCTGTTGATGGTTTTCACCTATCGGCGGGCCCTCGCCTCACACTCGGTCCAAGCCGCCGTGCAACTGGAAGTGGATTACAGTGAAAAGGAAGAGGCGATTCTGCGCTCGATCGTGGCCATCACGCCCAACCGGGCGATCCGCGCGATGCAGACCCAGTCCAATGCCAACCCCACCAACAGCAATCCCCTGCGCTGGGAAAACATCTTCGGCGACGCACTGGTGGCCGCCAATGCCCGGCAGTCGATTTCCAGCCCGGTGCTCGCGTCGCTCGGCGGAACCACTCCGGTGGTGGCCAATACCGGGGACTCGTCGCTGACCAACATCAGTTCGATCTTCAAGGCGCTTGGCGGCGAGGCCGGCTACATGTCGGCGGGCATCAACCGCAGCCTCGGCACCGGCTTTCCGGTGCCGCTGACCTGTGCCAATACCGACGACATGGGCCGCGACCCGACCTGGCCGATCATTGCGGGCAGCAAGGTTTACGGCACGCTGGCGCAGAGCGGGGTGGCGCTGCCCGTGGATGCGTATCCGAATTTCAACATCATCACCTATCCGAACATCAATTTCGGCTACACGCGCCCCGGCCAGCCGTTTGTGGCGAAGCGCAACTGGTGGGGCTTCTCGATGGATCTGGCCGAACCGGATGCGCTTGCCACCTCCGCCGTGCGCATGCGGCGGGACTTCGTGCTGTCGATTTACGAAATCCCCTCCCAGTTGCCGATCTCCGCCTCCTCCTTCATGGAGCTTGGGCAACACGCGGAAGGCGACGCCTGGCAGAATGTCACCATTGCCAGCGACAGCGGCATCTTCGCCGGCCGGGCCTTGGTGGAGGGCACCAACGCGCTCCCGCCACTGGCCACCCGCCGCGGTGCCACCCTGTCGGTCGATACCACGGTGGGCGGCCAGAGTTTCACCGGGGATCCGTTCACCCCCGGCGTGCGCGAGGCCTATCAACTCACCCAGGGCACCTTTTTCCCGGTCTCGCTGGCCTCCGAGAGCGGGCGTGCCGCCTTCATCCCGATCAACCGCGGCACGGACTATTTCGACCGCTTCAAGCATGCGGCCGAAACGGACGTGTTATCCTCCACCACCTGGGACAACTATTCGATCGGCGCCCTCCAATGCGCCATGCGCCTGGACGTCACCGGAGTGACCAGCGCGATGAACAACAAGCCCACCAAACTGCGCTTCTCGTATTTGAAAGCCGGAATCCGCGTGGACCTGCCGTTGTTGCTGGACGCGCCGCTGGCCCCCGGTCTGGACCCCAAATACCTCTTCGCCTGCGGCGAGAACGAGACCTACGACTTCGGTTCGGCCTACGTGGACGTGGCATTCGGGTCCAACGGCAACTACGCCAAATTGAAAAATTTGACCGGACGGGTCACCTTCAACGCCGCCACTTTCGGTCCCGGCGTTTCGGGGCAGGGCTATTTCCTGCCGAGCTACCCATTTGAAGTGAAGTCCCTGCTCTCCGGCCAAACCTGCCTCGCGATCTATCCCCAGAGCTTCGCCGCGTTCCTGGCCGTGCTGGGCGCTGACAGCACGGCGGTGAATAACTCGCTGGCGGTCAACGTGGACTACTCGCTGGAGACGGGCAGCACGCTGCTTACCACGCCCGCGATTCCCTGCACCGACCAGGATTACGGGGTCATCCTGCAGCAATGCAGCGATCTAACCTCCTTCTCCAAGGGCTTTTCCCTGGTGACCAATCTGTGCCTGTATTTTGGCGAAGATTTGAGCACCACCCCCGCCACCCCGCCCGCAGGCTATACCCCGGCCGGGACGTATTACCCCCCTTGTTCAATCTTCACGCCGGAAAAACGCTACGGTGTGGAAGTCGACCCGTTCGGGGTGAATTTCTCCGGACAAGTCGGATCCGTGATCAAGGAAGATGATCCGCTTCACCCCGCTCCGGTCCGCCCGCTGGACTCCAAGACCATGAGCGGCGCGACCGTGGCGGCCAGCCATATCCATGTCAACTTGCGCCCCATCATCCACCCCGCCGATCTGCCGCCCATCTCCATGATGAACTGGCTGGTCCTGCTCGAAGAACGCAGGCGGGAGTATTTCACCGCCAACTGACGGCCGCGCAGCCGGTCATCCGTGGTACTTGCCGGATCATTCATCCAACCCGAAATCAGTGGTTCAATTTCGGCTTTTTGATTTCGGCTTTCCGGCTCAAACTTCAGAGTTCGGACTGAACCTCCCCTTGGTCGATAGCCAAGAAATGCGGAAATTCATGAATTCTAAATAATTAAGAAAATTGAAATTTTTTATTGACATTCCCCTCATTTTTTGAAAAATCCCCCGCATGTTGATTTTCACCAATTCTGCGGGCTGGGAGGAAACTTCGCGCCGAGCGTCTAACATGAGTACGACGCCCGCCAGCAAGCACGGATTGCAACATGCCAGCCCGACTCAAGGGGCCGCCACGCGAGATTTCCACGGTCTTGAGTGGGAACCAAGCCCACCTGCCAACCTGAAATTAAGCGCCATCGAATAAAAAAAAGTGAAATTTTAACTTGACCGGATTGTTTTTTAGGTATATTTACGCCCTCATCACGTCGGCATTATTGTCAGCATCCGATCACACCCCACATGACCCGCCCATCTTCAACGCCCGTTTTCTTGTCGGCAAGCGCCATGGCGCTCGCGGGGTTGGCCAGCTTGCCGGCGGCGTGGCAATGCGGGACATCTCCGGAGGACTTGAGCGCCAAGACTGCTACCCTTGCTGTATCATGAGACTTTTCCGACTCACCGTCGCGACCATCCTCCAACGCAGGGCTTGGGCCGTGTGCGCGGTGGCCGTCACGCTGCTGCCGTTTGCCCTGCCGCTGCTTTCCAGTGCGACGGAGAAGCCGTTGCTGGTGCAACCCGCGCGCATTCTCGCCGCTTGGAACACGTTGTGGTGCTGCACCCTGCTGTGGGGCTTTTTCACCGCCGCCCGCCAGGGCGAAGACAATGCCAAATCCGGCATTGGCGAATACTTCCTGACCACCGGCGTTTCCGCCACCCGGCAGTTGTTTGAAATCTGGTTCGCCGTGTTTTGCTTCATCGCCCCGATGACCCTGGCCACCGCAGCCATCTGCCAATGGGCCGCCAGCCCCGCCGACCCGGGCGAGCACGCGCTGTGGTGGATTCTCAACCTCCAATACGCCACCCTGTTCCTGTTGGTCATCGCCCAACTGCTGGCACTGGCCATCGCGCTGGCCTCCCGCTTCGGCAGCATCGTCGGCTTCACGGTCTCGCTCGCCCTCGCCCTCTATGGCCTGTGGGGCGTGGGCTACCTTGAAAACATGCTGAAACTGGAGGAGAATCCGATTTTGCGCGGCCTCTGGTTGTACTCGCCCCAATACCGATTTGCCGATCTGACCCAGCGGCTCTACTTCAAGAACGGAGCGTTGCCATCGGGAGCCTTCTGGACCATGACCCTTTATTTCGCCGGCATTTTCGCCGTTTACGCAGGGGTTTCCCGGCTCTGCTTCCGCACCCAACTTTCCTCCTGATTCCCACCATGCCCCGCCTCCCTTCCATTGTGCTGTCCACCGCCCTCATCGGCGCGGGGGTGGCCGCGTGGACGATTGCCGGCCGCCCGCTAACCTCCAATCCCGACCTGCTCGCCCCCTTGAATCCGCTCGGCGTCAATGGCAGCCCGTATGGCGAGGTGCTGGCCATGGCGATGCAGGGACCCATCGACACCTACTGGGACGCCGCCGGGATGTGTGGCACGCCCCACCATGAAAAAGGCGATGAAGGCGAGGAGTGTGCCGAGGCTGCGGCACCGAAGATTGGGAGCAGGTCCAACGCGACCTTGAATGACCGCTTGGGGGCTTTGCTCGGCTCGTTGGATCGTGCTCTCGAAACTCGCACCAATCCCAAGATGGCGAGCGAAGCGCTCAAACGCCATCTGCGCCGCCAAACCGAGGACAAACTCCGCTTCGCCTATCAGCTCGATCCGGCCCATTACGGGAACTACAACGCGTTGCACTTCTTCCTCACTGAACCGGCGGTTGGCACCCGCCCGGAACTCACCCCGTCGGCGGCAAAACTTGCCGAGGACACCATCCAATACTGCCTGAAGCAAGACCAGGATCCGCGCCCGGCGCTCACCGCCGCCGCCGCCGCCACCAACATGCTGCACCTGATGTTCAGCGACCGCCACAACGAGACTCCGAAGTTCACCACGGCGCAGATGCGCCAATGCATGCTCGTCCTCGATCAATGCCTCGCCCGCTACAGCCGCATTGCCCAGCAGTGGAGCGACTCGAAGCATTGGGACCTGCTCTCGCCACAACGCATCGCCGAGTGCGACGAGCGCTTCGCTTTCATCGGTAAAATCCGTGATGCCGCCGAGAAAACCATCCTCCGCCTCGAAGCTGAAGCCCGCAGCCCCCAAGCCGCCAACTGACCTTCTTCCGTTTCATGCTTGAAAATTGAATTTTTGAATTTTCCACCCTTATGTCCGTCTTTTCCACCGCGCTCGAACCCCCTCCATTGCCAAGCGATGCCTTGGCCAGCGGGTCGTTGCGGTTTGCGCCGGGCATGAGCGGCCGGGAGTTGCTCGGGACGATCTTCCGCGTGTGCCGCGAGCTGACGGTTTCGGACATCCAGATGCGGGCCGGGCGCCCGGTGTATATCCATACCAACAAAGGCATGGAGAAACTCGACTTTCTCGGCATCCTCTCCGCCGCTCAACTGGATGCCATCCTCAAGGAACTCATCAGCAATCGCGAAAGTGGCAGCCATGGGTTCGGCTTGGATCAGTCCGTCGATCAACGCGTGGATGAGAAAATCCGCTTGGCCATCGTTGATTTCGCCAAGAGCCGGGTCGCGGACTTCTCCTGCGACGGCATTCCGATGGGCGAGGGCGGCGAACTCTCCGGCCGGCTCCGCATCCAAGCCCACCTCAGCGCATCGGGTCTTGGCGTCACTTGCCGGATCCTGAGCGATTCCATCCCCGAACTTGAAGCACTCGGCATCGACCCCGATACCGTCTCCACGCTTCGCCACTGCGCCCTCAAGCGTGCCGGCCTTTGCCTCGTCACCGGTCCCACCGGTTCCGGCAAGTCCACCACGCTCGCCTCGCTCATGGATTGGTTGCGGCGCCACCACCCCAAGCACATCGTCACCGTGGAGGATCCCATCGAGTATTCCTATCCGGACGCGATGGACGATCCGGACTATCCCGGCCACCGCATTCCCTCGCCCAGCATCATCACCCAACAGGAAGTCGGGCGGGATGTGCATTCCTATCGCCAGGGTCTCAAGGACGTGCTGCGCAAAGCACCCCACGTCATCCTGCTCGGGGAAATCCGTGATCGCGACGCGATGGAGACCTGCATGGAAGCCGCCCAAACCGGCCACCTCGTGCTGTCCACCCTCCACACCACCGGCGCGGTCAAGACCATCGGTCGCATCCTCGAACTCTATCCGAAGGAGAACCACACCGCCGTCCTCAGCCGCCTCGCGGAAGTGCTCATCTTCATCCTTTCCCAAGGCCTGCTCACCGGCATCCAGCGCCGGGTTCTGACCTATGAATTCCTCCACAACAATGACGATGCCATTTCCAGCGCCATTGCCAACTACGACGGCGGCGCCCGCTCGCTGGAAGACGTCATCAGCCGCACCGGCAACATCAAATGGGATACCAACCTGCGCCGGCTCCTCAAGCACGGCCTCATCACCCACGACACTTTCATCAACGCCAGAATGAACCGCAATGATGATGAGGTGTAGCGGCGGTCTGCGACCATCGCAAGATTCTCATGTGCAACCCTTAACCCCTTCACCATCCCCCACCAGCGACGGTCACAGGCCGCCGCTACAAAACAAAGACTTTCCGAGACAGCCAAGCGGCTCGCAAGACCCAATGACATTGCGATACGCCAAGCTCGCTCCCGCCGACAAAACAGACAGAAAAACAGACAAAAAACAGACAGAGACAGAAAACAAAAAACACACAAACAGGAAACAACATGAAACTAACACAAACAACATCCATCAAGCGCAATTCCGGTATGACCCTGCTCGAACTGACGGTCGTCATCCTCGTCTTGCTCTCCCTCATCGCGATCCTCTTCGTCGGCGCCCGCGCCTGGAAGAAGGGTTCGGACCGTGCCGGCTGCCTCATGAACATCCGCAACCTGCAGCAAGCAGTGCGCGGTGATCAAAACATGAGAAACAGCGCTCCCGGCGCCTCCGGACTGGTTGCCACCAACATCATCGGTGCAAACGGTTATATCACCAACGCACCGACCTGCCCGACCGACAAGACGACGGCCTACACCCTCGGCGCTGAAGGCAACTATCCCGCCCTCGGCACTCTCTATGCCGCCTGCAACTCGGCTGAAAAGGCCAATCACGTGTTCACCGGGGCCGAAACCGCCGATTGGTAAGCCCCGCCGACCACTCCTGACCGCCAGGAGCATCTGACAATTCACGCGGCCCGCCCCCTCTCTGCGGGCGGGCCGCTTTTTCATTCCGAAAATTTCCTATTTTTCGGCTTGCTTTACAATCCGTGTTACGTTATCGCCTTCCAGTCCAGTGGCTACGTTTCAACATCCATCCTCTCTTAACGCCCTGCAGCGCTTCAGGCAAGCGCGGTTCATGCTGCGCCACACGACCCGTGCCAGCAATTCCGCGTGGTATCAGACGGCCCTTGAATTGGATCTGCAACTGCACATTCGAGTGGATGGACCATCGGTATCGGCCTTCTTTTACAACCGCCCCAAGGCGCAATGGGTCAGCGGCCCGGCCATAACGGATGGCGATTTGCGGGAACCGGCGAAGATGGAAGCCATTGCCACCGCGCTGCGCAAGCAAACGCGGTCCTTCAAATCCTCCTCGCTTGGCGTCATTCTTCATGTGGCCGATGAATTCGCCACGGCGGAACTCAAGCCGGCCTTGGACAACCCGGCCGCACTCCCGGACCTGCGCGAGGCAGCCGTTCTAAAGCCGGCCTCCATTCTCGACGATTCATCCATCTCGCCCGAGCAAGCCTCGTGGCGCGTGCTGCCGTATCCCGCCCAGGGCAGCGGCGTGATCGGCACCACCATCACCTTCAGCCGCCAATACGCCCCGTTTCTGGAGATGCTGCGCAATTCCGGCGAAACCCGCAACTTCCCGATCATCACCCATGCCCTGAGCGCGCCCCTGGTCGCGATCATGGGGCTGGCCCAGTGCGCCCCGTTCGCAGCCGATAAGTCCGCGGTGGCCGTTCTTCAATATCCGTGGTTCACCGCGCTGGTTTTTTTCAATGAACACACCGACTTGCTGCTGATTCGCACGCTCCAGCACCGCCACCTGCGCAATGCTCCCAATCTGCGGCACGCCTTGGCCACCACTCATGCCTCGCTGGAACTCACCGATCCGGACATCTTCATCCTCTCTCTCGGCATGGATCTGGATCCGGGCCTGCAGCAAGAACTCAGCAGCGCCTTCCCGCTAAGCCGGGTCGCCCAGGTCACCTCGGCCACGCCGGAGGGCATGCCGGCTTGGTGTCCGGAGCCGGCCATGGCCGCCATCCCGCCACCCAAGGGCGAGCCGGTCCGCAGCATGTCCTTCGGCATCCTCCGCGACGAAAAATGGGCGCTACAGGATTTCCTGCCAACCCCCAGGGAAGTTGCCGAGATCTACCCGACCCGCTCGGAAATGCAATTCCTCCGGGGGCTCAGACTGGCCCGCCTGGGCCTGTTTGCCTTCGCCGTGCTGGTGCTGGCGTGGTTCGGACTCGGCATCTTTGAGGTCGTCCGCCGCGACGAATGGGCCTTCGATCCGGCCCAGGCGGATGTGATCAAGACCCGGCTGGGCAAACTCACCGCCGAACGTAACAAGAGCGAGTATTGGGACAATTTGTTGGCTGACCGCTCCAAAGCCTGGACATCCATGGAACTGCTCTGTCGCCTGTTTCCCGAGCGTTCCGGCTTCCTGGTGAAAACCTTTACCCACAGCGTTCGCCCCGACCCCACTCCGGGACTGGCCAAGGTGGGCTTCGTCAAGGAATGGAAGATCACCGGCTACGTGCGCGATGAGGCGCTGGACCGGCTCAACATCCTCAACACCCAGGAAGGCATTGCAGCGCACTTCAGCGAAATCGCCCGCGTCACCGGCAATCCGGCATTCAACCCCGCCATCGGCAACCGCAGCCTCGCCGTCAACGTCAGAACGCAGGAAAACAGCGGCTTCAAGCAGCTCTCCGCCGAGGAAACTTTCGATATCGATGAGTCCTCCTACCCGTATAACTTCGATATTACCATCACCCAGCGCTTCGAGTCCACCGACCCGATGGCGATCAATGTGACCAAAGCCCCTAACTGATGAGTCTTTACCGCCAGTCCATCGCCCTGTTCGGAATCGTCCTGCCGGTCTTCGCCTGGGCCTTGCTCATTGCGCTGGGTTACGTTCTGAAATCAAAGATGCTGGAATCCTTTGACCACAAACAAGTCCTCTACAAGACCTACGAAGCGAGCCGTTACGAAGCCCTCAACATTGAGAACCGCATCGTCCTGCGGCGTCCGCACCTTGAACGCTGGGCCGCGCTGTTGGCGGAAGAACCTTCCAGCGCCGTCAACACCCGCCTGCGCGCCATTGCCGAAACCCTGCCCCCCAAGGAATACCAAAAAACCGCGTTCGAGCGCATCGCCTCCAGGGGTGGCCTCGGCTCCGCCACCGCCCAACCCTCATCCCAATTGCGCATTGTCTTCCGCGGCACCTACCGCACCATGCAACGCGCCTTCCTCGAACTGGAAAGCCGGATGCCGCAACTCCAACTCCAGGAGCTGCGCATCGATCCCAACCCAAACCAGCAAAACCCATCGCCGCTCCTCAGCTTCCAGATCAACTACACCGCATGGGAAAACTAACTTACATCCTCCTTTGCACCACCGCCGCGCTGCTTCCGGCCACCGCCAAGCCCGCTGCCAAAACCCCGGCACTGCCAGACCCGGTGGATCCGGCGGTCTCCTCCTTGCCAAGTGGCAACGGACCCACGCCATCCCGCTACGCCGGCGAGGATTTGAAGACCTACATCGCAGAACTCGCCAACCAACTCGCCATTCGCAGCCGGGTCAGCGATCCGTTCGCCCAGCTTCAGGATCCCAATGCCAAGCCGCAGGTCAAACCCACCGTCGCCAAGACCGCCCGGCGCACCGCTCCCGAACCGCCCGCGACACTCTCAGACATCGTTGGCCGGATCGAGATCACCACCATCATGCCCAAAGACAGGCGCTTTCTGGTCGGCAGCCGCAGCATCGGGCAGGGCGACAAAGTCCCGATCGCTTTCCGCAACAAGCAAATCCGCACCGAAGTGACCGAGGTCAGTTCCCACAGAATTGCCTTTCGTAACCTCGACACCGGCGAAATTGGCGTCCGCCAACTCAACATATTGCCCCCGGGAATGACGCCTGGTACCCGCACCCTCACCGCTCCCGGCATGGTTCCGACCAATCCCAACGCTCCTTTGGAAATCGACCTTTCCACGCCCTTGCCCACCGCTATCATCCCCCCCGCCGCGACCACCAGTCCCTAACAAAAATACAGCACCATGAAAGCCCGTCAGTTCCTGATTTTCCCCGCATTGCTCCTCGCCGCCGGCTTCAGCCACGCGCAAGACCCGGCCGAGAAACCCGTGGTTCAGCCGGCCGTCGGACCCGTATCGCCCCCAACACCCACACCGCCCCCGGCTCCCACACCACCGACCACGCCGGCACCACCGACCACGCCGGCGCCACCAACCACGCCGGCGCCACCGACCACGCCCGCCACTCCTGCCGCGACGGAGCCCGGCGCTGCCGTGGACCCACAAAAGAGCCAGATGGAAGCCTCTGATGAAGGCTATTTGATCAAGGACGCTCCGATCAATGACATCTTTCAGTTCCTCGCCAAGGCCGCAGGCCGTCAATACTTCCACAATGCCAAGATCGCCGGCCCCGAGTTCCGCGTCACCGGCCACCTGAACGATGGCAACCCGCTCAGCCAAATGGAAGAGCTGGCGTTCATGTATGGCCTGGCGCTGCACACCAAGGGCAGCACGATCTATGCGCTGACCCAGGCCCAGCTCGCCCAACTGCCAAGCGTGGAGTTTCACTATCAACTCCAATATCTCCGCCCCACCGATATCAAACAAATCGAGGAATTGATCAAACCCATGCTCAGTCCCGCCACGGGTATCGTCAACTTCGAGCCGAAAACCAACACCATCATCATCATTGATGCCGCCCACCGCATCGAACAGGCTCGACTCCTGTTGCGCGGCATCGACAAGGCCAAGGGCCAGATTATCGTCGAAACCAAAATCCTGCGCATCAATACCACGGTGGCCGAGCGCACCGGCGTCAATTGGTCCAGCTCCCTCGGCAAGGACGGCACCACCCTGATCATCCAAAGGGATCTCAACTCGGTCTTCGGCCTGCCCTCATCCCCTGCTTCCGATATCAACGGTGCCCTAGGCACCAATCTCGTGCTCAGCCCCGTCACGGTTTCCGCCGTGCTCAGGGCACTGGCCGAGGGCGGCGTGGCCAGCCAGATCTCCAATCCCACCCTCATCACCGAGGACAACGAAATGGCAACCATCTCTATCATCGACCGGGTTCCCATCATCACCACCACCACCACCGCCAGCAGCGGCGGCACCAGCGCCAATCCAACCGTGACCGAACAAGTTCGCTATAAGGTGGATTCCTCGGACAAGAGCATCGACACCGACCCAGACAAGCACCGCGAAATCGGCATTTCACTGGTGGTGACCCCGACGCTGCTGCCCGACGGCACCGTGCGCATGAAGCTGCGCCCGCGTTCGGCGCAAATCGTCGAAGAAATCAAGAGCGTGACCGGCAATTTCTATCCGCGCGTGACCGAGTCGATGGTTGAAACCCTCGCCCGCGTCCCCAATGGCTATTCCTTGGTTGTCGGTGGCTTTTATGGCGAAACCCAAACCAATGGCAAAACCAAGGTGCCGATTTTGGGCGATATTCCGGTGCTCAATTTCTTCTTCAAGAGCAAGGACGCGACCAAGGAGAAAACCAGCCTGGTGTTTATCGTCACGCCCAAGTCCTACAACCCGACCAGTCATGTGGCCAATAACTCTGCCGCCAGCAGGGTCCGCAGCGGCGCCAGCTTGGGCCATCGTTACGACTGGGTCGATGAAACCAACCCCGGCCCGAATGCCGATCCGAACTTGCGCCGCGCCGTCCGCGGCTTGGTGCCGCAACCCGCGCCCTATTACCCGCTCCCCGAAGAAGAGGGCGCCACGGCTCCGGCTCCGGCTCCGGCTCCGGCTTCCAGCCCGCCGCACTCGGCCAAATCCCCCCTTACCAAAGCCCGGAGAGAATGATGGAATTTCCCACGCCCTTTGCCGTTCAAGCACAGCCAGCCCAGCCCCCGCCGCCCGGTCAGCAGCAAAGCGAAATTGAGGCGCTGGTTGAAGCCTGTGTTGACCAAACCGCCGAGGCTCTCATCTCCTCGCGGGCGGGCAATCCGGTTGATGTCTCTCATGCGGTTGCCGCCGTGCGCAAGTCCCAGGCGGAAAACCGTCCGCTTGACCTGGTGGAAGCTCTCGCCAGGGCGCAAGGCCATCAGGAGGAATTCCTGGGCGGCATCATGCGAACGCTCGGTAACAAGCTGGCCGCCACCCTCAATCCGTCCCCACCACTGATCCCCTTCGCCGGCAAGCTCATCGCCCCCTCGGCGTTTTACGAGTCCTTCGACCATCTCCACAAGATGGCGCGGGCCCTGTTGGCACCGGTCATCTTCGCCGAGGACACCGATTCGATCGGGGTGGCTTCCGTCAATCCCATCGCCGCCGCCATCCTCGCCGCGAAAATCCGCGAGGCGGTTGGCAGACGCTTTGACATCCGGCCCTTTCTCACCATCGCCCGGCTCGAATACGAAGCCTGGAGCTTTCTCACCCACAAACATTTCGAGCTATGATTGAGTTCGATGGCATCTCCTTCAATGAACTCATCAGTCGGCGCATCATGGCCGAACTGGCTCAGCACGACCCGTCCTACACCGAACTCGGCCAGGATCAGGTGCCCAACCGGGTCACCCGCGTCAGTTTCATGTCGGCGCTGGCCAAGCTCAACGGCCTGCCCTTCTTCCCGCGGGTGGCTGAATTCTGTGACGGCTCCCTGCACGCCTGCTGCGATGCCACAGTGATGACCCGCGGGTATTTCGCACCGCTGTGCCTCGGCGGCCAGGACACGCTCATCATCGCCATCGCCAACCCGTGGAGTCCGCTGCCGGAGGAATATCTCGCCCCGCGCTTCCCCGATCTGGAAATCATCAAAATCGTCACTCTCGCCTCCGAGATCAACCGCGCCATCGAGTCGGTCGCGACCAACACCGGCCCCTCACGCTCGGAACTCGACGCCATCGACGTCGAGGACATGGACGACACCATCCACGATTTCGACGTGACCACCGACTACACCGAACCGATGGCCCAACTGATTGCCACCATCATGTCGGATGCGGTCAAGACCCGTGCTTCGGACATCCATTTCAAAGTGGAGAAGGAAAGTTTCTATTATGCCTTCCGGGTGGATGGCGACATCGGCCCCAAGATTGAAATCCCGATGAAGCTCAAGGACCGGCTCGACGCGTTCTTGCTCAACCTGATGAAGCTGCCAACCGAAATCCGCAATACCGTCCCCGGCATTTCCGGTCGCTTCACCATTTCCTATTTCCACCGCCCCATCGATATCCGTTACGAACGTCACCGCACCTATCGCGGCTACCACGTCACCATGCGCTTGCTCGACAAGAGCAACATCAATGTCACTCTCGGCAAGGGCACCCTCGCCTTTGATGACGAAACGATGTTCGCCCTCAGCAAGGTGATGAAAATCCCCGCCGGCATCATCGTCATGTCCGGCCCCACCGGTTCGGGAAAATCCACCACCCTCAATGCCCTCCTGCGTGAACTCAACCGGCCCGAAGTGAATATCCTCACGCTCGAAAATCCGGTTGAGGACGAGGTGCCCGGCATCACCCACTGCGACCTCAAGAGCGCCAAGGAGTTCAAGCCCATGATCGCTTCCTTCATGCGCTCCGACCCCGATATCATTCTGATGGGCGAGGTGCGCGACATCGAGTCCGCCGAACTCGCCATCGAAGCGGCCGTCACCGGCCACAAGGTGCTGACCACCATTCACACGCCGCGTGCCTCGCAGATCATCGAACGCTTCGAGCAACTCGGCATCGAACGATGGAAAATCGCCCAAACCCTCAAGGCCGCCTGTGCCCAGCGCCTTGTCAAGCTGCTCTGTCCCTATTGCAAGGAAGCCCTCCCCGGCATCAACGATCACGACCGCAAGACTTTCTGCCTTGATGATTCGTGGGCAGCCACCCCGCTCTTCGCCGCCAAGGCCGGCGGTTGTCAGGAATGCCGCAACAGCGGTTACAGCGGACGCACCGCCATCCTCGAAATCATCCCGATCACCCCGAAAGTCTCCGACTTGCTCTCCAAAGGCCTGTTGTCACCATATGAACTGGAAGTCCAAGTGGCCCAGGAAGGCATCCTACCCAATCTCCGTCGCAGCGGCCTGCGCCTGCTGCGCGATGGCAAAACCGACCTTGCCGCTGTCAGCAAGGTCATCGACATGACCTACACCGATGACTGACCCACACCGATGAGCGAACTCACCCCCACCTCCAGCCTCACGCCCACCGCCAGCGCCACCCCGACCGGGGCGCTGACGCAAGCCGCGAAGAAGACCTTCGCGCTCAACCAACAGAAAAAGATCAAGCATTTCTCCAAGCGGGTGCAAGTCGATTTGTTCCGCGGCTTGGGTTCGATGCTGCGTGCCCAAATCAACACCGCCGATGCCCTCAAATACTACACCCACGGCCTGCCCAACAAGATGCAGGTCGATGCGTTGCTGCGCATCCGCGAGGACATCGGCAACGGCATGAGCGTGCATGAGGCATTCCGCCGTACCGGGCGCTTCAACGACACGGTGATCGGCCTCATCCAGGCGGGTTCCGACGCCGGCCAACTCCACCATGCCTTCAACTCGCTGGCCCTCCGCCTCAAGAGCGAATTGTTTTTCTCCAAGCAGTTGAAGAAGGCCACCATCACTCCCGGCATCATCATCTGCGTGTTGCTCGGTGCCTTCATCACCTCGCAAGTGAAAATCGTCCCGCAAGTCGAACAAATGATGGGCGGGGTCGGTGCCAAGCCCGATGGCATGACCGCGCTGTCATTCAAGGTGAGCCACTTCACCCAAGCGGTGTGGCCTTTTGTGATCATCGCGCTGATTGCCATCGCCATCACCATCGCGCGCTCCGTGCGCGTCCGACTCCTGATTCTGGGCTTGGTCATGTCGCGCTGGCGCTTGCTGCGTTTGCTCGTCATGGGTCTGCGCCAAATGACCTTCCTTTCCACCATCAAGCTGCTGCATTCCAACGGCATCAATCTGGCGAAGTCCATCCGGGTGTCGGCCAACAGCGTGCGCAACACCCCGTTCTACGAGGAACTCAGAACCGCAGCCGACAAGTATGAACACTCCGGCGTGCCCCTGTCCACCGCCTTCGCCAAATACACCTCGGTCGATTCCCAGGTCACCCACATGCTCTCGATCGGTGAGAAATCCGCCTCGCTCGACAGCCAACTCGAAATGCTCACCGAGATGTATGAGGAGGATGCGGAAACACACATGAACACGTTCGCCGCCACCGTGAGTTTTGTGGTTCTCATCATTGCCGTGTTCCTCATCGCCGCCGTCTTCATCGGCACCTTCCTGCCGATTTTCCTAATGGGTCCGAAGATGATGCAAAGCGGGGTCTAACCGTATAAGCACGAAATTCAAAGCACGAAATTCAAAGCACGAAATCCGCAACCAATCAGTCCATAGCGATTACTTCTCTTCCGTTTAGAATTCATTGCTTGAAATTCAAGATTTTCCAACGCCATGCAACTCACCCGCTTCGACCGCTGGCTACGTGAGCGCTTTGTCTATGAAACCCACATCAAGACCTTGCGGGCTCCCGAGGCCATCCCCAAAGGCATTCGCGCGCAACGACTGCCCGAGATACCGGGGGTGCGCTTCAAGCACCTCTTCATCGTGCGCAACACCAGGAAAGCGGATGCCTTCATCGCCAGCCTCAGGGATGCCAATCTGATGTTCTTCACCGCGGTGGTGGATCGCAAGGCCTGGTTCGTCCCCTGGATCGCCCCCAAGAACAAGTCTCTAACTTGGATTCTCGCTTGGATCGTGCTCGCCAGCACCTCCCTCTTCTTTCTCACCAAATATCTCGTCGGGCTGTTCAGCCAACCGGAGATCCGCAATATGTTCTCCGATGCCATTGAAATCCTCAAGGGCTGAAAATCCCGATTTTGTCCTTCCCATGACGCCTGTTAGTGTCCACCCTTCCAACACAATGAAACCGAGCCCCCCCCCTCGCCCGCGGTTGCCTGCTTTCACGCTCATTGAGATGACCATCGTCATCATGATCCTGCTCTCCCTGATCGGCATCGGCCTGTATTCGGCAAATTCGGTCAAGAATTGGCGGCTTGGCCGCCAAGCCAGCGAAACCCTGCGCACCGTCTACACCGCGCAGCGCCTCTATCTGTCAGACAACCCGACGGCCGCCGTGAGCTCGCTCACCGGGGCCTTGCTGATTCCCTACCTGCCGAACAAGGCCGCCGCCATGCCGACCGTCACGTCCCTGACTGGCACCACTCTCAACATCAAGGTCACGGTATTCCCGCCCGTGGTCGACGGCGGCGGCGGGACTCCCTATGACCCCTCCGGCAGCACAACAGACTCCCTCTGGGATGTCGGCGAATGATCCGCATTCTTCCAGCGCTTATCGGCCTTGCCTTCGGCACCACTCTGTACGCCGAGGAATTCCGTCCCTTCGCCAATTTCCTGCTCAGCTCCCACGTCAAGGTCACCGCCGACCGGATCACCCCGATCCCGATGAAACCCATCGTGTTTCACGTCGCCACCGATGGCGTGCGCGTGCGCATCACCGCCGAGGGGGATGCGGAAGCCCGCAGCACCTTTGAGATCTATCGCTCGGATGGGATTGGCCGTCCTCGCCCCGGCGACGCGTCGCTGGCGGTCATTCCCGGCATTCAAGCCCTAAGCAAGAATGGCGGCGTGCTGCGCCACCTGCGCCTCACCCGCGAATCACTCACCATCACGTCCTTTCCGGGCGTGTCGGATGCCACCATCATCACTCACGCCCTTGCGATGGCACCCGACTCCCCGGCCATCCCGCCCAAAGCCGTCCCTTCCGCCTCTGCCAAACCATGACGCCCCCATCCACCGACAATCCCGAGTCCCCCTCGCACGCGCCTGAAACGCCGGCATTGACCCTGCCGCTGGCTGAGCGTGGCGGCGGCAATCGCAAGGTCGCCACCAGCCCATCCCACACCCGTGCCTATCCCTGGCTGCTCGTCGCCAGCACCGCCATGGCGGCTCTCTTCTGCTTCATGTATATCACCAAGCCCGTGCTCCCGCTCGCGCCGCCTCTTGCCGGCACCCCTGGCTCATCCACCGCCGGGCCGCACATGCCTCAGACAAGTCCCGCCACAGACCAACCCCTCACGCTCCCGGAGAAATCCTCCCCTGTCCAACCCCTCACCGATCTGAAAAATTCCGCCACCGCCCAGACCCCCGCCGCATTGGAAAAACCCGTCACGCCGCTTGCCGACATGTTGCCCAATCCAGAGCGCTTGCCAGGCGATACCCACGCCGCTCCCGCCGCTGCGCCGCCCACGCAGGCCGACTCGCCCCGCGTCCAGCCCGCGCCACCGCCTGTTCCCACCTTTGAGGAAACCAACCTGCAGATTCAACACGTCCTCACCGCGACAACCCCGGGCGGCGACATCAGCCGCATCGTCCTCAATGTCCCGGTCCTCTATCAATCCCGCAACCTCGGCTGGACCGACAATGAAGTCGCCGAGTCCCGCGAATTGCTCAAGCGCCTGACCACCTATCAGGAGAATTCCCGCGCCCTCCGCGAGGAAGGCTCCCAGCTTCTGGCCGCATGGAATCACCTCATCGAACGCTCCATCCCCACCCCCGTCCTGCGTGCCGACAGCCCCTCGCTGCCAGCCAATCAGGATCACGCCATCCGCGTCAAACAACCGGCAGGTCTCGACACCACCGAGTCGATCCAAATCCAACCCGCAGACAAATGAACCCACTCCTCCTCGCGCTCGCCTGTACCGTCCTCGGCTGCCGGTGCTGCCTCGCGCAGCAAGTCCCCGCCGCCCCGCCAGCACCAAGCGCACCGGACCCGGTGGCCGATGCCGGCAATGAAATCCTCGCGCCAACAATCGGCGCCAAGCGACCCAACGAAGTCACCGTCGAACTCCCGCCACCCCCTCCTGTCGAACCTGCGCCGACACCGGCGGACGCTCCCGCCCCGACCGAACC
>Ga0118677_10003378_pt1 | contig 30296 bp, 33 predicted proteins | sample AliMusrvi5mmetaG_FD_86154 | JGI IMG/M metagenome (GOLD analysis project Ga0118677, IMG submission 86154) | reverse complement strand
CACTTTATTATGTTTTAATACATTCATTAAATTAATAACCTCAACATTTTCAATAGTTTTCAAATTCAAATGTTGTTCCAAAGATTGAAAATCCGCGACATTTAAAATCAATATATGCGTTAGATCACTAATTTTCAATCCCATAAATTCATTTGGCATAGATAACTTTTTAAAAGTCTTGTCCAATATAAATTTGTTCAGAAATTATCCGCCTCCTGAAATCGCACAATTACATGAAAAAATCAGCACTAACTTACAAATCTAAAAACTCCATTATTCATTAAAAAATGATGTATGACTGGCTCCAACAGAACAATTCACATTATTTCAGGAGTATAAACTTAAGTCTTTTACAATCGGACCAATTAAACTAATTATGAATTAAAGATTCAACTGTTTCATGTTTTAATCTGTTGAGGATGTTTATATATTAACGGATATTATTTTCGAATAGTACTTAAATATCCACCTTTCGTTTTCAAAAAGATGGATTTCTAAATTGGGTGCTTTACAAATAAGGATCTGATATTTTATAAAAGACCGGATATTAAGTGACTGTTTAAATTTCCCGGACGAAAAATATACGGGTAGAAAAGTAGCCATTTACAGGTTCATTTTGTCCAGTACGGGACAAAAGATCATCTAAATCATACTTTTCTACCCACATCTTGTTCCTTACGGAACGATAGAATAAAATTTAAACAGTTTCTATTTGTTATTTCTTCTTATCTTTCAAAATCTCCTGATACCTGAACATTTCATCCCGTAGACGTGCAGCTTCATAGAAGTCGAGTTCTTTGGCTGCTGCCTCCATGTCCTTTTTGAGTTTGGCAATGGCTTTTTCCAAAGCTGGTACAGTCATATACTGAACAACAGGATCAGCGGCAAGGTTGGTTGGTTCATCCCCGCTGTAGCCTTTCACTTTCATACCAATGCTGGCATAACCAATAATTTCACGGCTGGCTTTGATGATTTGTGTGGGTGTAATGTCATTCTCGATGTTGTATTTCATTTGTTTCTCGCGCCTGTAATTGGTCGAATCAATGGTTCGTTTCATCGAGTTGGTAATTTTATCGGCATACATAATCACCATCCCGTTCAGGTTACGGGCTGCACGACCTGCCGTCTGGGTCAGTGATCGTTCAGAGCGCAGAAATCCTTCCTTGTCGGCATCGAGAATTGCAACCAGTGAAACTTCAGGCAAATCCAGGCCTTCACGCAACAGATTGATTCCGACCAGTACATCAAATACCCCCGCTCGGAGGTCTTCCAAGATTTGAATACGGTCGAGTGTTTCAACATCGGAATGGATGTACCTGGTTTTTACATTCATGTTCGACAGGTAACTGCTCAGTTCTTCAGCCATTCGTTTGGTCAGGGTGGTTACCAGTACTCGTTCATTACGCTCAACACGCAAATGAATCTCGTGCATCAGGTTATCAATCTGATTGATACTTGGACGAACCTCTATGATCGGGTCGAGCAGTCCTGTTGGCCGAATAACCTGTTCCACAACAACTCCTTCTGATTTTCCCAGTTCATAATCTGCCGGTGTTGCACTCACAAAAACAGTCTGATCCACAACACTTTCAAATTCATCAAAAGTGAGCGGACGGTTATCGATAGCCGAGGGAAGCCTGAAAGCATATTCAACAAGATTCATTTTTCTTGAACGGTCACCACCAAACATGGCCCGGATTTGAGGCAATGTCACATGGCTCTCGTCAATAATCGTAATAAAATCATCCGGGAAATAATCAATCAGGCAGAAAGGACGAGAACCAGGCATTCTTCCATCGAAATAGCGTGAATAATTTTCAATACCCGGGCAATAACCCAGCTCACGCATCATCTCCAGATCGTATTCAACCCGCTCCTGAATACGTTTAGCTTCCAAAGGTTTGCCTATTTCCTGAAAAAATGCAATCTGTTTCACCAGGTCATCCTGAATCTGACAGATAGAAAGCTGCATCCGGTCTTTGGTGGTCACAAAAATGCTGGCAGGATAGATTACTGCTGTAGCCAGTGATTCAATTGTTCCGCCACCAACCGGATCAAACGTAAAAATTTCTTCAATGACATCGCCCCAGAATACAATACGGAAAGCAATGTCAGCATAAGCCGGGAAAATATCCACCGTATCACCCTTTACCCTGAAATTTCCACGATTAAACTCCACTTCATTACGTGAATATAGCGCATCCACCAGTTTACGCAGAAACACATTTCTGCTGACTGTTTCCCCTTTATTAACCTGTGTCACGTTGGCATGGAAATCTTCCGGGTTACCGATTCCATATAAACAGGAAACCGATGAAACGACAATCACATCACGCCTTCCTGAAAGTAAAGAAGAGGTGGTGCTTAACCGGAGTTTTTCAATATCCTTATTGATCGAGAGATCCTTTTCAATGTAGGTATCACTCGATGGCAAATAAGCTTCAGGCTGATAGTAATCATAGTAGGAAACAAAATATTCAACAGCATTTTCAGGGAAGAATTGCTTCATTTCGCTGTAAAGTTGGGCCGCAAGTGTTTTGTTATGGCTTAATACCAATGCAGGACGTTGTACCTGTTCAATGACATTGGCCATTGTAAACGTTTTCCCCGAACCGGTAACACCAAGCAGGGTTTGATACGTTGATCCATTTTGCAATCCTTCAGTCAACTGCCTGATAGCTTCCGGCTGATCGCCTGTTGGTTGATATTCCGAAACAATTTTAAAATCCATATTTCACATTCATTTTAAAGCAAATCTGATTAACTTCAGGAATAAAGCACTGAGTTAAACAAAAATGAACAAACGATATCCTGATCCGGTTCATCAGCTAATGACCAATGGTAACCTCATAATAGCGTGTAACATCAACCACCATCATTCCGGCAGTCTGGGCGGCCTGAATACCCAGTATACCGTCTTCAAACACTTCACAGTCAGCAGGAGTAACTCCCATCATTTCTGCACATTTCAAAAATGTCTCAGGATGAGGTTTAAAATGTGATACGTCTTCACTGGCTACCAGTAAATCAACATAATCCTTCAAACCAATGATCGCGAGTGTCTTTAAAGCCAACCGACGTGATCCTCCCGTACCTATAGCAATGGGTAGCTTTCCGTAATTTTCACGCACCAGGTCAGTGACAATCTTTATTTCAGGCGTCAGATGCATGTTACGTTCAAATTCTGCCTCTTTCAGATCACCCAATTCTTTAGGGTCGATGGTTTTATTAAAAATCTGATTCAGCTTTTCAACCGTTGGATAAAGTGGAATGCCTGCCAATTGCGAAAACAGTTCTGTAGTGAAATCAATTCCATATTTCGCAGCTGCATTTTTCCATGCAATATAGTGAATCGGCATTGTGTCAGCCAGGGTCCCATCCAGGTCAAATATCAGTCCTTTTGCTTTGGGATTAATACTCAGAGTTGTCTTACTCATTCTTAATCTTTATGAATTTTGCCAAAAATAACCATTTAAAATACAAGATGAGTTTTATTGTTTTTTGTTTGTTTAAAAATTAACACTTTTGCATGACACCTTAATCTCAATTATGCAACCAAATTCATTTCTCGGATATACCAGTGTTTCTCAGTGGGCGCTTTTTCTAGGCATTGCCGCGATAGTTTTTGGATGGATTGAAAAAAAGGAGAATTTTATACTCATTGGGCAGTTCATCTTTCTGGTGCTTGGTTTTATTGCGCTCTATGTCGTGTTTACCGATAAAATTGCTGTGCCACCAAACAATGGCATTCAAATTCCCAAAGAAATGAAGGTTCTGACCTATTTTAAAAGTACTGCCTTATTTATGGGTCTCGATGTGATTAGCTTGCTTATGACTTTATTTAAAATCCGTTTTCATAAGGTGAGCACTTACATACTCATATTTTTTGCACTGATGCTGTTTTTTATGGTATTCAACATTCAGCAAATGGCTAATTAACACAAAAAAAGAAGCTGAATCTATTAAAGAAACAGCATCCAATTATAATTATTTTTCCGGGAATTCTAATATTCAGCAGGTAATAACTTTAATGCCTCATAGCTGAAAACAGGTCCGTCTTTACAGACATATACTTCACCCACATTACATCGACCGCATTTGCCAAAGCCACATTTCATACGGTTTTCAAGTGTGGTGTATATATTCTCTTCAGTGAATCCCAGCTTTTCCAGAACAGGGAAAGTAAATTTGATCATGATTGGTGGCCCGCAAACAATGGCAATCGTATTTTCGGCTGAAGGAGCTGCCTTTTCGAGCACTAAAGGTACAAAACCCACCTCGCCTTTCCAGTCAGGAGTTTCTCCCCCCGGATCAACGGTAGTTACCAACCTTACATCCGACCGGGTCCGCCATTCTGTAAGTTCATCTTTATAAACTAGGTCTGCAACTGTTCGTGCACCGTAAACGATTGTAATATCCTTGAAGTTTTCACGTAAGTCGAGTGCATTCCAGATGACACAACGCATCGGTGGGAGCGCAATACCCCCGGCAATGAATAACAGGTTTTTGCCCTTCCATTCGTCCATCGGAAAGGTATTTCCATAGGGTCCGCGGAAACCTATTACATCACCTTCCTCAGCTGATGCCAGTGCATTGGTCACCTTCCCGGTTTGGCGAAAAGTACATTCAATATATCCCTTCCGGGTTGGTGATGATGCAATGCAAAACGTAGATTCGCCTACCCCGACAATGGAATATTCTCCAAATTGCCCGGCTTTAAAATTAAACTCCTCTGCTTCCTGCTCGTTCTCGAATTTCAACCGAAAAGTCTTTACGCCCGGCGCTTCCAGTGTAATCTTCTCGATCCGCATCAGGTAAGGAATATATATGTTTGGATTGCTCATATCATTTATAATTTACAATTTTTCTTTTACTATCCCTGGGGTTAAAACCCCGGGCTACCAATCTTTCGCTCCTAATGGAGCTTCATGCGTTTTCTCCTCCTCCCGGTAAAACCGGGATCGGGAGGGGCTTTATATCGCCGTGACAGTTTCTAAAATATTGATGTCTGCCGGACATGCACGTGAACAACGTCCGCATCCGACACAACCTGCCACTTTCGATTTATTGGGCATATATAAAAACTTGTGAAGAATACGTTGTCTCCACCTTGCTCCCTGTGTTTCGCGCGGATTATGTCCCGAAGTATGCAGGGTAAACAAGCCAAAGCCACACGAATCCCAGCACCGTAGTCGGGTTCCTTTGTGCCCGTGAGCCTCATCCTGAATATCAAAACAACTGCATACCGGACAAACATATGCACAGGAACCACATCCAAGACAAGCCCTCGACTTTTCATCCCACACCGGATTCTCGAACAGGTTCTGTAATTTGGCCTGTATCTCTTCCTGATTAAAATAGGTCTTTACCAGTGCAAGATTCTGTGCTTTACTTTCTTCAGGCTGGACTTCAAACAAAGCACTGTTTTCAGTTACCAGTAGTTTTCCTTTTTCTGTAATCACTTCAGCAAGATAATCACCGGCTGAAAGCCTTGTGAACAGAATGTCGCTTCCGGTTGTATTTCCCGGGCCTCCATTGACTGAAGTGCAAAAACAATACTCATCGCTATGACTGCAACTAAAACTCAGTACAAGTACTTTCTGGCTTCGTTTGTTATAAATAATATCGGGATAATCTTCTTTAAACGTGTTGTTTAAAGGAATAAATGCTGCTGCATCACAGGGTCTGCTACCCCATAACACCACATCAGGATAGGTGCTTTCTGCCGCATCAGTTATCTCTGTACTTTCTTTGGTTTTCTGATAGGAGAATACTTTCTCGCTGCGCGGAAAAACAGCCGACTTTGCAGAGTTAGTGGTAACGATGTAATCTTCGGTTATTTCACCGAAATTCGTTACAGCGTCAAAAAGCACTAGCTTCCCTTTTGCTTTGGGTGCAACTATCGTTTTCCCTCTCCCGATTAGATTGTTGAACAATTTTTCGAGCGAAGTCTTTCTGATCAGGTGATTTTCTGTCTGCATAACTACCTTATAAAAGATTCTTTATCATCGGGATTGAAACTTGATAGCGTATTATCCCTGTGGAGCGAAGGCCCGTACGTTCCAAAATTAGCTGATACGTCCTGAAGCATACCCTTAGTAAGTAAATGGATTGGAATAGCCATCGGACAGGCATTGTAGCAGGCTTCACAATCGGTACAGCGTCCGGCAAGATGCATAGCACGCATAACATGCCATTCCAGGTTTCCCAATGAATGTGAAGCTACCGATATCCATTGCGGCTGGTTGTTCTCCACGGTACACCGTGTGCAATAACACAATGGACAGGCAGCCCGGCAGGCATAACATTTAAAGCAAGGTTCCAGTTCTTTTACCCAGTATGCAAAACGTTCTGAAACCGGCATTGCCTTGATTGTTTCAATAGTGGTCTGATATTTCTCTTCTATGACAATTTGCTTGGTCGACAAATATGTTTCAATCGCTGCCAGTGACTCCAATTCAACCAATTCACTTTCAGGAGATACTCCCAAAACGATAATGCTATCTTCAGTTATTTGCTTTTCAGCAGCCAGTTGAAGAATACTTCTTAAGACTGGAAGAGGCGCTACAATGGCAGGCTTACCCATCTTTTTGATTTCGGCTTTGGTCAGGTAAACAGCCAGATTCTGAATGCAACGACTGTCAAAAATCAGCTGTTCACAATCGGCAGCTTTTGTAATAAAGATGGCTCGGGTGCGGTCAACCGATCCCTTGCCAAAGCCAATGACTACCTGAACGGCATTCGTTTCCAGCAAACTTGCTGCTTTTATTATGAGTTTCTTCATACGTTGGCCTCCTTTTCCAGATAACCGGCTACTTTGGCGTAGCCAGTGTATGGTCCAAGTTCCCGGATAGCCGTAACTGTTGTGTTAACGATATCGGCCCATTTGGCGCCTTCTGCTGCTGAAACCCAGGAATATTGTATTCTCCTTACATCAATCCCCAGCATATCTAATAAGCCACGAAACATGATCCAGCGACGACGTGCATGAAAGTTACCTGAAGTATAATGACAATCATTCGGATGACAACCCGAAACGATGATTCCATCAGCTCCTTCGCCAAAAGACTTCAGGAGCAACATGAAATCAATCCGTCCGGTACAGGGGAAGCGGATAATTTTCACATTCTGTGCATATTTGATGCGGCTGGTCCCTGTCAGGTCGGCACCTGCATAAGTGCACCAGTTGCAGACAAAAGCTACTATTTTAGGTTCAAATTCACTCATAAGCTATATATTTTTTCAACCACATAGGCACATAGAACACATAGGTTTAAAAACTCTTTCCTCTATGTGTTCTATGTGTCTATGTGGTTCTATTATATTCATCATGCTGTGCATAAGAGGCTTCTAATCGTTTAGTAAGGCCATTACTTCTGAATACATCTGTTCATTGGAATAGCCGTCAATGTCAATCGACTTCGAGCGACAGAATGCCACACAGGTTCCGCATCCCTGGCACAAGCCTGGATTCACTTTAGCCACTCGTTTAATAACTTCGCCCTTCCGGTTTTTGATCAGCTCCTCTCCTATGGCCTGGTAGGGACAAGCCGTTGCACACATAAAACAGCCTACACAGGTTGAATACAATGGCGGTGCTGATCGATTTACAACAGCTACCACAGGTTCGCGGCTCAGTTCATCCTGAGAGAACAGAATAGCCACTTTGGCGGCTGCTCCTGAAGCCTGGGACACAGTTTCAGGAATGTCCTTCGGTGCCTGGCAGGCTCCGGCAAGGAATATACCTGCCGTATTGGTTTCAACAGGCTTTAGCTTCGGATGTGCTTCGGAAAAGAAATTATACGAATCGTAAGAAATATGCATCTTCTGGGCCAGTTCTTCAGCACCTGAATTAGCTACTGCAGCCGTTGCAAGTACAACCATATCAGCTTCAATCTCGACTGGTTTTGCGTTCAGTAAGGTATCGACCCCTTTAACGATCAACTTGCTGTTTTCTTCATAAACTTTTGAAACACGTCCGCGGATATACTTCACTTCATCGTCAACAATGGCTCGCCTTACAAATTCTTCATAATTCTTACCACCAGCCCTGATATCCATATAAAATATCGTTGACTCCCCATGATGTACTTTGTGCTGATAAAGCATTGCATGTTTTGCCGTATACATACAGCAGATCTTGGAACAATAGGGTTTTCCCTTCGATGGATCACGCGATCCGGCACAGGCAACAAATACAATCTTTTTAGGTATCTGACCATCAGAAGGACGACGAATTTCACCCAGTGTTGGTCCTGATGCCGATGCCAGACGTTCAAACTGCAATCCGGTGATTACGTCTTTATATTTTCCATATCCATATTCTGAGAATTCAGAAGGTTCCATCACATCAAAACCTGTGGCAACAACCACCGCTCCAACTTCAAGTTCTACCAATTCGTCTTCCTGATCGAAGCGGATAGCTCCTGTGGGACATACCTTTTCGCAAATCTTGCATTTGCCATTTTTGTAATAGAGGCAATTTTCTTTATCAATTACTGGTTTATTAGGCACTGCCTGTGGAAACGGCACATAAATAGCTGTTCGTTTACCCAAGCCTGTATTGAATTCACTTGGTATTTTTTTAGTTGGACATTTGGTGGTACAATGTCCGCATCCCGTGCACAAATCTTCGTCAATACTTTTTGACTTCTTACGGATTGTTGCCTTGAAGTTCCCGATAAAACCTTCTAGTTTCTCCAGTTCGGCATAAGTAAGTAATTTTATATTGGGATGCTGGGCCACCTCAACCATTCGGGGAGTGAGGATACACTGCGAACAGTCGAGCGTTGGAAAAGTTTCTGATAACTGCGACATATGGCCCCCTATCGATGGGTCTTTTTCAACCAGAACAACCTGGTGGCCTGCATTGGCAATATCCAGGCTGGCCTGGATCCCTGCAATTCCTCCACCGATAACCAATGCTGTTTTGGTAACCGGGACCTTAATTGAATAAAGCGGTTTGTCGTATTTAACTTTCCCGACCAGGGTACGGACCAGATCAATCGCCTTTTGTGTGGTCGCTTCGCTCTTATCGTGCACCCACGAGCAATGTTCCCGCAGGTTCGACATTTCGCACATATAAGGATTTAGACCAGCTGATGAGCAAGCCTTGCGGAAAGTCGGTTCATGCATCCGTGGAGAACAGGCCGCCACAACAACACCTGTGAGGCCTTTCTCTTTGATCATTTGCTTGATAAGCGTCTGTCCCGGATCGGAACACATATATTTATAGTCGGTGCTGAATTCAACACCTTCCAATTTTCCGGCAGCTTCGGCTACCCTGACCACATCAACGGTTGCGCTTATATTTTCGCCGCAGTGACAGATAAAAACACCAATTTTAGACATACCCGTTGAATTTATCGATTAACAGTCAGGTTTACAGGAACAAAATGCCGTTGTGTACCGGCCTGCTGAGGTGAAAGCCCCATGGCCAAAGCAATGGCCTGGGTGATATAGAGAACAGGGATATCAATTTTCCTTTTAAGGTAACTTTCAATGGCAGGACGACGCATATCCAGGTTGGAATGACACATCGGGCAAGCTACAATAATAGCTTTGGCTCCCCGGTCAACTGCATTTCGGACAATTTTTCCCGACAATTCACCAACAATTTCAGTCTTCGAAACACTGAACCCGGCACCGCAACATTCAGTCTTAAATGGCCAGTCAATAGCCTTGGCTCCCAACTTCTGCATAATCACATCCATAGTCATCGGATCTTCAAAGCGTACATCCTTCATGATCTGATTGGGCCGAACAAGCAGGCAACCGTAGTAACAGGCAACATCGTAGGTGAATGGACTTTTAACCAACTCATCCAGACGGGGAACGATATGCTTTTCAAGAAACTGCAACACATTTAAAATCCTGATATTGTTTTTAAAAGTCATATGCAATTTCCCTTCGATCTGAGCTTTTATTTCCAATTTCTCAGACAGTTCATGTTGTGTCATCACCAGCCGGTTATAACAGGCCGCACATGGAACGACCAGTTCATCCATCTCTTCAAGTTCAGCTAGTGCAAGGTTTCGTGCAGGAAGTGATACCGAAAGCTCTTTGCTAAGGTTATGTGCAGCAGTTGCGCCACAGCAATTCCAGTCGCTAATCTCGGAAAGTTCAATTCCTGCAACTTTGGCAACGGCAAGCAAAGATTCATTATATTCACGAGAAGAGCCTGTCAGCGAACAACCCGGATAAAATCCTATCTTCATGATTTATTAGTTTTGGTCTGGCCTTTAAAGATTTGTGAAAGGCCTTTACGGTCTTTGATCCGTTCAGGAAAAACAGAGAGTTTTCCCTTGCTAAACATTTCGGGGGCAAGCATCACATCCTGAAACAGGTTTCCGGAGTGCATTTTATAATCGATTATCAGGCCCATTTCGTGCAGGCGGCCGTTACTTTCAATCGTATTCAGGAAGGCCTTATGAAATGTCACAATATCGCGTGCATCACGATGAACTTTCCCTTCCTTATAGGACCGTACGCGAAGATAATCCATAATTTTGGGGATATCCAGTTCCATGGGACAGCGAGAATAGCAGGTTTCGCAGCTTAAACATAACCATATGCTCAACGACCGGAGTATCTCCTCTTCGGCAATAGCATCACCTGATTGAAGCATGCGCATAATGACACTTGGCCGGAGATCCATGTGTTCGGCAACTGGACAGCCTGCTGTGCATTTGCCACACTGATAGCACTCATTAACATTTATGTCTGTTGATTCCCTGACTTTAAATGGTAAATCTTCCTTATTCATAGATACAGAATTAAGATTCAATTTCTATTTGGTGCCATCTTTCTTGGAAGTGGCCAGAACCATCTTTACTCCTGCCTTATTTCCCAATTGCAACACATCGACCATCGATTGTACCGCAATGGAATGATCACATCTAACAATGGCAAACGATTCTTTGCTTCCCTTCTTCAATTTCTCTAATTCAGGTTCAATCTGAGAAAACTGAACTTCCTTGTCATTGACGTAATATTTTAAGTCTTTCGTAATCGAAATAGCTATCTTTTCAGGTTGCTTGTCAATCGCAGGGGATTTATCAGCTTGTGGAAGTGCAAGCTTGATGGCTCCCGGAGTGATCATGGTTGAAACAATCAGGAAAAACAACATCAGGAAAAACATAATATCGCTAAAGGAATTTGAAAAGATCTCAAATTCCTGCTTCTTTCCTCCTCTGAAATTCATAGTGACCGTATGTTAATCAAATCAATAAACCTGACTGAGCGAAATTCCCAGTCGTGTATCAGTCTGTTGATCCGGTTGTTTAAATAATGGTATCCCACATAAGCGAGAATACCAATGCTCAAACCAACTCCCGAAGTGATCAGTTTTTCATACAGTCCTCCTGAAATCAGCGAAATACTGATATTATCAGCCAGCGAAATATTGTAGAAAATCTTGATTACCCCTGAAATGGTACCGATGAACCCCAACATGGGTGCAACTCCGGCGATCACTCCCAGAAAATAGGTATTGCCTTCATACTTGTATACTTCCAGCCTGCCTTCCATTTCCATTTGTTCATGAATATCACGAATTGGCGTCCCCAGGTTTAGCAGACCTTTCATGAGGATGCGCGATTCTGAACTATTGGTCGATTTGCATAAGGCAATGGCTGCCTCAATTTTACCGGCCTTGACCTGTTCATTCAGCATTTCAAAAAATGCAGGATCTGCTCTTTTTTGTCCCCTGATGTAGAAAAACCGGTCGAAGAATATAAAAGCTGCAATAAATGACAACGCGAATAATGGAAACATTAACCATCCGCCCTTCATGATAAGGTCAAAATATTGAATTTCAGCTGTAGGTGCAAGTAGTAATATCATAAAGTAATTTTTTATAAATCTATTCTGTTTGAAAACGTTTAGAATCTAACTGTAGTATAAATTAGTCCATGAGTTTTTAGATGTTGTACTATGGAAGAGGCCATACTGGTTGTAAACAATTCCGGAGAACCTGTAATTACAAGGGAAATACATGGATATAAGCGATCTGATCATAGATAATAATCTTGTCAATGTTCCTTTAAAAACCCATCCTTCAAGTTTGAATTTCTCTCCTGCAGGAAAGAAGATACCCGCTCAAAAGAATTAACCTCTCATTGACTAAACTTTAATCGTTCAAATATGAGCAATTTTTTCCAATAAAAGAAGTGACAAGCATACTGATCGTTAAACAGATCTAAAAACTATTTTATTAGACTGACTATGAATATCTTATCATTTTGCAATATTACAATTAGGAGAGAATTAAATCGAACCTCTGAAGTTCATGTTTATAGTGCAATAATTGCATATTAATTTAATATTAAAAGTTTTGAATCAATTTAATAAATTTTCGAAAAGCCAATATTTAAACCCACTTTTGTATGAACCAAGAAAACATCAAATAAATGATAAAAAAACTGCTAATTAGAGATGTGACAATGAGGGATGGACAGCAATCCCTGTTTGCCACCCGTATGAAACAATCTCAGATTGATCGTCTTTTGCCTTACTACAAAGAAGCAGGCTTTTATGCCCTTGAAGTATGGGGTGGAGCCGTACCCGATTCAATTATGCGTTACCTGAATGAAGATCCATGGGAACGCCTTGAAACAATTAAGAAAGAAATCGGGACTATTTCCCACCTGACTGCCTTATCGCGTGGCCGTAATCTTTTTGGATACAATCCTTATCCTGAAGAAGTCATCGAAGGCTTTAACCGCAACGCAGTTCAGTCGGGCATTTCCATCATGCGCATCTTTGATGCCCTGAATGATACAAGCAACATCAAATCAACCATTAAATACGTAAAGGAAAACGGCGGTTTAGCTGATTGTGTAACCTGTTATACGGTTGACCCAAAGTTTACCCGCAAAGAACGTCTGAAAGCAAGGCTGAAAGGAAAACCCCTTCCAAAAAAAATATTCACCATTGACTATTTTGTCAATATGGCCAAAGTGCTTGAAGCCATGGGCGCTGATATGATCACGCTAAAAGATATGGCTGGATTGATTCCACCACTTAAAGCCGGCAAGATCATCAAGGCCTATAAAGAAAATGTGAAAATCCCAATCGATTTCCATACCCATTGTACACCCGGCTTTGGTCTTGCTTCTGCGTTAACGGCAATCATCAACGGAGTGGATATCCTGGATACAGCCATAATGAATTTTGCAGGTGGACCTGCTGCTCCAGCGTTTGAACTTGTTCAGATTCTATGCACCAAGCTGGGCATTGAAACCGGTATTAACCTGGATGCTGTTGTAAGCATCAACAAGATCCTGAAAGAGATTCGTCTTGAAATGGCCGATATCGATAGCTATAAGATATACCCTATTGATTTTGATATCACTAAAGATAAGTTGCCTGCACATATTGACCAGTATTTCGATGATGCCATTGAATATGCCAAAGCAGATGATGAGGCCGGTTTAATGGATGTCTGCGGAAAGATCGAAAAATACTTCAACTTCCCTGATCCCGATGAGAAAGTGAAATTTGCTGAAGTACCCGGAGGTATGTACACCAACATGCTGGCACAGTTGAAACAGTTGAAACAGGAAGAGTTGTTGCCTCATGTACTTGAAGTGATTCCTACCGTTCGCCTGGCTGCAGGATGTCCGCCACTGGTAACCCCTACCAGCCAGATTGTAGGAGCACAAGCCGTAAACTGCGTCATCGACGAAAAGCACGGTAATCCATTTTACACCAACAATTCTATACAGTTTGTAAACCTTGTAAAAGGATCGTACGGCAAAACACCGATTCCTATTGATCCCGATTTCCGTGAGAAGATTGCCGGAACGCGCGAGGAGATACCTTACAATACTGCCGCTTATCAGAAACAGGATAATCCATCCTTTCCTCAATACGGTGAGAATGTAAGGCTTGCTTCAAATGAAAAAGAGGAATTGTTGCTCGAATTGTTCCCGATGGTAGCCAATAAATTCCTTTACGACAAAATTGAACGTATTTACGGGGCTAAGCTTAAAGAGTCGGAATTGCAAAAACAAATGGCTTACGAAGCTGAAGTTCAGAAATACGTCAGCCTTTCAGCCGAAGAAAAGCAGGCAAGATTGGTTGATGGTCTTTATCACTGGAATTAAAGAATCAGAAATATTCGTCCTGTAAGAGCGTTGCAGATTTTAACAGGACACTATCAATAGTTTAACAGGTGGATGCAAGGTTAGCCCTACATCCACCTGTTTTTTTTGTTTTACTCCCTGACAACAATCCTTTTTCCAAAATCCGCTACCTGATTTTTATCCAAATCCCGGGAAACCCACTCCTATTTTGCCCATATTCAGGAAACCCCAAAGTATTACCTTGTGTATACCTTGTGTATACCTTACGTATACCTTGTGTATACCTTGTGTGTTCAGAAATAAATAAGGTACACTTATGGTATACTAATTTTATACTCAATGTATACTTAAAAATATACGCGATTATACGTCGAAACCAGCTCAGTAGGTTTCAAAAAACAAGCAGAATAAAAATGGTACGGGTGGAGGAATATTCCTGAACGCGGTTAAACAGTCCTGACGACAGGTGTTTTTTATTTTTTCATAGTATTCGTCTTATCAGGGGCAATCAAACTCCTCAAAAATAATAATATAGGAATGAATGTCTTTTAGTAAAGCAGCCAACAGGGTTGTTAACCACTGTCGGGGCAATAGGAAAACCCTGTCGGTGGTTGAAAAACCCTGATCCCGATCACTAGTAATTAAACAAAAAACCTTAACTAAATGATATAGTTTCAGGAATGAGATTTGCGGGTGACAATGATATAAAATATTACTCCGACGATGACCCCTATTGAATTTGCAAGGATATCGTAAAGTTCAAATGAACGACCCAAATGCATTTCATATTGCATAATTTCCATAAATACACCCCAACCTATGGTTACCGGGATGATCAGGAATAATCGCATATACTTCAATTCAGTCTTGACAGACCAGCAAAGGAGCATGGAGAAAATGAAATACATCGTGAAATGGATTACTTTATCGAATCCTGCAAATAAAGGTAATTTGGGAAAAGCCTGTGGTGGAAGCAGGGATAAGGCTACTATGCAACCCACATAAAGGATCACCAGTGTGAAGCGAACAGATTGATTAATACGGAGAAGAAATGTTATCATGTCAAAAAATGCTTTCAAAGTTCTTAATCCAACTTAAAACACAACAGCATAAAATATGTTTACTCAAATATCAGCACTTTTTAATAAATTACCATCCCTTTATAGAGCTTTGATTGCATTTTTTTAACCTAAAAGATGTTAATTCAGGATTCGAACGAAAAAACCCTTCAGGATGATCCTTGAACTCAACAGTGCAGTTTTGCAACAATTCTAAGGATTTTCTCGTTGAAATTGCAGGTTGTTCAACAATAATTTGTAAGTTAGTCATTTGTAAATCGGGATTAATTATTTGCCTGGACAGGATGCAACAGAAGTAATAATTATTGCAGGGTCTGGACGAAAAGACACTGATAATATATAGACAACTTTGAATGGCGTAATAATTTAATGCTTAATGCTATGCAGATAGATAGTTCCAAAATTCAAATCCGTGAGATCGGGGCCGGTGAAGTCGAACTTTTAACGACGTACCGGATGGCCTATCTTACTGAAATGCAAGGTGAACGAGGTGAAGAGTATCAGCAGAAGTTGAAAAATGAACTTACTGTTTATTTCACTCAGGCGCTTTATGAGAACAGGGTTTTTGCTTTTCTGGCCGAACAGGATGGTGAAACGCTAAGCTTCGGGGCTATGGTGCTCAAGAAGATACCGGGCGACTTCAACCAGTCCTCGTATCTGGAAGGCGACATCCTGAATATGTACACCATTCCTTCTGCACGCAGAAAAGGTATTTCAGCGATGATCCTGGAACAACTCCTGATTGGGGCACGATTGCGTGGTGTCAGTAAAGTGGCGCTTCACACTTCGAAGGACGGTGAAAAACTCTACCGCAAATTTGGATTCAGGGAACCGGTTTATCCTGTTCTGGAACTGAATCTGTAAAAACTTATCAATATGACAGAACCACAATTACGCATTGGAATCATGTATCGGCAGGAAATTATTTTCAGGCTGAACCAGAGGTATTTGCTTGCCCCTAATGGTGTTCCTCTTGAAGGCATCCACAAGGTGGAATACCGTAATGGAAGGATCTGGCTGAATGATGAAATGACTGATGAAGAAACCCTCGTTTTTAATCCGGTCCGTTACCATGAAGCATCTTTCGAACTGAACGATGTAATTATTGGCATTGATTTTCATTGGGAACGGAAAGAAGACCAGCAATTTAAAGGTTCTCTAGAGATCAGTATTGAGAATGAAAAACTGACTGCAGTCAATATTATCCCTCTTGAAGATTATCTGGTGAGTGTTATTTCGTCGGAAATGAGCGCTACAAGTAATATGGAACTGTTAAAGGCCCACGCTATTATTTCTCGCTCGTGGCTTATGGCCCAGATCAAAAAAAGGCAGGCACTGAAAAAGGAACAAAAAGATTACCTGAGCATTTCGGAAACGACGGAAGAGTATATCCGATGGTACGACCGGGAAGACCATCTCAATTTTGATGTTTGCGGTGATGACCATTGCCAGCGTTACCAGGGCATTACGCGTCAATCTACTCCTGAAGCGGAAAAGGCTGTAAACGAAACCAGGGGTATGATGCTGATGTACGATGATCAGGTCTGTGATGCCCGCTTCTCAAAATGCTGCGGGGGCATGACCGAAAGCTTCGAAAACGTATGGGAGCCCGCAGTTCATCCTTACCTGCAAGCCATCATTGATAATCAACAGCCTCCGGAAGGGTTTGAGACTGATCTCATGAATGAAGAAGCTGCTGAAAAATGGATAAGGAATGCACCGGCAGCTTTCTGTAACACGCGCGATGAAAAGATTCTTTCGCAGGTACTGAATGATTACGACCAGGAGACCAAAGATTTTTACCGTTGGAAACTTACATACAGTCAGGCTGATCTGGCTGAACTCATTTCGCGGAAATCAGGAAGGGATTTCGGTTCTATAGTGGATTTGATCCCTGTTGAGCGGGGACAGTCGGGACGACTGACAAGGTTGAAAATAGTAGGAACCAAACTGACTTTGATCATTGGCAAAGAACTTGAAATCCGTAAGACTTTATCCGAATCGCATTTGTATAGTTCAGCATTTGTGGTCGATAAAGTGAATATTGTGGATGGAATTGCACAGGAATTTGTACTTTCAGGCACCGGTTGGGGTCATGGAGTTGGCCTTTGCCAGATCGGAGCAGCCATGATGGGCACCAAAGGATATACTTACAATGAGATTTTGCTTCATTATTTTCGTGGAGCTGACATTTTGAAGGAGTATTAATTGACAATGACCAATATTCAATAAAGAATAACCATTATACTAATCAGACATTCGATGAGCGAACAAACCGGTGTGCCGAAGCAACGAAACCCATGGGCATGGATTCCGACCCTCTATTTTGCGGAAGGGATTCCCTATGTGGTTGCAGCATCAACAGTTGCACTGATCATGTTTAAACGTCTTGGAATTTCTAATGCTGAATCCACTTTTTATACTAGTTGGTTGTATCTACCATGGGTAATCAAACCAGTTTGGAGTCCCTTTGTTGATTTGCTAAAAACAAAAAGGTGGTGGATTGTCCTTATGGAACTATTGATTGGTGCCACATTAGGAGGCGTTGCCCTGGCTATTCCGTTACCTGGTTTTTTCAAGATAACCCTGATCTTTTTATGGCTTCTGGCATTTAGTTCAGCCACTCATGATATCTCAGCCGATGGTTTTTATATGCTTGGGCTCAATGAACACCAGCAGGCCTATTTTGTAGGTATACGCAGCACGTTTTACCGGATTGCTATGATTACCGGGCAAGGGTTATTGATCATTCTGGCCGGATTCTTCGAGACATCCACAGGACTGCCCCCGATAGAGATAGCTACTTCAGCCAGTCCCACCTTTTCGAAAGAAGTCAGAATTCCCGAAATCACACAACAGCTTCCATCCAGAGAAGGGCAGACTTATTTTGCCGTTTTCCCGCAGCAAGTAGAAATTTCCACACAGAATATTCCGGCAGAAAAGATGGATTCTATCCGTAAGGTTGTTGTGGAATACAATCAAACCAATGGGTTCGTTGCCGTTCAATCAGCAAATCAGGGTACTAGTAACACAACAGAAGAAGAATCGTGGTGGTCAGCTTCAGTATCAAGGCCTCTGGCGAATTTCCTGAAAGAACATTTCCAGAACAGGGTGCCAACTATCTCAGGGAAGACGTTAACCGGCAATTTGGCTATCGTGGCCATCCGGCTGACTGCAAAGCCGCAAGAAAACAAAGAGATGGTACTGAATGTGAAATTCAGGAATGGGGATAACAGTATTCACTTGCTGGAAGGCGAACGCATTACTTTCAATGCATCAAATCAGGATAAACCTGCATATCTTCTATTTCAATGCGACCCAAAACTGAACAGGCCAACACAGGCAGTATTTAAAGGGACTTCGGGAAACATTCATCTGGCATGGAGTATCACCTTTTTAATACTTGCCGGAATGTTTGTACTTTTCTCCATCTACCACCGTTTTATATTGCCATATCCGAAGTCGGACAAGCAAGTTGTCGGTCAGGGACAGGATTTATTCAAAGAGTTTTTCAGGACTTTTGGCTCCTTCTTCAAGCGGAAAGATATATGGGTAATCATCGCATTTTTGATGCTCTATCGTGTCGGGGAGGCCCAGCTTATAAAAATGGCTTCGCCATTCATGTTAGATCCCCGGCAATTGGGCGGTCTTGGACTGACGACAGGAGAAGTAGGATTACTGTATGGTACTTTCGGAATACTGGCCCTTACGATTGGCGGAATACTCGGCGGAATTGCTGCCTCAACCAAAGGATTTAAATACTGGCTCTGGTGGATGGTCCTGGCCATCAATATTCCACATCTGGCCTATGTTTATATGTCGTTTGCACAACCCGAAAACCAACTTGTAATCGGGCTTTGCGTGACACTCGAACAGTTTAGTTACGGGTTCGGATTTACAGCCTATATGCTTTACATGATTTACATATCTGAAGGACAGCATAAAACAGCGCACTTTGCCATTGCAACTGGCTTCATGGCCTTGGGAATGATGCTTCCGGGGATGTTTTCAGGCTGGCTGCAGGAAATTATCGGCTATCAGCACTTCTTTGTCTGGGTGATGCTTTGTATGATTCCCGGGATGATACCGGTATTCTTTATAAATGTCAAACCCGAATTTGGGATCAAGAAGAAAGAGGAATAGAGGGGATTTAAAAACAAAAGAGGTCTATTAAGCTCTCTTTTGTTTTTAATACTTTTTTCGCTACAATCTCTTATTCCAATAATTCATAATCATGCATTTCCTTCATAAACGAGACAAAGTCGTCTTTGCGTTCCGAGTCCATCCAGGCCATAGCGCTGCGGGGGTGCTCGTTTAATGCGCCGGTAATAAGGTAAGGAACATGGTAACCCCAGTCAATTTTCCTGTTCCAGGGAAGTACCTGTTCCTGAATAGCCTTTAATAAAGGGAGTAAACGATATTTAGGGTTTTTCAGAAAGGCAATCAGTATTTCAATAGGGCAGTTACCTGCTCCACGGCCCATTCCAAGCAAGGTAGCATCAAGATAGGTTGCCCCACCCATCAGGGCAGTGATTGTATTCGACATGGCCAACTGCATATTGTTGTGGGCATGAATGCCAATTTCCTTTCCGGGCAAGGCTTCCTGGTATTTCTTCAACAGATACTGAGTCGTCTCGCTGTACATACTCCCGAAACTATCGACCAGATAGATAATCGGAACGCGTGATTTGGCCACATCCGTAAGCGCTTCTTCCAGATCACGCTCGTTCACCTTGGATACAGCCATCAGGTTAATGGTTGTCTCATAGCCTTTGTCCATGCAATGATGGGCCAGTTCCACCGCTTTATCCATCTGGTGTACGTAACAGGCCACCCTCATCATATCAATGGCACTATCAGAAGCCATTGGGATATCGTCATAATCAATGCGTCCGATATCAGCCATGGCCGAAAGTTTCAGTTTGGTATCATTCTCCCCGACAACTCGGCGTAAATCCTTTTCAGCACAGAATTTCCACGGACCTACCTCGTTGCGGCTAAAAGCCTTTTCGCTGCTTATGTAGCCAATTTCCATATAGTCCACTCCGGCTTCGACACACGCATCATAAACACCTTTAACAAATTCATCGCTAAACTGCCATTTGTTCATTAATCCACCGTCGCGTACGGTACAATCGACTACTTTAATATCGCTTTTATACATTATTCAATTATTAGATTGGATTATATTTTTGCCTTTTCCTGGTTCCCGAAGATCTCCTGTTCCTTTTGAATATTGGAGTCTATCAGGATTTTATATATTTTCTTCATCGTCCCCGAATCAAGACCTAATTCATCTGCCCATAGTGACCGTCTTTGCAATACTTCCACCTGACGTTCCCCGGCAATGATTCCATGCTTGTCGTGTTTGAATTTTACAATTGCTTCAACATATTCATTTCGTTGGGAAAATGATTTAAGTATTTGGTAGTCAATTTCATCAATGGCTTCCCTGACTTCCCCGATGCTCTGACAATCTTTAGCTTCCTTCATAGTCAATATTTTGGCGCAAAAATAACGATCTAAAGTTAATTTACCATATATTGTGTCAATTTATAACAATAACAGATAACAATTGAAACATTTGACATCTAAACAGGGATTTCAGCAGTAGAGTAGAATACAAAAGCAAGTCCGTTGGATACAGGTATTATAACAGAAAAAAAGTATATTTAGACATTATTTCAACCTTATATTTCAGGAACAATCACATTCCAATATATACAGAAGAACAGGGAAAATGCAGAACAGACTATACGTCATATTTGCTTTTTTTATGCAATTTGCTTATCTAAGCAGCCTGAACACGATTTGTGCACAAAATGCCGAAGGTTATCAAAATCATACTTTTCTGGATAAGCTGAATAATGACTCCTCCTACATGAGGTTAAAGAAGAAGGTTATTCATGAATTTATTCAAGCTCAACCAGGTCGGTGGGGTGAATTTGTCAAAGGGGTTTCTGAAGATCTTAAGACGCCGGAAAAATGCATCGCATTTACTTTTGATGCCTGTGGAGGAGAAAAAGGGACAGGTTTCGATAAGGAATTAATCGAATTTCTACAGCAGGAAAAAATACCGGCCACCCTGTTTATTACCGGGAGATGGATTGATGCACACTATAATGATTTTTTAAATCTGTCAAGGGATCCTCTTTTTGAAATTGAGAATCATGGACTGAACCATAAGCCTTGTTCGATCAATGGGCAAAGTAAATATGGCATTCGTGGTACCGAAAATGCCGCTGAAGCATTCGATGAGATTGAAGCCAACGCCCGTAAAATTGAAGCAATCACAGGACACAGGCCACGCCTTTATCGTTCAGCAACAGCATTTATTGATGAAGCCTGTACCCGCATGGCGCAAGAGTTAGGCATTCAAGCCATCAGTTTCCAGGTACTTTCGGGTGATGCAATTCCCCATACACCAACATCAGTTATTGAAGAAAATGTTGTAAGAAATGTCAGGCCAGGGGCTATTGTGATCATGCACCTTAACCATCCGGAGTGGAATACCTGCGAAGCCATGCGCAAGATAGTGCCCAGGCTTAGGCAACAGGGATATCGGTTTGTGAATCTGAATGCGTTTGAATTAATCGGGAGGAACGATCGTAAGTGAGTCAATGGGAGCTGGTTGATTTAATTGGATTCCTGATTTTGAAGGGTCTTTCTTATTTATATTTATTATGAATTACAGTTAATTACAATGCCTTATAGTAATCAGTTAAACAAAATAGTATACCTTGTGGCTATCATAAACAAATGATTGGCCGTTAGGCTAATAATCCAATAAGTTGCTGGAGTCCAGAAACCATCATTGAAACGGGGCGTATCCGAAAAGCCTTATGAGTAGGATCAAATAAAAGTATTATATGGATGCACAAAGAGTAGATATGTTTATCATGTCAAATGCGAAGTATTTTGAAAGCTATCAGATAAATGCGATCAGGGAACGATTAATTGCTATCGATGATTCAAGATGGGCCATGCTTTCCAGCGTATAATTACAGGATCCAACTATGAACCTGATTATCTCAGTGCTGGTTGGCCATTTCGGTATTGACCGCTTTATTGTAGGAGATACCGGTGTAGGAATTGCCAAGCTACTGACCTGTGGTGGACTAGGGATATAAACTATTGTGGACTGGTTTCTGATCATGGGATTGACCCGTGACAGAAACATGAAGAAAATCCAGCAACTCCTTTACTAATTGAAATGAGCAGAAACAAGTTGTATGTCTTTTTGTCATCGGCTTGTGCAGCAGGGTATATTTGGCTTATCCTAACATATCACAGGAATATTTCCAGCACAATGGAGCCGGGAGTCTGTTTGTTTAAGCGCATTACAACTATCCCCTGTCCTTCCTGTGGTACCACAAGATCCGTACTATCCATTCTGAATGGTGATTTTGCCGGTGCCCTATATTGGAATCCATTCGGATTGATATTGGCATTGGCCTTAATAATCACACCGTTCTGGATTAGCTATGATCTTGCAGGTCATAATGATACTTTATTCAGAGCCTATAATCGTACTGAAAGGATCATGCAACAGAAGTGGATTGCTCTGCCGCTAATCGGGTTGGTGATCCTGAATTGGATTTGGAATATATACAAAGGACTATGATTGCTACTCTTAAATTTCATTATGAACCCGGTGAACATGAGTTGGAGAAAGCTTCAAACTCCTACGTGATGTCCCTGATTGCCATCATGGGCGGATTACCATTACCCATAATCAACCTGATCGCTACCTTTGTTTTCTACCTGGGCAACCGAAGAGGAACCTACTTTGTGCGTTGGCATTGTACACAGGCACTCCTGTCTCAATTTGTTCTTCTGCCATTTAACAGCGCAGGCTTCTGGTGGACGATCTCCATTATCTTTACTTCGGAGAAAATCAGCTCACCCTATATCGCTTACCTCATTACCATTATCATTTTCAACCTGGCAGAGTTCATCGGAATCCTCTATTCGGCGATAATTACCCGAAAAGGCCAACACGTGGAATGGTGGGTGATTGGAGTAATCTGCAAAGCCTGATGAAGAAAATAGGTATTGAACTGATCTTAACGGTGTCAGTGATCCTTGCTGTCTGGCTTGGATTGTCACAGGTGGATTGGATGAAGCTTTTAAAGATCGAACAGACCAGCCAAAACACCGAAGAAAAGATAGGTGATTTATTCTGGAAGATGCTGAAGAAATCGGAGACTGAAATAACCACTACAACAATTGTTGGACCGGTTGATTCGATGCTCACCAGGATTTGTGCAAGCAATTCAATCGACAGAGGCAGGATAAAACTACACTTACTCCAAAAGGATGAAATCAACGCTTTTGCACTGCCGAACAATCCTCTGATTGTTTATTCGGGTTTAATCATGGCCTGTGAAAATGAAGCAGAATTATGTGGAGTGATTTCGCACGAACTGGCACACATTGAAAAGCACCACGTGATGGATAAATTGGTGAAAGAAATGGGGCTATCGGTACTGATTTCCATGTCAACAGGAAACGGCCAGGCAGAAACGATCAGATCGGTCATCAAACAAGTATCGTCGAGCGCTTACGACCGAAAACTGGAAACCGAAGCAGATCTCACTGCTGTGGATTATTTGATTAAGGCAGGAATTACCCCTGAGCCATTTGCTAATTTTCTGTACAGGCTTGCGGATGAAAGCAAAGTTCTTCCCAAACAGCTCTATTGGATCAGTACTCATCCCGAATCAAAAGAACGTGCCGAAAAGATAATCGAACACATCAGGGAAAGTGGATATATCAAAACTGCAGATAGGGATACCATCAGTTTTATGAGATTAAAGAAAAGGTTGAAGGAAAATTTGTGAAATCACATAGCTTATCCTGATCTTGACATTTGGAGATTAATTGAAATTAAAGACTAGTGAAACTAATTTGGCAATCGTTTGACAGTGCGAACATTTCAACTTCTACATGGTTTCATACTGCATAAAAAATTTCCAGTATGACAAAAAAACATTTCTTCCTGAAATTAAATCCTCCAAGAGCATCGTTTATGATTGACATGACAAATGAGGAAAGAGACATTATGCAAAGGCATGTTGAATACTGGAAACCCTATGTAAATGACGGTACAGTAATCGTTTTGGGACCAGTATTCGATCCGGCCGGGGGGTATGGGATAGCAGTGGTTGAAGTTGAGAATGAAGATCAGCTGAAAGAAATGATTTTAAATGATCCGGCCAATGGATTAAACTCTTATGAAACATATCCCATGAGAGTAGTATCAAAAATGATTGGCTAGGAGGATAATACTTACCCCAGCTTTTTAAGTAACCATGCCATATTTTCACCTAAGGTACGCATTGTTCGCATGCCCTCATCATCATTTAGAACATCACCGGGTGCTCTTCCAAACGCGAAGTTCCAGTAGCTGGAACCAGGAATGATCATTTGATTGATCAGGAAGAAATTATTAATTGTTTCGAAGGCATGTAGTGCTCCACCGCGTCGCTCAACAATGACTGCAGCACCCACTTTACGACGGAGTAAATGACCATTTCCGCTGGTTACATATCCGGATACATCAATCAGAGCTTTCATTTCAGGAGTAATATCGGCAAAATAAACAGGTGAGCCCAGGATAATTCCATCAGCTTCCACCATTTTTTCAATCAGTATATTTATAGGATCGTTCTTGATGTGACAGCGATCCTCTTGAATTTCACGACATTTTAAACATGCAGTGCATTCCTATACCAGCTTTCCTCCAAGTTGAAGAAATTCAGTTTCGATGTCTTCCTTCTCCAGTAGCTCAAATACTGTTTTGATGAGTATTTCGGTATTACCACCCCTGCGCGGACTATCCTTAATGCCAATAACCTTCATATATTGTTCTTTTACTGATTAAATACGTAGGAAATAATATTAGCGCCCATCTGCAAGGCCTTCTGACGAACCTCTTCGGGGTCATTATGCACCGCACGGTCTTCCCATCCATCGCCCAAATCACACTCGTAGTCATAGAAACAGACCAGCCGACCTTTGTACAGTAGTCCAAAGCCCTGTGCCGGCTTACCATCATGTTCGTGAATTTTGGGTAGTCCGTTTGGAAAGGGATATTTCTGATGATAGATCGGGTGATTAAACGGAAGTTCAATGAAATCAAGTTCAGGAAATACCTTTTTCATTTCACGACGGATAAAAAGATCGATTCCGTAATTGTCACTGACATGCAGAAAACCTCCGCCTTCGAGATAGGTACGCAGATTGGCAGCTTCTGATTCAGAGAAATACACATTGCCATGGCCGGTAGCATCGACTAAACTGTAATTAAATATATCCGGACTTCCAGGCTCAACTGTCCCTGGCTCGGGATCGATATCTGTCTTCAAGTTCTGATTGCAAAAGGCAATCAGATTGCCTACCGAGGTTGGATTGGCATACCAGTCGCCGCCGCCATTGTATTTCAGTAGGGCAATTTTCACCGAAGTTGACTGTGAAAAGACCATCACTGGTAGAAAGAATACTATGAAAATTCCAAGCTTCCTCATGTCATTATATTTGTCCAAAGATAAAAATAAAGCATGGTTTCTGCAGTCTGCACAATTTCAATTTAAAGTAGACGTGTTTTTAGTAAATATTTACCAAATTTGTTGAATCAATAAAAGCAGATAAACTGAAGTCGCTATCCTGTGTTTTGGTTGGATGAATAAGGAAGCAATTCAAATATACAAATTACCTGAAATGAAAAGTTTTACTACCCGATCACTGAATATACCTTTTCCGAAAAAAGATCCGCACAATGCCCTGGCAATGCCGATATACGAATCGGTGGCTTTTGATTTTGCTTCGGCAGAAGATATTGCTGCCAATTTTAGGGGAGAATTACCTGCTCATACCTATTCACGGACCAGTAATCCGACTGTTGAATACTTTGAAACCAAAGTCAGAACATTAACGGGAGCTTATCAGGTACTCGCACTGTCTTCAGGAATGTCAGCCATTTCGGTCACTATGCTGGCAATCTGCAAACAAGGGGACAATATCATTTCAGGAAACCATCTTTTCGGACATACAGTTGCACTATTCGAACAAAGTCTTTCAGCCTATGGACTGGAAACACGATTTGCAGATACAACCCGACCTGATGAGATCGAACAACTGATTGACGAAAAGACCCGTGCCATCTATTTTGAAACAGTTACCAATCCGCAACTCGAAATTGCAGACATTAGCCGGTTAGTTGAGATTGCAAACAGGCACGACATATTATTGATTGTCGATAGCACTATCACTCCTCCATCAGTATTTAATTCGAAAAAGTTGGGAGTCCACATTGAAGTCATGTCAGCCACTAAATTTATATCGGGTGGAGCTACTTCAGTTGGCGGATTAATCATTGACAATGGATTGTATGATTGGAGAAAGAACCCGAATTGCAAGGCTGCATCGGAGAAATTTGGGAAAGATGCCTTTATTGCACGTCTCCGGAAGAATTATTACCGCAATTTTGGTATGCCAATGACAGCACACACTGCCAATTATATGATTGCAGGTCTTGATATACTTGAATTGAGAGTAGAGCGCTGTTATCAGAATTGCATGAAATTGGGTGAATTCTTCCAGAAAAATACGAAAGTAGAACGGGTAGATTATCCGGGGTTGAAGGAATCTGCTTATTATGATTTAGCACTTAAGCAATTTGGCGGTGTTCCGGGAACGATAATGACCTTTGATCTGGAAAGCCAGGAGGAATGTTATCGTTTTATGAACAAGTTAAAGATTATCCGCAGGGCCACGAACCTCAATGATAATAAATCACTGATCATTCATCCTTATTCAACCATTTATGCAGAATTCACAGAGAGTGTACGCCGGGAAATGGGTATTCGTTCAGGAATGATGCGTCTTTCCGTTGGAATTGAAGGTGCACAAGACTTGATTGAGGATATGGAACAGGCTCTGGGATTATAATATTCTTAACGAATAATTCACTCAGCAAAATAATGAAAAAAGAAATCTTGTTTATTTTACTGACATTAACTTTTTTTCTTGGTATTCGGGGGAATAGCATTATGGGACAAACATATTGTAATCCTATAAATCTAAGTTACTCATTTAGTCCGGATCTGGTATTAAAACATGATCTTGCAGACCCAACTATAGTGCTTTACAAGGACAGCTATTATTTATTTGCTTCAAATGCCGGCGGATATTGGTATTCCAACGACTTGCTTTCCTGGAAATTAATTTCTGATACAAACCTGCCTTTAGGAAACAGGACACCAACAGCTGTTGTCATCGGTGACTATGTCTATTTCTTTTCTTCACTCAGCGAGAAAATATTCCGATCCAAAGATCCGTCCGGTGGAAAATGGGAACTGTATTGCAATTCAATCCTTCTTTCCATGATAAGTGACTATGCAGTTTTTGCAGATACTGATGGAAGAGTATATTGCTATTATGGTTGCTCCAACAATGACGGGGTGATGTCACGTGAATTGGATCCTAACAATCTTTTCAATCCCATAGGAGTACCAGTTGTATGCCAAAAGACAAATCCGTTGAAAAGCGGCCGGTATAAACTTAAAGATAATTCTGACAAAACCGGCAGTCACAATGTTAAGGGTTCATGGATGAATAAATATAATGGAAAGTATTATTATCAATGTGCTGAGATCAACAGTGATTTGAATAATTACAGCGATGCTGTCTATGTTTCGGATGCACCAATGGGACCTTTTACCTATGCTGCAAATAATCCATTTTCATATCGTCCTGATGGTTTTGTATGTGGAGCAGGTAATGGATCAACTTTTGCGGACAAATATGGCAACTGGTGGCATGTTGCAACTCTGACAGCCCCAACCGGTCATGATTCGCATTACGGATTAGGACTCTTCCCTTCGAGTTTCGATAAAGAGGGGATCTTATTTACTAAAACTGATTTTGGTGATTATCCGATGATGATGCCAAATAATAAAAATACCAATATAAGTAAACTTGATCCTGAATGGTCACTATTATCTGATCACCTGACGGCACAAGCATCTTCAAGTCAGGCTTCCAGCCTTATCGCATATGCTTTTGATGAAAATATAGAAACATATTGGAGTGCTCAGACCGGGATTAAAGGAGAATGGTTATGTGTCGACTTAGGTTCGGAATTTACGATTAATGCCTTTCAACTGAATTTTGCTGTGAATAAGACAAAAACCAACCTTAGCGAAGGTATATCGGCTTTCCAATATCTTGTTGAATATTCTATTGATAAAAAGAATTGGAAAACCCTAAGCGATAAAACTACCAACACTGAATACCGGACAAATCCTTATGAAGAAATCAAAACTCCTATTCAGGGCCGCTATGTAAAAATCACCAATTATCATGTACCTGTTGGCAATTTCGCTATAGCAGGATTCAGGATCTTTGGTTCAGGAACAAATCGAAAGCCGAAAAAAGTGAATACATTTCGTGCAGTGAGGGATTATCGCAATCCACAAATAATAAAAATGTCATGGGAAAAGCAGGCCAATACAACAGGTTACAATATCCGGTATGGTGCTGATAAAGATAAACTATACCATAGCTACCAGGTATATAAGAAACCACGTTTAACAATTCATTGTCCCGATAAAAACAAAACGTATTGGTTTGAAATTGATGCCTATAATGAAAATGGAGTTACACCAGGCAAGCCAATGCTATCTCACTAAGGAACTTTCATCAAACACTATTCATTAAGCAAGTTGAACGTATGACAGGCAACTACTCCGGCGGTTTCGGTACGAAGCCTACTATTGCCAAGACTAACCGGTTGAAAGCCCGCATTCAGAGCCATTTCAATTTCTTCCATTGAAAAATCGCCCTCAGGACCAATCAGAATCAGGTAATTTCCGCCTTTCTTTATTCTGCTTTTCAGTAGATCGCGATGCTGATCTTCACAATGTGCTATGAATTTCTGTCCGTCAAATGTTTGATGAATGAAATTACTAAATTTGGTCATTTCATCGAGCTGGGGTAAATAAGCTTTTAAAGATTGTTTCATGGCAGATATCATCACCTTCTCGAGACGCTCGTGTTTTATTTCCTTGCGTTCAGAGAAACGACAAAGCAGCGGAGTTATTCGATTAACACCTATTTCAGTAACCTTTTCCAGGAACCATTCGATACGCTCCATGTTTTTGGTTGGTGCAATGGCTATATTAACCTGGAAACTTTGCAATCCGAATTGCTGTTCTGATTTAATAACATTGACCTGGCAACGTTTGGGATTGGGATCATTTATTTCAGCCGTAAAAAACCCTCCGTGTCCATCGACCAAGGTAATCAAGTCTCCCCTTACAAGTCGCAAGACCTTTGTACAATGCTTGGATTCGGCTTCATCGAGCGTATAACTTTTATCTGAGATATCAGGAGTATAGAAAATATGCATGAATACTAATTAAAGAGATTTAGGTGTAAACTGAAAAGTCATCTGGGCTCCACGGGCAGATACCTCCAACCATCGTTCAACCGGAAAGTCCAGTACCACAGTTGAACAGGTTGGCATATCTGAATTGAAGTACTTTACCAGGTTATAGGCAAGATAATAAACCGCAGGATTGTGACCGAAAACAAAAACTGTTTTCACATCATCAGATAATTCCTGCAGCATATCAATAAAGTCCTGAGTGACCATACCATCATATAAAACTTCTTCCTTCCGGATTAGAGCAGTATCATAGCCAAGGTTTTGACAGTAAATGGTTGCAGTACTCATGGTACGTGTTGCCGGACTGGTAATTACCAAATCAGGAATAATCCCTGATGTTTTCAGCTTCTGACTAATCTTATTGGCATCATTTATCCCCCTTTCAGTCAGATCACGATGAAAATCATCATCATATCCATAAGGAACCGATTTTGCATGTCTAACTATTACAACCCTTTTCATAACATTGTATTTATTGCAAAAATAATCTATTTTTAATGCATAAGTAATGCTTTTTTTCATGAAACGAATTGGCTTATTATCAGATACACACGGAACGTTAAGTTCAAGAATTTTCAAGTTCTTCGATGATGTTGATGTATGCTACTCCCAATTGTTCGGACAATAAATACAGCAAGTTAAGATATCTTTTGTGCTGCAATTTGTGTCGGATAAAAA